>Ga0136557_1000936_pt1 | contig 20473 bp, 17 predicted proteins | sample AntRauTorckE6832_FD_104796 | JGI IMG/M metagenome (GOLD analysis project Ga0136557, IMG submission 104796) | Saline lake microbial communities from Rauer Islands, Antarctica - Metagenome Torckler E6 #832 | ecosystem: Environmental > Aquatic > Non-marine Saline and Alkaline > Saline | place...
AAATGGGACAAGATGGGGTGCTCCTGTAGAGTTACGAAAAATGAATATTTTCATGTAAGGTTGGGCGCAAGTCATCTTGACGAATACGGCTGCAGTGTTTAGGTTAAGCCAACTTTTTGCCTATTGGACGGAGAATGAGTACCATATATATAAAGTTTGTGTAGTTTATATATAGAATGAGTTCTCAAATATGAGGCGGCGTGTTGAAAACGCGGCCAAAGAAAAACCAATCCGAAATTTTTATTGAGTGGTCGTGAAAATGTTGCTTACGACACGTATTCCCGCGCAAGCTGCTTGTGCCGGGAAGAGATGAGAAATTCGGTTTTTTTATACCTTTCAGGAGGTTTGTGTGGAATTTAATGATTCGTTGAGCATCGGTATGGACGATTTCTCCAGCAGTGAGGACGTTGAGATTCCCGAAGTCCTTCCCATGATGGCGGTACGTGATGTTGTAGTTTTTAACTACATGATCATTCCGCTGTTTGTTGGCAGACCGGGCTCCGTTGAAGCGGTCAACGACGCGCTGGCGGCAGATAAACTTCTCATGCTTGTCACGCAGAAGGATGCCACCAAAGATGATCCGGAAATCGAGGATCTCTATGAGGTCGGCATGGTCTGCATGGTGATGAGGACGCTCAAGCTCCCGGATGGACGCTTGAAGGTGCTTGTTCAGGCCATGTCAAAAGCGCGAATACAGGAATTTGTTCGAACGGAACCATCCTATCAGGTCAAGGTCGAGGAGATCGTCGAACCTGAACCGCAGCCGTCTTCCGTTGAGATTGAAGCGCTGATGCGGACCGTCAGAGAACAGACCGAAAAAATAATGTCGCTTCGGGGGATCCTCTCGGCCGATCTTATGATGATTATCAATAACATCGAGGATCCGGGTCGCCTTGCCGATCTGGTTGGTTCGAACCTTCGGCTGAAGGTCGCTGAATCACAGTCTATTCTGGAGGAGATTGACCCGGTTGCCCGTCTTCGGTTGGTCAGTGAGCTGCTGGGCAAAGAGCTCGAGGTTTCAACGGTCCAGGCCAAGATTCAAAATGATGCCAAGGAGGAGATGAGCAAGTCGCAGCGCGAATATTTCCTGCGGGAACAGCTGCACGCATTGCAGAAAGAGCTTGGTGATACCGATGAGCGGGGCCAGGAGATCGAGGAGCTTGAGGCAAAACTGAAAAAAACCAAGATGCCTAAAGATGTGCGTAAGGAAGCACAGAAGCAGCTTTCCCGTATGGAAATGATGCATCCCGATTCTTCTGAGGCGACCATCATCCGTACGTATATTGACTGGATACTTGATGTTCCCTGGAAGAAGTCTACCCGGGATGTTCTCGATCTCATAGCCGCCAAAAAAATTCTCGACGAAGATCATTACGGTCTCGAGCGGGTCAAGGAGCGAATTCTTGAATACCTGGCGGTACGCAAACTGAACAAATCAACCAAGGGCCCTATTCTCTGTTTCGTCGGTCCTCCGGGAGTTGGAAAAACCTCGCTTGGACAGTCCATTGCACGGGCCATGGGCAGAAAATTTCACCGTATATCCCTGGGCGGTATGCGCGATGAAGCGGAAATCCGTGGTCATCGGCGTACCTATATCGGGGCAATGCCGGGCAGGATCATCCAGGGCTTGAAGACCGTCGGTTCCAATAATCCGATTTTTATGATGGATGAGATCGACAAGGTGGGCTCCGATTATCGCGGCGATCCGTCATCTGCGCTTCTCGAGGTACTTGACCCGGAGCAGAATTATGAATTCTCCGACCACTATCTCAACATGCCCTTTGATCTCTCTAAAGTGATGTTCATCACCACTGCCAATATGAGTGATACCATACCGGGACCATTGTATGATCGTATGGAGGTTATTCGACTTTCCGGCTATACTCTAGAGGAGAAAATCGTCATCGCCAACCGCTATCTGCTGCCCCGTCAGCTTAGCGAAAACGGCATAAAGGCGACGAACATACAAATAGACGACGCAACCCTCACGCACCTCGTAACGCACTACACCCATGAGGCCGGGCTGCGTAACCTGGAAAGGGAAATCAGCAAAATATGCCGTAAAATTGCCCGCAAAATTGCCGAAGGAGGACGAGGTCCCTATAAGATATCCGAGCGGACCATCGATAAATATCTTGGCCCGCCCAAGACCATTCCGGAATCGGAGCTCGATTCCATTGACCAGCCGGGCCTGGCAACGGGACTTGCCTGGACCGAGGTAGGCGGTGAGATCCTGCAGATCGAGGTAAATCTCATGCCCGGCAAGGGCAAGCTCATCCTCACCGGTCAGCTTGGCGAAGTGATGAAGGAATCGGCGCAGGCCGCTCTTACCTATTGCCGCAGCCGCAATACCGAGCTCGGCGTCAAGACCAGTTTTTTCGATGAAACCGATATCCATGTCCATGTTCCGGCAGGTGCCATTCCCAAGGATGGTCCATCCGCGGGTGTTACCATGGCAACAGCTCTTTACTCCGCTATCAGCGGGCGCAAGGTAGTCAAAAAACTGGCCATGACGGGAGAGATAACGCTGCGGGGCAGGGTTTTACCCATAGGTGGATTAAAGGAGAAAGCACTTGCCGCCCTCCGGGCTGATATAAAAAAGGTGATCATTCCCGGCCAGAACAAAAAAGATCTCGCCGAGATTCCGGATGAGATTCGCAAGAAGATGCATTTTTATCCTGTCAAGGATATGGATGAAATCGTTTCGCTGGCTTTTGCTAAACCAACAGGCGAGGTATCCGGGAAAAAGCAGGCTACGAAGAGTAAATAGCGCAGTCCCGTGAATGAGCCACGACAAAATGACAGGCGAGATGTTGGAGATGGACAGCGAGCCATGCTGCAGATAGTTGGAAAGGGTGTAATGATTACCCTCCTTCTCGGGTTGCTCTTGTCCGTTGCCGCCATTTTCTGGCTGTTTCATTACAACAGAGTTGTCCCCTCGGCCACCGCTCCTGAAGCTGTCGTGCTTATACCGCCGGGATCCTCGTTTGAACAGACAGCGGCGATTCTTGCTGATGCCGGCCTGATAGAAAGAGATATCCGTTTTTCCATCCTTGCCTGTCTCTATGGCCTGGCGAGCAAGGTGCGGGCCGGCGAGTTCAGCCTTGCCACCGGTAAACCTCCCATGGAAACCCTCGAGGCGCTCACAAAGGCGGAGCCACTGCAACACCCGGTGACCATCGTTGAAGGCCGGCGTGCAAAGGAAATCGCCCGCCGTTTTGCGGAGCGCGGATTCTGTGATGCTGAAAAGTTCCTGGAACTGGTCCATGACAAGGTATTCATTGCCTCACTTGGCCTTGACAATCTTGCAGGTCTTGAAGGATATCTCTACCCCGATACCTACCATCTCACCCGTATTCCAGCCTTTGATGCCGAAAAAATAATACAAATGATGGTAGGGAGATTTTTTCAGGTCTGGAAGACTCTTGATTCCGGAGAGGCGGAACTGCACAAGACCGTGATTCTGGCTTCCATTGTGGAAAAAGAAACCGGGGTCGCCGAAGAGCGGCCGAGAATTGCCTCTGTTTTTGCCAACCGACTGCGAAAAGGTATGCGGCTCCAGTCCGATCCCACGGTGATTTACACCATAGATGATTTCTCCGGTACTATCACCAGAGCTGATCTGCAGCGCAAGACATTGTACAACACCTATGTTGTACGCGGCCTTCCTGCCGGTCCCATATGCAGTCCAGGCAGGGCGGCACTGGCCGCGGTGCTCAATCCAGCCGATGAGCCGTATCTCTATTTTGTCTCAAAAAATGATGGTACGCACCATTTTTCCAAAACGCTGCGAGAGCATAACCGGGCAGTGAAAAAATATCAAAGATAGGAAAAGGTGAAGATGTTGTGGACATAGCACTTATTCAGATTAACCCGATTATCGGCGATTTTAGAGGCAACTGCCGGAAAATTGAAGAGTGGGCCTGGAAAGCACAGCGTGCCGGCTGCCGTCTCGCTATCTTTCCTGAAATGGTTGTTTCAGGATATCCTCCCCAGGATCTGCTTGAACGGCCGGCTTTCGTACAACAACAGTGCGAGGCATTAGAAGAGTTGCTGGATAGGCTCCCTGCAGAGATGGATGTGCTGCTGGGCTGTTTTGAACAACGAGAGGTCCAGCAGGGCAAACGGCTCTATAATGCAGCCATTGTCATACGGCAGGGTGAAGTGGTGTTTCGTGCCCATAAGCAATTGCTGCCGACCTATGATGTTTTTGATGAGTCCCGCTATTTCGAGCCTGGAGAAGTTCCAGAGCTGTATGTCCTTGATGGATATTCATTTGGAGTGACGGTCTGTGAAGATATCTGGCATCATGAAATCGAAGTGTACTCCCGGGAGCCAGCCGCCTTACTGAAACAGGCGGCTACGGCAAACAACGCGCACCTTGACTGCATTATCAATATTTCGGCCTCTCCTTTCCAGCGGGGAAAAGAGTTGCAGAGGCATGCGCTGTTCAGGAGGCTGTGCCGCCGGCATGCGCTTCCACTAATTTTTGTCAATCAGGTTGGCGGCCAGGATTCGTTGCTCTTTGACGGACGCAGTCTTGTCATGCAGCACGATGGCGAGATTACCGCTAAAGCGGCCGGATTTGCTGAAGATATGGTTGTGGTTTCCAGCGAAAACTGGCGGGGACCCATTACAGGCCGGGAGGTGGACGATGAGGTGGGGGCTGTCTTTTCGGGATTGGTCATGGGGGTTCGTGATTATGTTGTTAAATGCGGATTTTCCAGTGTGGTCATAGGTGTATCGGGCGGTATTGATTCAGCACTCACCGCCGCGATCGCAGTGCAAGCGATGGGGGCGGATAAGGTGTTCTGCGTGGCCATGCCGTCATGCTACAGTTCGGCTGAATCGGAGGAGGATGCTGCCGGTCTGGCTCTTGCGCTTGGGTGTCGATACGAGGTGGTGCCCATCAACGACCTGTTCGTCGGTTTTCAGGATACCCTTGCCCCGCTCTTTCCAGGGATGGCCGAAGATGTAACCGAACAGAATATTCAGGCGCGGATTCGAGGAAATATCCTCATGGCCATTTCAAATAAATTTGGCTCCATACTCCTGAGTACCGGCAACAAGAGCGAAATGGCCGTGGGATACTGCACGCTCTATGGAGATATGAGCGGCGGTCTTGCGGTTATTGCCGATGTCCCCAAGCAGCTGGTCTATGACCTGGCACGATACGTTAACAGGGAAAAGGAGATTATTCCTCTTCGAACCATGGAAAAGGCCCCAACGGCCGAGCTCAAACCGGACCAGAGCGATCAGGACGATTTGCCACCCTATGAGCTCCTGGATGCTATTGTGCAGTATCATCTCGAAGATGGCTTTGATCTGGACCGGATTGTCGCCATGGGCTTTGATGAAGAGCTGGTCCGTGATATCCTTCGCCGCATTCGCTTTAATGAATATAAACGCAAGCAGGCGCCGCTGGGACTCAAGGTGACCAGCAAGGCCTTCGGTTATGGCAGAAGATATCCCAATGTGCAGAAATTCCAACAGTAACTATAATTCCAGGACACCGACAGGAGAAACGCCATAGGTATCATCAGCGGTAATACAGAGGGGTTAAAAAAAAATCAACTCAAACAGTTGACGCGGCTTGCCGGCAAACGCATTCCCCGTTCCGAAATAATAAGTGCTGAAGCAGCGCGAAGTCTGTGCCGCATATCTTCGGAATTGAACAGGCAGATCGGTATGCTTATTCACCGATCGGGCAAGATAGAAACATTGATAGTCGGCACCCAGTCCTCCATTCTCATTCCTCCACTGAGCAACATCAGGACGTCGGGCGGCAGATTGCGCGGCCTCCGTCTCGTCCATACCCATATTGCCGGGGAGAAAATTTCCGATGAAGATTTGATGGACCTGCTCTTTTTACGTCTCGACCTGCTCTCAGTGCTCTATGTCGATGAGGATGGCTTGCCGAAAAGTCTGAACAGTGTGCATCTCCTGCCTCAGCAGCAGAACGGCCACGATTGGCTGTTTCTCGATCCGGTGCATCCATCACAGCAAAAGGAAAGTTTTGAGGACATCATCACCTCCATTGAAGAGGAGTTTTCCCGCAAAAGCGTAACGAGAACAATCAGCAAAAACCGTGACCGTGCTCTGTTGATAAGTGTCAGTACCGAGCCGAAGGGAGTTGCCCGGGAGTCCATGAATGAACTGGTCGAGCTTGCCCGTTCCGATAATATCAGCGTTCTTGATACTGTTCTGCAGCGCCGCAAAAAAATGAATCCCCGTTTAATATTGGGCAAGGGCAAGCTGGCGGAGATAATGATCATGGCCCTGCAGCTCGATGCCAATCTGCTCATTTTCAACCAGGAGCTCAATCCCTCTCAGATTCGCTCGATCACTGATTTTACGGATCTTCGGGTTATTGACAGAACCCAGTTAATACTTGACATATTTGCCAGCAGAGCGAGGAGTCGGGAGGGCAAGCTGCAGATTGAGATGGCCCAGCTTAAATACATGCTGCCCAGGCTCTCCAGCAGAGATGACGCTCTGTCCCGTTTGACTGGTGGAATTGGTGCCAGGGGGCCCGGGGAAACAAAACTTGAAATTGATAGAAGGCGGATCAATGACCGTCTCGCCCGTCTTGCCAAGGAGCTTAAAAATGTTGGTAAACAGCGCTATCGTAGAAGAAGCAAGCGCAGGAAAAATGATCTTCCGGTCCTTTCCCTGGTGGGCTACACCAATGCGGGGAAATCGACGCTGCTCAACACCTTGACCGACAGCGGTATCGTGGCCGAAGACAAGCTGTTCGCCACCCTGGATCCAACCAGCAGAAGGCTTCGCTTTCCAAAGGATGTTGAGGTGATCATCACCGACACGGTCGGTTTTATACGAAATTTGCCGGAAGAGCTGCTGAAGGCATTTAAGGCGACGCTGGAGGAGCTGGAGGAGGCCGATCTTCTTGTACACGTGGTAGACATATCAAACCCATCCTATGTTCAGCATATTGAGGTCGTCGACAGTCTTCTCGGTGAGTTGGGGCTTGCAGATATTCCATGTCTAAAGGTGTATAATAAAATCGATTGTGTCCATGACCCGGAGACCATTCGCAATGATTTGAAAAGTGACGGTGTTGTCGTAAGCGCAATAAACCGGGAGACCCTGCAGCCTTTTCTGGACGAGGCCCAGCGGCTTATGGGGAAGTCTCTGGGGTGGGAGGACTGACTGGTCCCGGACAATATGGTGGACGGTGCCCCGGATTATGATCCGGAAAGGTAACTGCTCACAGGGCACCAGGGCTCCCCGCGAACCACCTGGCTTACGTATGACCAATACGCTTCACCAGTCTGATCGCGAGAATCTCCGGCACCCTGCAAGCAGTTACAAATACCGGGGGTAGTTACATTACGTCGCTTCCCCCATAAGTAGTTATCCGGAAAGGAGATAAAATCCGAGATTCTTGTCATAGGCCTGGGTTATTTCAAACTCGCCGCCAACATAATGATCATCAACCACGCGAACCGTGATAGTTTTTTCGATGGTGGTCCTTTTCCTGTCATCCAGTTGAAAGGTTATCATGATTTTCTGGCCGGGAACGATGGGATTGGATCGCTTGACTGAAGATCCTATGGTGAAACCGACGCCCTGTTTTGAAATATTAAGGATACAAAGTATGCCGCTACCAAAGGCAGGGGGAACCATGACATAACTGCCTTCGAGGTTGGTCTCTTTCCTGAAATGTCTCCGAAAATCAAGCAGTGTCTCAAACCTATGCTGACAGCTACAGCGAAATTTGATTATGTGGTTTCTGTTTTTGTATTTGGCCGCATCGATAGAACGTGCTTTTTTACAATTTGGGCAGGTGATGATTGCCGCGTTATTACTGCTGACGAAGGTCTTGTTATTATGCATAGATTCTCATACGCTGGCCTATCGGTGCCTTGATCTCTTTTCTCGCATATTCTATCTGTCAGTCATAAATGATAGCCGTGTATTTTTCCAGTATCTCTTCTGTCCGGCGGTCGAGCTGATCGGCTACTTCATGAATCTGATATTCTCGACCACAATCGGTGCAGCGCATACGCACTCTGCCGCACATCCTGTGAACTTTTAATTCTGCTGTACAGTTTTTACATTTCATCGTTCGTCACGCAGTAATTCTTCCCTGGTGAACAGCGATTTTAATGGGTACCCAGCTTTTTCCAGTACCTCAGCTCCGCCTTCCTGCCGCTCGACAATGGTTACAACAAGGCCAACCGTAAAACCGGCATCCTCAACGCGTTCTATGACTTTTATCAATGTTCCGCCGGTGGTAACAACATCTTCGACAAGACAGACAGTCGCACCGGTTGGCATATTGCCAAGGCCCTCTATGTAGTTGCCGGTTCCATGTCCCTTGGCCTCTTTCCGAACTATAAATGCCGGAATTGGTTGTTTTTCGAGAAAGCTCGCTATGGACACTGCGGTGACAATGGGGTCGGCGCCAAGCGTCATACCGCCCACTGCGGCTATATCGTTGTCGGTCTCTTTGATGAGCTCAAAGATGAGTTTGCCGCTGAGATAGGCGCCTTCGGCAGACAGGGTAGTTTGCTTGCCGTCTACATAAAAATCCGATGTTTTGCCGGAAGTAAGAGTAAAACTTCCCTTTCTGTAGGATTTTTCCAGAAGTATGCTTTTCAGACGTTGTCTGTTGGTCATGATATGCTCGTGTTGGTGAATTTTTTTCGCAGTGAAGGTATAAAACTGCTATTATTACTAGCTCCTCCAGATGGTACCTTCTTTTTTTAATGCTGAAAAGAAAAAACTCGCTTTACCTAAAAAAGTCATGTTACCTTTAAGTGTTATATTTATCACTTAGGGTCCGTTCAAAAATACGTTCGCACATTTGCGCCTCAAAATGTGAAGTTATTTTTGAGCGGACCCTTAGATGGTGGTTGCCGAGAATATGATAATGGAGTCAAAAGGATAATGATATGTGTGGAATAGTAGGTTATGTCGGGCCCAGGCGCGTTGTCCCTGTTATACTGGAAGGGTTGAAACGACTGGAGTACCGGGGATATGATTCGGCAGGTGTGGTGTATCTTGAAAACGATGCTCTGGTAAAGCATAGATGCGAGGGGAAACTCGTCAATCTTGAAGCACTTCTCGATGATGCCTACATAAGCAAATCTCATGTGGGAATAGGTCATACCCGCTGGGCTACCCATGGTGCGCCTACCACCGAGAATGCCCATCCCCACAGCGACTGCACCGGTAAGCTTGCCATTGTTCATAACGGTATTATTGAAAATTACCATTCCTTGCGTGAAGAGTTGAAGGAAAAGGGCCATATTTTCACTTCAGAGACCGATACCGAGGTGCTGGTACACCTCATCGAAGAATATCTCGATGACGATCTTGTCGACGCTGTACGCCGGGCCCTTGGTAGGGTAGAGGGATCCTATGCCATAGGCGTACTGTGGTCGGAGATGCCGGATGCCTTGGTGGCCGCGAGAAATCAGAGTCCCCTGGTTCTCGGACTCCACGACGAGATCGGTTCCTTTCTGGCATCGGATGTCCCGGCACTTCTTCCGTATACCAATCGGGTTATTTTCCTCGAAGATGGTGATCTTGCCGTTATTACGGAAACTGATCAAACCATATACGAACTATCCACGGGGGAGGCTGTTGAGCGGAGCGAGACTACCATTGAATGGAGCGCCGCAATGGCTGAAAAAGCTGGATACCGGCACTTCATGCTCAAGGAAATTTATGAGCAGCCCCAGGCCATTGCCAATACCATCAGCGGGCGGATAAATCCGGAGACAGGCGAGGTCGATCTCCCCGGCATGGCTTTGCGGGATGATGAGCTTGCAAAAATTGAGCGTATTTTTCTCGTAGCCTGCGGCACTTCCTGGCATGCCGCGCTGGTTGCCAAGTATTGGATTGAGAAGTTGGCGAAAATACCGGTGGAGGTGGATATTGCTTCGGAGTTTCGATACCGGGATTTACTCATTGACGAAAGAGTATTAACGGTTGCCATATCGCAATCCGGGGAGACCGCTGATACTCTTGCGGGAATACGTCTTGCCGGAAAAATGGGATCCAAGGTGGTGACTATTTGCAATGTAGTCGGCTCCACCATGACACGTGAGGCGCACGGCACAATATATACCCACGCCGGGCCGGAAATCGGGGTCGCTTCGACCAAGGCCTTTACCGCGCAACTTGCCGCCTTGTTCCTCTTTGCCCTTTTTCTTGCCGGCAAGAGAAAGACCATTACCGCGGAAAAGAGCAGAGAATTAGGTAAAGCGCTCATCGATGTCGGCCATGTCATTGAACGGGAACTTCCCGATATCCAACAACAGATCAGCACCTTGATCGACAGTTTTTACGATTGCCGCGATTTTCTTTTTATCGGTCGCGGTCTTAATTTCCCCATTGCCCTTGAGGGAGCACTGAAGCTCAAGGAAATCTCCTATATTCATGCCGAAGGCTATGCCGCGGGGGAGTTAAAGCATGGGCCCATCGCCCTCATCGACAAAGACATGCCGGTACTCGCCATTGCCCCCAGGGACAGCGTCTATCAAAAAGTGATTTCCAATGTCGAAGAGATCAAGGCCCGCCAGGGACGATTGATCCTTCTTGGCAACAGAGACGATAACCAGTTGACTACCTTGACGGATGATGTTATTTACTTGCCCGCCATAGAAGAGCTGATGAATCCCATTTTGTATACTATCCCGGCCCAGCTTCTGGCCTATGAGATTGCCGCCCGCCGCGGTTGTGATGTTGATCAGCCAAGAAATCTCGCCAAAAGCGTCACCGTTGAATAATACGAGCGCGGTGATCAGCAACCGGCAGGGCAGGGGTATCCCATGGTAACAACAGGTTTTGAGTGTTTTCTTACATCCGGCGAGTACGGTACTGCCGGCAAGCGGATTGGTCTTTTAACCAACCAGGCTTCGGTAAATCGATATCTGGTACACGATCGTTTTCTGCTCAAGGAAAAATTCGGTGCGGCATTGACCGCGCTCTTTTCTCCCCAGCATGGTTTTTATTGCGAAAAACAGGATAACATGATCGAGTCGGATCACAGTGTCGATGGACCAACCGGCCTGCCTGTCTACAGCCTTTATGGCGAGTTGCGCAAACCCAGTCGGGAGATGTTTACAAATATCGATATCCTGGTGATAGACCTGCAGGATGTCGGAACCCGGGTCTATACTTTTCTCTATACCATGGCCTATTGCCTCGAGGCGGCTCACCAATACGGACGACGAGTATTGGTTCTCGATAGGCCCAACCCTGTTGGTGGCGTCAAGGTAGAGGGCAATGTGCTGGCGGACGAATGTAAATCCTTTGTCGGATTGTATCCTCTTCCCATGCGGCATGGCATGACATTTGGAGAGTTGGCGCTTTGTATAAACAAAGAATACGCTATAGGGGCCGAACTTGATGTTGTTGCAATGAAGGGCTGGAAACGCGGCATGCAGTTTCGAGACACTGGTTTGCCCTGGGTTTTTCCATCGCCCAATATGCCGACGCCGGAGACCGCGTTGGTGTATCCCGGACAGGTCATCTGGGAGGGGACCAATATTTCCGAGGGCAGAGGAACAACTCTTCCCTTTGAGCTTTTCGGGAGCCCCTTTGTTGATCACGACGAAGTGCTTGCTGCACTAAGCAACACTGATCTACCGGGGTGTCTGCTACGTCCGCTTCTTTTTCAGCCGACCTCCGGAAAATGGGCCAACCAGGTTTGCCGGGGTTTTCAGTTGCATGTCATCGATGAAGAGAGCTTTCTACCCTACCGGACCAGCCTGGCCATGTTACAGGCAATGATGGACCTGTACCCTGAACACTTTCAATATAAGCAGCCGCCCTATGAGTATGAGTACAGCCGTCTGCCCATGGATTGCATATTGGGTTCAAAAGAAGTACGGCAGCAGCTTGAAGACGGAACACCGGTTATGGAGATAGAACTCAAGTGGCAAGGGCAGCTGGAAGAATTTGAACGCATACGGCATAAATATCTCCTCTATGATATGTGAGGGGCAATAAATTATTTTCTAAGTAGTCTGTAGCGCAACAGAAGGGAGAGAAACAGTTGATACACAAACAGGTACGCGCTGATGTACTGGCTGATCTGGTAGGCGGCGAAGTGATAGGCGAGGGGGCAACGACCGTTTACGGCCTCAATGCCATTGAAAGTGCGAGCCCGGGACAGATATCTTTTCTGGTGAAGGCATCGAGAAAGGATATGCTGAAAACAACCGCAGCCTCGATTGTTCTCATTCCCATGGAAGTCGAGGATACGGAGGATGTTGGTGCCACATTGATCCGTGTGAAAAACCCCTATCTGGCTTCTGCTATCATTCACAACCATCTGCTGGAACGCCCCTTCGAGGCACGGGGGGTGCATGCAAAAGCGCATGTCGGTGAAAACTGCACACTGTCTGAGCAGGTGACCATCGAAGCCATGGCGGTGCTCGGGAATAATGTCCAACTTGGAAATCGCGTGTTTATCGGTCCCGGTGTCGTTATCGGTGATGATGTTACCATAGGCGATGATAGTGTTATTCGGGCCAATGTCACCATAGAGCATGAGACGACCTTGGGATGCAGAGTAATCATTCATCCCGGTACGGTTATTGGAAGCGATGGGTACGGCTATGCCGCCGATGAGCGGGGATGCCATATAAAACGACCACAGGTTGGGTGTGTCCGTATCGATGATGATGTCGAGATCGGGGCAAACTGTTGTATAGACAGGGCCGCCTATGGGCTGACCTGGATCAAGGCGGGAACAAAAATAGATAATCTTGTCCAGGTAGCTCATAATGTTGTTGTCGGCGAGAATTGTTTACTGGCGGGCCAGGTAGGTGTTTCAGGGTCGACAATCCTTGGACGCAATGTAGTGTTAGGCGGGCAGTCCGCGACAAAGGGGCATATTTCGCTTGGTGATGGTGTGATGGTTGCAGGCAGGGGCGGAGTAACCAGAGATCAGCCTGCCGGCAGCGTTATTGGGGGGATGCCGGCAATTCCAATACGGCAATGGACAAAAGCCGCTACAGCCTATGCAAAATTGCCTGATCTTCGCACTGAAGTGCGGCGCCTGAGCCGCGAAATGGCGCGCTTGCAGAAATATATTGGCGATAAAGAGTAGATATGGAAGGAGAGAGAAGATGACAGAAGAACAATTACCGGTCAAACTCGATATACTGAAAATTCTTGAGTTGTTGCCGCACAGATACCCGTTTGTCATGGTGGACAGGATTACGAAAATTGTGGCAGGGAGTGAGATACAAGGCATAAAAAATGTAACATTCAATGAGCCGTTTTTCCAGGGACATTTCCCAGGGCAACCGGTTATGCCGGGGGTGATGATACTGGAGGGAATGGCGCAGGTCGGTGGTGTCCTGGGGTATCACACGCTTCCTGAGATGATCGGCCAAAAACTCCTCTATTTTGCCGGAATCAACCATGCCCGTTTTCGTAAACCAGTGGTCCCGGGAGACCAGCTTGTCTTTGATCTTACGCTGCTGAAAATAAAGCGGGGAATCATGGTCATGAATGGCAAGGCCAAAGTCGACGGCCAAATTGTGGCCGAGGCCGAGTTGATGGCAACCTTTGGCTGAAATACGATATGCCGGATACCGGTTCTTCGGAAAATTGGTACACCATCCGGTGCGGATATTTTTTGCTAAATTTTTATACTACGAAAACGCGATATTCTTAATGATCTCCACTGGAATCAATGAGAAGTCTTCATAAATACAGAGAAAATAATGACAATTCATCCAACGGCCATAATAGATTCGAGCGCGGAATTGGACTCCACGGTAAGCGTAGGCCCATATGCCATAATAAATGCTCAAGTCAAAATCGATGCCGGATCAACAGTTGCAGGACATGCGATCGTATCGGGCCCTGCCACAATCGGTAAGAATAACACCATTTCATCTTTTGCCACGGTTGGCGGGGATCCGCAGGATCTCAAATATGATGGTGAGCCCACCGAGCTGATCATTGGCGATAACAACCGGATACGCGAATATGCCTCCATCCATCGTGGTACAGTACAGGGAGGCGGCACGACGGAGATCGGCAATGATAATCTGCTCATGTCCTATATTCATATTGCCCATGACTGTAAAATCGGCAATGGGGTCATTATGTCCAATGTTGCCACCATGGCAGGTCACGTCGAAGTTGGTGATTTCGCTACCATTGGTGGTTTGGTGGCGGTTCACCAATTCAGTCGTGTTGGGAAATATTCCTATATCGGCGGCGTGTCAGGCGTTACTCTCGACGTGGCGCCGTTTGTTATTTTGGCAGGCAGTCGCAATCGTACGCGCGTTTCCGGCATCAACAAGGTTGGTTTGCGACGCCGGGGATTTTCACGAGAGACGATCAACAAAATTGACAGTGCCTTTCGCATAATCTTCCGTTCTCCTGATCTTTTGTTGAAAGATGCGTTGATAAAAGCCAGAAATGAGATATCGGATTGCGCCGAAGTTGAAGATCTGGTGATGTTTTTTGAACAGTCTGAGCGTGGAGTCGTGCGTCGTACGTCGGATGATTAACGCCGTGTGTATACAAAGAGCTATGAAAGATTCTGTGCAGCAGATGGACGGGGCCGGGGTTATTGGTGTAATAGCAGGCGGGGGGCAGTTCCCCAGGCTTTTTATCGAAGCGGCTCGTGAAACCGGCAGAAAAACCATTGTCGTTGGCTTTAAGGGGGAAACGACCGATGAGGTAGTTGCTGCCGCTGATTGTTTCTGCTGGGTTAAGCTGGGCCAGCTTGGTAAGGTTATTCAGTTTTTTAAAGAAAATAGCGTTTCCAAAACCGTCTTTCTTGGAACCATTACCAAAACACGGATGTTTCGGGATGTCTTTTTCGATATAAAGGGCCTTTCGCTCTGGCGAAAAATAGACAGGCGGCATGATGATGCTATACTACGGGCAGTTGCCGGCGTGCTTGAAAAAGAAGGAATAGAGGTCGTTGAATCGACCCGTTATCTGGACAGGCTGTTGTTTCCGCAGGGAGTATTAACGAAAAAAAGGCCCGATGAAAAGCAGCACAAAGACATAATCTTTGGCTGGAAGATGGCCAAGGCAATTGGTGCGCTAGATATCGGGCAGTGTGTCGTGGTCAGGGACAGGACAGTCCTGGCGGTGGAGGCCATAGAAGGTACCGATGCTGCTATATTGCGAGGTGGAAAGTTGGGCAAGGAAAAAGTGGTGGTTGTCAAGGTACACAAACCAGGCCAGGACGCTCGCTTTGATCTGCCGGCGACGGGTGTGCAGACCATAAAGAGCATACAAGAGGCCGGTGGGGCGGTGCTGGCGGTTGAAGCCGGCAAATCACTTCTATTCGACTCTGCTCAGGTTATAGCCGAAGCGGAACACCATAATATCGTCGTTGTCGGTATCACGGAAGATGAAAACGGCTTGATCCAGTATTAGGGACATGTTCAAAGAGCAGGCAATCTCCCCGGATTTCAAAAAGGCAGACTATCCAATATGCAGGCCATGATTCTTGCTGCCGGATACGGCACCCGGCTCCTGCCGTTTACCCGCCACAGGCCTAAACCGCTCTTTCCAGTGCTGAATACACCGTTGTTACATCTGGTCATTGCACGGCTGCAAGCTGCGGGATTTGATCATATCATCGTTAACTGTCATCATTTGGGGCATCAGATCTCCACATCCCTTGCCGATATCAAGGGGGTGAGTATTCAGGAAGAAGATTGTATTCTCGGCACCGGCGGCGGACTGCGCCGTGCACTTTCTCGCCTGCGCGATGAGCCGTTGCTTGTTACCAATGGTGATATTTATCATACCATAGATTTTGACGCCCTCTATCAGGCGCATCTCCAATCCGATGGTGTCGCGACGTTGGCTGTGCATGACTGCCCCCGTTTTAACTCTTTACTGGTGGAAGGAGGGCGACTGCAGGGTTTTACCAGTTATGCCGGCGGTGCGGCGCTGGCCTTCACCGGTGTTCATGTCATTGATCCGCAAGTGTTGCGTCCCATTGCCAAGGACCAGCAGAGCTGCATAATTGAGCGGTATCGGCAACTGCTGAAGCAGCACCGTACCATTGTGGTGCGGAGGGTGGATGATGCGGGAGGCGGGACGTTCTGGACTGATATTGGCACGCCGGCAGACTATCTTCAGCTGCACGGCGGCTTACTCCAGGGCGAAATACCATGCTGGCCTGAGTTGACGGAGCAGATTGCAGGCCCTGTTGTGCTGGATCACCGGGCGAGTGTCGGGGCCGGGTTGCAGTGCGTTGACTGGGCCTGCATAGGGAACGCTACAATCGGTAAAAATGTTTCGTTGAGTCGATGTGTTGTCTGGGATGGCGCCGTCATTGCCGATAACAGTAGTATACAGGATATGATAGTCACCTGATTCCGGTAAGTCGCAAGCGGCCGGCCGGGGTAAGCTTTTAAAATGCTGATTGCCGACAAAACTGAGCTAATCGACCCAGGACCTCACATGTTGTTTTTCATCGGACGCCGTAAACCCATCCCTGGGGGCTTATCTGCAGCCGTCCAGGCTGCAGATACCCATGAAAAACAACATGTGAGGTCCTTGCCCTCGTACTTCGAGCTGCGTTTCGTTGGGAATCAAATGAAAATTGTCTTCGGGTTTCAAAGATGAAACATCACCAGACACAACGACGGATTGCCGATCTTTTGCTGGAAAACAGGGTAATCAGCAGACTTCAATATGATACCTTCGACGAAGCTTGCACCCTGCAGCAGATATCATCCGATGGGTCTTTACGCTGTTTTTACCGTATCGCCTACAATAATGCTCCGTTGTGTATTGCCGTATTGCCCGCTGAAAGGCAGGAGCAGCATATCGCCGAGGCCAATTCGGCCATGTTCATTGGTAATCATCTTTATGGCAAGCATGTTGCCGTACCAAAGATACTGGCTGGAGATACAACTACAGGCCTTATACTGTTTGAGGACTGCGGTGATATTCGCTTGCATGATATAATGCAGGCAAGCGAAAAAAAGCATTGTTTGCCGGATGAGCGGGTGGATTTTCTGTATCGCAAAGTCCTGGCTGAGCTTGCAGCCATGCAGTGGTATGGATACCAGGGGTTTGACTCGCGCTGGTGCTATGATACCGCTGTCTATGACCACCATGTTATGGTGGAAAAAGAATCGAAATATTTTCTCCGTGCATGCTGGCATTCGCTCTTCGATGGAAAGACGGTTCCAGGTATTGAGGAGGAGTTTGAAGATATCGCTCGCAACGCGGCGACAGGAGAGCATACGTTCTTTCTCCATCGTGATTTTCAAAGCAGGAATATCATGGTTATGGGAAACGATGTAAAAATTATAGATTTTCAAGGTGGGCGGCTCGGCCCTCCGGGCTATGATCTCGCATCCCTCCTGCTGGATCCCTATAGCTGCCTTTCGGAAAGTGTCAGGGAAGAGTATCTGCAGTACTATCTTACCCAACTTGGACGTTATGTTGCCTGTGAAGAACAATCGTTCAGGAAGCAGTATTTGTATCTCGCCCTGCAGCGCAACCTACAGATTATAGGCGCGTTCGCTTTTTTGTATCAACAGCGTGGCAAGGTTTTTTTCAAGGTATATATCATTCCGGCGCTTCAATCTCTCAACGCTCTTTTAGAAAACCCCGAACTGTCCCGCTATAGCCTGTTACGTGGTATAGCCGAGCAGGCCCTCCAGCAATCCCGGCAGCTACTTTGATGGCCTGTGGCGCGGTTGTTTTGACGAGCAATATATACAGCGGACTGGTATTGTAGATTTCTTGTGCAACTAGAAGGCACTCAACCCTAAGCAGCTACTCAACACAGGATGATATGGTCGCGGAAACCCACACAGTAGTCGCACTTGTCGGCAGGCCCAATGTCGGTAAATCGACACTCTTTAACAGAATCAGCAAATCCAGAAAAGCCCTGGTTGATCCCACTCCGGGAGTGACCAGGGACCGACAGTATGACAGAGTTATCTGGAATGGAAAATCATTTATTCTTGTTGATACCGGCGGCATAGATAACAATGAAGATGACGCCATGGTGCAGCATATCCGGCAGCAGGCCTTTGTCGCCATGGAGGAGGCCGATGTCATCGTCTTTCTCATGGACGGCCGTGAAGGATTGACTACTGCCGATTATGAGATCGTTGAAATTCTGCGAAGATCGGACAAGGAGATTTTTTATGTCGTCAATAAAATCGATGGTCCCGAGCTGGAAACGGAGGTTTTGACGCAGTTTTACGAGCTGGGCCTGAGCCACCTCTGGGCGCTTTCGGCCGAGCATACCTACGGTTTTTATACCCTTATGGATGGTATTGCGGCTACGCTCAGAGAAAGTGATATCGATGACGATCTCCCGGAGGGGACCGTCAAGGTTGCCTTTTTCGGGCGTCCAAATGTGGGTAAATCTTCAATGATCAACCAGATTCTCGGCAAACAGCGGATGGTGGTTTCCGAGCGTGCTGGAACAACAAGGGATTCGGTCGATACCTTCCTGATCCGCGGCGATTATTCCTATCTTCTCATAGATACGGCAGGTATCAGACGTAAGGGCAAGACCAGGAAGAAGCTGGAAAAATTTTCCATTATTAAAGCATTGTCAGCCCTTGATCGATGTGACATTGCTGTCGTCCTGGTCGATGCCGCAGAGGGAATTACGGAGCAGGACGCCAAGGTCATAGGCTATACCCAGGATCAGGGCAGGGGGCTTATCCTTGCTTTGAATAAATGGGATCTGGTGGAAAACGACCAGAAACGGCAGAAACAGATATTAGAAGAGTTGGGGCGGGCCGTCCCCTTCGTTGGCTTTGCACCGGTTCTCAAGGTTTCGGCTGTGACCGGGTATGGGGTTAAACGTATGTTTCCCGTGATTGGTTCGGTGTATCGCCAGTATCAGCAGACGTTTCCCACATCGGCGCTCAATCGCCTGCTCCAGGATGCCTTGGAGGACCACGCGCCACCCATCTATAAGAACAAGCGCCTCAAGTTCTATTATACCTCACAGGTCGGCACCTGCCCGCCAAAGTTTGTCATCATGACCAACAGCTATAAAGGTGTCCATTTCTCCTATCAGCGGTATCTGAAAAACCGATTTCGAGAGGGGCTTGGGCTTGATAAGGTCCCCATTCAACTGTTTTTCCGCGATAAAAAAGAGCAGCGCAGCAGGTGATGTAGTAACACTAGGCGCCGGCGGCTGCAAATGCTTCGGCAAAGCTCTGTGCTGAAGCCCTGATCACCTTTTCATCCGTACACATCGACAGGCGGAAATACCCCGGCGCACCGAAACCGCGTCCCGGTACCGCCAGGATCATGTGTTCCTGAAGAATGGCGCAGAACTTGACATCATCACCAATGGGCGATTGGGGAAAGATGTAGAGGGCCCCTTTAGGTTCAGTGAAGCTGAAGCCCGCCTGTTTCAGGATATCGCAGAACACCTTTTTGCGATTTTCATAAATGGAACAGTCCACAGCCACATCCTGCAGTTCGGCGACAACTTTCTGCATCAACGCCGGCGCATTGACAAAACCGAGAATGCGATTGGCAAGCGTTAAAGCATCGAGTAGCGGCAGTTTGTCATGTATATTCGGGTGAACGGCCAGATACCCTATGCGTTCGCCGGGCAGAGAAAGATCCTTGGAGTAGGAAGAGATGACTATACTGTTGTCGTAGGCCTTGAAGATAGATGGTACACTGTGCCCATCGAAGGTTATCTTGCGGTACGGTTCATCGGATATCAAATATATGGATGTGCCGTAGTTGTTGCCGGCCTCTTCCAGCAACTGCGCCAGTCCCTCAAGTTTTTCCCGAGAATAGATCTGACCCGACGGGTTGTTGGGGGAGTTGATGATAATGGCTTTGGTCTTTTCCGTGAGTGCTTCTGCAATGGCGTTGAGATCAAGGTCAAAATTCTCATCCGTGGCAACGATTTTTGATATGCCGCCGTGGTTGTCGACATAGAAGTTGTATTCGACAAAATAGGGCGCCAGTAGGATAACTTCCTCGCCGGGGTTGAGCAGGGTCTTCAATACCACATTGAGGGCTCCTGCGGCACCGCATGTCATGAGCATGTCACCACCCCTGACATCGACACCCTGTTCGCCGGCTATGCGATCTGCAACAGCCTCTTTGACCCAGGTGTAGCCACCATTGGGCATATAGGCATGGGCCCCTTTTCTGGTGTCCTGGGCGACACTTTGCAGTACTTCATCAAACTCCTGTGGTGGAGGAAGGTCGGGGTTGCCGAGGCTGAAGTCATAGACATTTTCCTCACCATGTTTTGCTTTTAATTTTGCCCCCTCCTCAAACATTTTTCTGATCCAGGACGATTTCTCTGCAAAATTGCGCATTTTTTCAGATATAGCCATAATTGTTCCCGCATTGTAACTATTCAGGTGGAAGCACCAAATTGGCATAACCACCGAGTTGTAACTGTTCAGGAGTGCTCTATATTGGCTCATTTGGGACTTCGAAGCATACTTGTGCTATTCGAGAAGGCTTAAATGGGACAAGATGGGGTGCT
>Ga0136557_1000939_pt1 | contig 20350 bp, 11 predicted proteins | sample AntRauTorckE6832_FD_104796 | JGI IMG/M metagenome (GOLD analysis project Ga0136557, IMG submission 104796) | Saline lake microbial communities from Rauer Islands, Antarctica - Metagenome Torckler E6 #832 | ecosystem: Environmental > Aquatic > Non-marine Saline and Alkaline > Saline | place...
ACGGAATTTACCGGTATTATCACCAGTCTCAATAGCTTTAAGTGAATAATTATCACCCGTTTTAGAGGAAGTAATCGTTATCCATATTTCATCTCGTGCACTATCACGGACGTTACATTTAGCACAGCTGGCTTCAAGATAGATATTTTCACCTACCTGCGATGTTCTTCTATAGCCATCCCATGAATAAAGCATAAAATCGAGACGTGTTTCAACGATGATTAGCTCGTCACTCACTAAAGCGGTAATAGAAGGGTCTTCAACAACAGCAGCACCAAGCTTGATGCTAGCAGTATCATCGGCTTTAGCATTGGTATCAGATAATGCTTGTATAGTAAGCTCAATGCTCTCGCTTTGACCTAAAGTAATCTGAGCGGTTAAATTGTTATTTAACTTAATCGCTTTATCAACACCATCATCGAAGCGTCCGTTGTTATTCAAGTCTTGATAGAGTTTTATGTTCGATAAACTATTAGGTATAGTCAGGCTCAAATCGATAGTCTGATCACTGTAACTGGTATTGGTCAGAAGGTTTTTCCAACTAACGGTCGAGCCAGGGGCGATAGTCTTTGTTGGCGGCGAGGTTAGGCTAATACCATATTGAGGAAAAGCAGACGATTGAACACTCACTTGGTTAGAAGTGCTATTTAGATTAAAGTTAGCACCGTTACTAATAATATAACTGGCTTCAGCAGTATTTTCGATGGATTGTAGCAGAGGGTTAGGCGCTGCTAAGGCTATATTTGATTGCATAAGCAACATGGCCACCGACAGCGCAGATATCTTCGCTGTACGTAAGGCAATACGATTAGACGGTGTCATAGTAGATAGAGTCATATGTCGCTTATCCAATAAAATAAGAATTGATAGTCTAAAGTCTCTTAGACTACATAAATTCAGGCTAGAAGCGGTCTATAAGTACCTGTGGATACTTATAGACCTGAAAAGAATAAATAGAAATTAAATTAATAAGATAACTCTAGGATTTAAAGACCAGGTTTGATTTTGACTTTAAACTGCATAGTGGTAGTTCCTTGTGCCGCTAACGTAGCAACCGTAGTCGTAACATTAGTTGTACTTTCAGCCTTTACACCATTAATAGCAGTTAAAGAACCTACGACAAAATCAGCTTTGGCCGAAAATTTAGAAAATTCGTCAAAGATGGTGACATTGGTAATAGGAAAACCTGCTGCCGTAGTAGACGTGTTTCTAGCTTGGATTTGGTAGATAATACATTCACCAGGTAGAGCACCAGTAATGTCTGTAGTCACGAAAGACCCTACAATACCAGTACTAGTTGCAGCGCAATCTGCAGCCATTGCTTGTTTTTTAACTAGCACTAAGCCGCGCACTGTTGTTTTATCTGTTACGGTAGTTGATGTAGGTGCACCTTCTTTACCGGGAATCAAGGTAACAATGGTGTCTTCAAATGTAGCATTGGCATCATCCGTAGAGGTCACTGGATTGAACAGTGGTGCATTGTTTGCTGAGACGTTATAGGTAATCGTGACGGTACCACCCGCTTTTACACCAGCAGTTAAAACAGTGTTGATGTCATAAACACCACCAGTACCAGCTCCGATAACCTGTGCTGCTTGAACACCAGTACCGTCATTTGGATTGTAAGTGACTTTTACAGTGCCAGGTACTAGGTTGACCGCATCTGGCGTAGTACCGTCATTATCAGTGATCGTGAAGGTTAACTCACCGGGTTTACTACCTTCGACATCTTTACCCGTGTTGGTAATGACTGTTGCATGGGTAACTTGACCAGCGGTAGCGGTTGAAGTAAGCCCTGTGACAGGTGCAATTTCTTTGATAGTCGGCCCAGTTAGAGTCAGTTTCCGCTGGATCGTTAATAATGGCACTGTAGAGTCGTCACCCTTATTAGCTGGGGTTTCACCATTAAGGTTTTCGACGTCATCAGTAGGGTAGAAGGTAGACACGTTTTCTGAAGTACCAGATTTTGTACTATCGATAACGATGTCACCAGTAGTAGCCGCATCTTCATCCAAGTCATCAGTGACAGTGACGTGGTTAATCATGCCCATAGCAATTGCAGGAGTAATCGCAACTGTCTGATCTTGTTTGACGTCAAAGAGGATAGTGATGCTTTGACCTACTGGGAGATCGACACCAGTGATGCTGAAGCCTTTAGTACCTAAATTACCTGTAGCGACAGTGCCTTTAGTAGCACCAGTACTGACAGTGATATTACTGGCGGTCAATTCTTTCGCCATTACGAGACCGTCTGGTAGGACATCTGCGATAGTAATATTTTTAGCATCAGCACTAAAGAGAGTACCATCGTTGGTCACGACTACTTGATAAGTGGCAGTGTCAGTTAGATCGTTTAAGTCCAGACCATTAGTGATGGTCTTAAAGATACCAAAGGTAGGTAGTCTCGTGAATGAAGTGTCAAGGTTCGTCAGTGTTTTAGTTGCAGCAGCAGATTGTGTTAAGTTTCTACTGGTCACTGATAGTTCGAGTGGTAGGGTTTCATTACCTTTGTTGCCACTGGTTTTGGCTTTAATAGTGAACTTAACAGACTGTCCCTTTTCTAGAATAGACGGTACGGTAGCGCCTGCCGTATAAGTTACAGTATCTTGACGAACTATCGTCGTTCCATCCGCTGCATATACAATAAATGTGACAGTAGATTCGTTCTGGATATATTTAGGGTCAGTGGCACCTATAGTTATATCATAGGTGTCAGTAGTATTACCCGTATTCTTCAAAGTATGTTCAAAGAGAACGAAGCCATTAGGTGTCACTGCTATCTTTTCGTTTTTATCATCATTTAGAGTACCGCCCTGTGCTGTATCATTATTATTAGCAGTCAATGAAAATGATACTTGTTGCGAGACGCTGACTTTTACGACATTCGATTTAGCTTCAGGCTGAGTCTGACCATCAACACTATAACTAGCAGTCGCTTGGTTGGTGATGTCTACGCCCGTAGTTGTAGTGGGCGTTTCAACTGCGTTAGCAGTGGTACTGATACCCAGTACAGCAGCGACGCCAACAGCTAGCAAACTATAGTTAAAAGTGTTTGATTTCATATGAAGCTCCAAAATAGGTAAGGTCTAGAAGTTAGCGTTTAAAATAGTAACCAGTGTTTTTTCATGAGTGACTGTATCAGTCAACGATGGTATTAAGCGCTACAGCTGCTGACTTATTCGCTGGTAGCAGTTTGATATTCCAACGTAAGGTACGGTATTCGGAAAATGGAATTTTAACCATTTTGCCATCGACCTTACGCATTAAGGGCATATCGGCGTAGTTCTTATTATCGATGCTGGCTTGAGCGCTAGCGGGAACTGCTTCACCGGTGAACGTCATGTTGGCAGGAATAGGCAACACCACTTCTAAGTCTTGGATATCTTGATTAATGGTATTAGAGTAAGTCGCTTTGTATTGTACAACCGTACCAGCAGGTGCAGTATTAACTGGCACGTAAGACACCTTACCTTCGCTATTGGTCACAACCTTGTTAGCAGATAGCTGCATCTTGAGCGCATCTTCAGCATGAGCAGTACCGAGTAAAGATACTGACGCTAGACTGACGATAAGTGTGGTGCGTAAAACAGTTAAAAATTTCATACTAGATTCCTTGTGACATCGCTATCGTAAAAAAAGGTCACGCTATATCCACTCCGCTTGCTACCCAAATGGAATGAATAATCTCAACACTGATAAACGATTCTTTTCTATTAATAGCATTATTACAAATAACTTACAAAAAGTCACTTAATAATAGACGGGTGGTACATTGAAGTTATTGAGTGGTATTGGTATCTATATTTTACAATAGATACCAATATCGTGAGATGATTATTGCGGTGAACAGGCTCTAAAATCAATGACACTAGGGATCGTGTCTTAAAATTTAATAAGAGCTACCTAGCCTTTTATCTAGAAATATATTTCTTTATTTTTGGACACTGGTAGGTATATATAAGATATAAAAATACTGTTGCAATAATTATCCAATTAATATAGGACTATTGAGTTAAACCGTATTTGGTATTAAAGTAGAAATCACGGTTTTTTCTAGCAGGTATGGACTGACTGTTAGAAATCACCGTTCCATTCATCCCAATAGCCACACTATTGCCCGCATAGTTACTAGCTGCGTCAACAGGTGCTACCAATACAGACGTCGTCGTTGCATTTTTGACCCCTTTGCTTTGGAGTACGTCACGCATCACAAAGTTATCAACCGAGATGTTGGCACGGTTGGTAGCGACTATCTTATAGGCGATACATTGTCCTGGGATCAAACTCTCTGAAACAGTACCCGTACTAAAGCCAGTCCTTGGGTCTGCCGTGATGGGAAGAGTTGAATAATTCAAACTCGTTGGGCAGTCGTTGACGTATTGGTATTTTTTTAACACGATCGCTGCATTAGCATCGATGACTCTTCCGAAGTTGTTATTAGGGTAATCAAAATTGGTTGGCGCAAAGCCTACATTCTTATTCTCATTAGAGGTCCGGATAGGGTAGGTATCGCCTGTGCGACTCTCTATCAGGCAGAGATTGGTATTACTGCCAAAGGTGCTGATAGGTAAGCTGAACTGGTAGCGACCAATAGTAGCACCAGTTGCGACAACTGGTTGAGTGGCATAGACAGTATTGGTATCAGTACAATTCACTAGCTTCACACTACTACCGGCGATACCAGTTTCAGAAGATGTGTTAAATACCCCATTGAAGTAGTCGCTATTATTACTATACGCACTCGTAGCGGTCGTTATATCAGCGTTCTCTTTATCTGCTCTGTTGCTAGCAATACCACCATTATCATCAAAGACAATTCCGGAAAGAGTATATAACCTTGTCCCATTCGTTATGGTACAAGTGATCTCATCGCCATAGCTAACATTAGCTAGGGTAAAGGAGCGAGTTTTGTTGGTTGCATCGTAGGACATCGCTGTGGTAGGCATGACCGTGGTGCTGCCTGTTGTCGCATTATTGCAGACATAGGTGGCTTCATAATTGGCAATATCGCCAAGTATCGTCCCATTCATGACGCGTTCAGTAATCTTGTAACTTGTGTTTTCAGCTATGCTTACGGCATTTCTATTATCGTTGTTAGTGACGGCTGAACCTGAGCCTGTCGTAGTGACCGCATTGACAACAGTTGTTCCCCTGTTGATACTGATCTCAAACTGATCTGGGTTAGTATTAGTATCATTGACGCGATTACCGTTAAGGGCTTTTTTTACGATAAGCTTTGGTGGTGCTAGACAAAAGTAAAAATTAGAATATGCAACGGCATGAGGAGCACTGGTTTGATTAATCGTATTGTTATGTCTTAATCCTAGGACACTATTTGCGGTTTTATAACCCCAAGAAGCATCAATATCACACTCACCAGTAGAACAGTTCTGACCTTCGATTGCAGTTACTACACTGGTATTAGGAGCAGGATTATTAGCAGTATGAAACAAACTATTAAATGTCAACCGACCACCGTTGGCAGAGACGTCTACTTGTTCTGCATATGGCGTTCTATCTTCATAAATTGGAAAACCAAAAAAATATCTAACAATAACGCTAGAGGTTAAGGAGTCCACATCTTGTATTTTATAACCTGCTTTACTCACTGAGCGATTGGTACTAATATTTAAGATATGGTTGTTTACCGTCGATGTAGAATCGTGAACTAAATTAATAGCAGAAGATGTGCTGCCATTAATAGACCCATAGAAAGGAGGAGCACCTTGACCATTGTTTTTTTCTAAAATTGATGGAAAATTAATATTAAAGGTTTTGTTTCCTGAGGCTTCTGTAAAAGTAAAGTTTCTCGAAGAGTCTCCAGCTGTCCAGCTCAAAGGTAGTGCGACTACGGGTTGAGCAGAAGTAGAGGTGGGAGGATTAGACCCTAAGTAATACATCTTATGATTGATTGGACAGCTAGCGGCACTGAAGTCATCAGGCGTAGCAAATGGATTAGCGACTGCTAAATTGCTATACAATGAAAATAGCAAAATACCAAATAAAGCCAACATTTGTTGTAAATACCTACGATATTGAGAAATGCTTATTGAGTCTGAAGAGTATCGAGCTTTAAACATACCGCTATTCCCATAAACTTGTACTAATGACTAAAATTCAAACGCATGACTTAAGTATTAGTAAGTAAATGAGTACATAAGTCGTTTAATTTGACATTGTGTATAATAATCTCTCATAAAACACCTAAAAGTCGACAGATGGCAGATATTTTAGGATGAAATGTAATTATATATTTCAAATTGTAAATTCGAGCAACCAAGTGCATCTAATACAGAAATTGATATGATTGTAAATTATTATCGAATATGGAGTGCGATATATTTGAGATATTACTATTGAATTTTAATAACTGCTGTTAATCACTGATATATTCTATAAAAAGCATTGTAAGAAAAGGATATAGCTAATAGTGAAGCAAAATTGAGAATAGCTAAATGTAGAAATTAGTATTTCATCACTCATATTTTTAAAGAAAACTGATACATATCGCTATTCCTATGAACTGGCATTTACTGATAATTACTGATCTAAAGACGGACGAGGAACATAACCAAAAATCTGTCTATGTTATGTAATGCATTATATTAAGCAATAATTTTGTAAATTTCCTAGAAAATAGATGAGCGGTAGATTTGGTATGACCAAATGCATTTCTGTGCTAAATCTCACTTAACCGCCTATGGCAAAAAATTTCCCAACAAAATTTTATAATAACTCCAAAAAAATAATCACTATTTATTTTAAAAATACTTGTCGTATCGACATTTCTCTACAGCCATAAACAATTTACTTATAAGCGTCTATAATAGATTGCCATAATCATTTAGTGACTGAATAGACACAGTTAATTGTATATTAAGTTTTATAATTATGCTTATTCAACACATATGCCAATGTACAGTGCCACTACTTTGTATGGCATAGCGGTATATAATCCACATAAGACAATGGAATGCTCAGATGCAGCAAGGACGTTATAAGGAAAGCATCAAGTAAATCGTTTACTCATTAAAATATGTATAACACTCTAATTTGATAATACCTGCCATCATGCAGGGCTGACTGATAAAAAGGATTAATAAAGATGAATTATTACAAGGATGCTGATAGCAGCGAAACCCAAGAATGGCTGGAAGCCTTTGAGTCTGTTGTCAAACATGCTGATAAGGATCGGGCGCAGTTTTTATTAAAAGCGTTATATAACATGGCAGTACAAGAAGGTCTGCCATTTAACCGTCTCGATACAGCTTATATCAATACCATCGCCGTTGAAGATGAGCCGATGTACCCAGGTGACTTGACGATCGAGCGCAAGATTCGCGCCTTGATTCGCTACAATGCCTTGGCAATGGTGATGCGCGCCAATAAAAACGATGACGATTTGGGCGGTCACTTAGCATCATTTGCTTCTAGTGCGACGCTATATGAAACTGGTTTTAACCATTTCTTCCGTGCTGCCAGCGATCATTTCGGCGGCGATATGATTTATTATCAAGGTCACTCAGCGCCAGGTATGTATGCACGTTCTTATCTAGAAGGTCGCTTGACTGAAGATCAGTTGGATAATTTCCGCCGTGAAGTCGGTGGTAAAGGGTTATCAAGCTATCCACATCCTTATTTGATGCCGGACTATTGGCAGTTCCCAACGGTTTCGATGGGCTTAGGTCCTATCATGTCAATCTACCATGCCCATGTACATCGCTATATGGAAAACCGCAAACTGCTAGAGTCAGAAGGTCGTAAGATTTGGGCGTTCTTAGGTGATGGTGAAACAGATGAGCCAGAAAGCTTAGGTGCTATCTCTCTTGCTGGTCGTGAAAAGCTGGATAACCTGATTTGGGTCGTTAACTGTAATTTACAGCGCCTCGATGGTCCTGTTCGTGGTAATGGTAAAATTATTCAAGAACTTGAATCCGTATTCCGCGGTGCAGGCTGGCGAGTGATTAAAGTGGTTTGGGGCGGTAACTGGGACAGTCTGCTTGCTAATGATGATACTGGTGTCCTTAAACACCGTATGGAAGAGACAGTCGACGGTGAGTATCAGCTATATGAAGCGCGCGATGCCAAATTTACCCGTGAGCATTTCTTTAATAAGTATCCTGAATTAAAAGAGATGGCAGATGCCTTAACGGATGAAGATATTTCACGTCTGAACCGTGGTGGTCATGATCCGATGAAGGTTTATGCCGCGTTTAGTGAAGCCATGAAAACCAAAGGTCAGCCGACGGTTATCTTAGTGAAGACCGTCAAAGGCTATGGTCTATCTACCACCCAAGCGGTTAACAAATCGCATCAAGTCAAGAAGCTTGATCAAGAAGCCTTGGTGTACTTCCGTGACCGTTTTGACTTACCATTTACTGATGAGCAGTTAGAGACGCTTCCGTTCTATCGTCCAGCTGAAGATTCAGCAGAGATGAAGTATCTAAAAGGTCGCCGCGAAGCCTTGGGTGGCCATTTGCCAAATCGCCGTAGTGGTCATATTCCTTTGAATATCCCTGATTTATCTATTTTTGATCGTGTTTTAAAAGGTAGTAACGGTAAAGAGCAATCAACCACCATGGTGTTTGTGCGTCTATTATCAGCAATGCTAAAGAACAAAGACATCCAAGACCGCGTCGTACCTATCGTACCTGATGAAGCGCGTACCTTTGGTTTAGAAGGTATGTTCCGTCAATTGGGTATTTATTCAGCCGTTGGACAAAAGTATACACCTGAAGACAGTGAAGCCTTGATGGGTTATAAAGAAGCCATCGATGGTCATATGTTAGAAGAAGGTATTAACGAAGCGGGTGCAATGAGTGCGTGGATTGCGCTGGCAACCAGTTATTCAGTGAATGCGCTACCAATGATTCCGATGTACATTTATTACTCTATGTTCGGTTTCCAACGCATTGGTGATTTGGCTTGGGCCGCTGGTGATTGTCAAGCACAGGGTTTCTTATTGGGTGCAACGGCAGGTCGCACGACGTTAAATGGTGAAGGCTTGCAACATCAAGATGGTCATTCGCAAATTTTATTCAACGTCGTTCCTAACTGTGTGAGCTATGATCCGTGCTTTGGTTATGAATTAGCAGTCATTATGCATGATGGTTTACGCCGCATGTATGCTGAAGGCGAGCGTATTTATTACTATCTCACCGTGATGAATGAGAACTATGAGCAACCTGCCATGCCAGAAGGCGTTGAAGAAGGAATCAAGCGTGGTATGTATCTGTTAGAAGATAATGGTTCTGCGCAAGTTCAATTATTAGGTTCTGGTGTTATTTTACGTGAAGTGCAAAAAGCGGCACGTATCTTAAAAGACGAGTTTAATATCACATCGAACGTCTGGAGCGTCACCAGCTTTAATGAGTTGACACGTGATGGTATGGCGTGTGATGACTATAATCGTCTACATCCAATGGATGAAGAGCGCGTGCCATGGATTACTGAACAGCTTGCACCGCACGAAGGTGTGGTCGTTGCCGCAACGGATTATATGCGCAACTATTCAGAACAGATCCGTGCTTGGTTGCCAGATAGCCGCCCATATACCACACTAGGTACTGATGGTTATGGTCGCTCTGATACCCGTGAGAATCTACGTAGCTTCTTTAACGTTGATGCCGCTCATATTGTTGTTGCTACCCTAAAACGCTTGGCTGATGAAGGCGAAGTAGAAATGCGTTTGGTTAAAGACGCGATCTCTAGCTTAAATATCGATATCGATCATCCGCCTGCATGGCAGCAACAGCCATATTATGACTATTCTCCAGACGCTCCAGCACCTGGCAACATCAATCCGATTCCTGTACCTGAGTTTGTCGCTGAAGATGATGATGAAATCAGCAGTGAAGGTCGCGCCGAAGATCAAGCCGATGCAACCTTACTTAGTAATGATGATGTCGAAGAAAAATAACCATAAGACAAGGAAATGAAAAATGGACATTAAAGCCCCCGATTTGGGTGTCGATAGCGCCGAAGTCAGTGAAATTATGGTTGCAGTTGGTGATGTCATTGCAAAAGACGATAATATTATTTTACTTGAGTCAGACAAGGCTTCAGTTGAAGTGCCAAGCTCTGCTGCTGGTAAAGTGACTAAAATCAGTGTTGCGATTGGTGATCAAGTCAGTGAAGGTATGGTGCTAATCGAGCTTGAAAGCGAGACTGACAGTCAAGATGACAATCAAAGCGTAGAAACACCTGCTGCTGACACTCAAGAGAAACCTCTTGATGCTGAGCAAGAAGAACCGCAAAAAGAAGAGCAGAGCGATAAGGTAGCCGTTGAGTCAAATACTGATCAACCTGTTGAGCAAGAAGCAACAGCGACCACGCATGCGCTCCCAGATTTAGGCGTCGATGAAGCGCAAGTATCTGAGATTATGGTCAGTGTTGGCGATATGGTTACTGCTGATCAATCTATCTTGCTGATCGAGTCAGATAAAGCGTCGGTTGAAGTACCAGCGCCACAAGCCGGCAAAGTTGAGAAAATACTGATACAAGTAGGCGATATGGTTGCCAATGGGCAAGACTTTATTGTCATCATTGGTCAAAGCTCAGACAATGCTAATGCTACCAGTGAAACCAAAGTAGAAGATAAGCAGTCGCAAGATGCAAAACCAGCGGCTAGCGAACAAAAGGTAGATTCGAGCCAGAAAGCGGACAAGGAAGTAACAACTGCGCCTAAACAAGTAGTTAATACTACAACTACTGCAACGAGCAGCACAGGTAATAAGCTGACCGAAGCACAAGTCAATGAAAAAATGGTTGATGTCTATGCTGGTCCCGCCGTGCGTAAACTTGCCCGTCAGTTGGGTGTGGATATTAGTGAAGTAACAGGTTCAGCACTGAATGCACGTATCTTAAAAGAAGATTTGTTTGCTCATGTGAAGCAAAGCTTGACGACAAAACAAGCTGCACCCGCTACTGGCGCCGGTGTATCTAGAGCCAGCTTACCAAGCTTACCTGATATGAGTAACGTTGAGATTTGGGGCGAAACAGAAACCCAAGACTTAACTCGCTTGCAAAAGGTGTCGATTCCACAGCTGAATTACAACACTTACTTGCCACAGGTGACGCAGTTTGATTTGTCTGATATCACTGAGACAGAGCAGCTGCGTAGTGAGCTTAAAGGTAGTATGAAAGCTGAAGGTGTTGGTCTGACGATTTTAGCCTTTATTGTCAAAGCAACGGCTTATGCATTGACCCAGCATCCACGTTTTAACAGTCATTTAAATGATGATAATACCCAAATTATCCTACGTAAAAGCGTAAATATGGGGATTGCAGTAGCAACAGATGATGGCTTAATCGTGCCAGTGATTAAAAATGCTCACGAAAAAGGCATCAAGCAAATCGCCATTGAAATCGGCGAATTGGCACTCAAAGCCCGTGATAAAAAGCTAAGTACTAAAGACTTGCAAGGCGCAAGCTTTACCATCTCAAGTCAAGGCATCTTAGGTGGTACTGCGTTTACGCCATTGGTAAACTGGCCACAAGTTGGTATTTTGGGGGCATCAGAAGCGACTATGCAACCGAAATGGAATGCTGATAAGCAAACTTTTGAGCCGCGCTTGATGTTGCCATTGTCATTATCCTATGATCATCGTGTGATTAATGGGGCTGATGCGGCAGTATTCACGCGTTATGTTGCAACATTGCTTGCTGACCCGCGTCGTATCTTGCTATAAATTTTAGTATTACTTAAATATGTTATGAATCATAAAAAGACTGTCTGCGGATGGTCTTTTTTATAGCTGTTATTGCAACAAATGATAGATAAATAATAGACACAAAAAAGCCAGCAACTAAGCTGGCTTTTTCTATTTATGATATTTAGCTCATAATTCTGCTAAATTAGAACTGTTTTACAAAGGCAACGCCATAAACCCAAGGACTGATGTCGATTTTGCCAATGTCAGTACCGTTCAAAGTAGCGTCAGTTTTGATGTCCATATAACGGGCATCAATACGGAAAGACTCAGTGGCAGCAAATGGGATATCAAGACCGATATGACCAGCAACACCAACGCTATCATCAAGCTTTAATTCAGTACCTACAACATTTGCTTTTTCTTTAAAGAACATCGTGTAGTTTACACCAACACCCACAAACGGTTTTACATTCATAGGTAGGTTATAATCATCAAAGTGATATTGTAGAGAAAGCGTTGGTGGTAAATGCTGAGTTCTACCAGTGATCTCATTATTTAAGGCATCAGTTAAGGTAAAGTCATGATGAAATGGAATGGCAGCGAGTAGTTCAACACCAACGTTATTAGCGATAAAGTATTCACCACTGATGGTTGGACGGACATCGCCATCAACATCTACAGCATAGCTTGTGCCACCTATAGTGACATCACCATTATCATTTTTAGGATCAACATAATGCGCACCAGCGGCAACTGTCCAAGTGCCTGCAGGTACAGCAAAAGCAGTGGTCATAGTAAGTGCAGTAGCAGCGGCTAAAACTAGGGATTGTAGTTTCATCGTTTCATTCCTTAACGTTTAGATAATGGTCGCTAGCTCATGAGGGATGTCATAAGTTAGCAACATATAATGTTAGGCTAGGGATTAACCTGTAACATCTGCTATCTATTATAGTACAAATACCTTACTAGTAGTAAGGTATTAAACGGAACGTTCAGATATTTATGCGTAAAGTTACAATGAGAAAGGTTTGGATACGTTAAAGTTTATGGCATAACCTATTTTGATTGTAGGTTTTTGCTATTATTGATATGCCATTATTTTATAAAGGGATCGGTTATCTATTATGCTTGGCTACTGTAGTAATTCTCCACTTCGCTGTGACAACGCTCTCTCATTGATAGTGTTAGACCAAATAGATTCTTGTTGCCCGATCTGTGGCTTATCCTTGCTACCTGCCCAAAAACGTAGTCATGAATGGCGCGCTGAAGAGCGTTTATTGCGCATAGCGTTTTTTGCTGTTGCCATCATATTGGTCTTGGTTGTCTACATTTATTATACAAAGTTAGTATAATCAGACTCTCATAACGGCTTTTTTGTTCATCCAAGCTCGGTGTTACACCGCATAGGGACGGCATGCTATTTCAATCTATACGGCGCTTGCGTCTTTTTGTCTATAATATTTTGCAAAACGATGAGCATGATACGCTCTTTAGTCGCTGTGTTGATTATTTCCTTATTTTTTTGATTATGGCAAATGTCACTGCGGTAATTGCAGAGTCTGTTGATACTTGGTACTACCCTTATCAAGAATACTTTACGTGGTTTGAAAATTTTTCTATTGTGATATTTTCTATTGAATATTTGCTTCGCATATGGAGCGTTGCTGAAGCTAAGCCAAGCAATACTACATGGCGACAGCGCTGGGATTGGCTAAGAAGTCCATCTGCATTGATTGATTTGATTGCCATTGTCCCTGCCTTTTTGAACTTCTTTGTCAGTATAGACTTGCGTTTCTTGCGTATTTTACGTCTGTTTCGTATTCTTAAGTTGACTCGTTATTTTGCCTCATTGCGTATTTTGTTGGTGGTTATTAGTAAGGAAAAAGGCTCCTTCCAAGCGGTTATTTTTATCTTAATAATCATGATTGTGACCGCTTCTAGTGGTATCTACTTAGTAGAAAATCATGCACAGCCAGAGGAGTTTGAATCGATACCAAAAGCCATGTGGTGGGCGGTAGTTACTCTAACAACGGTAGGTTATGGTGATGTGACGCCGATTACCAATGCTGGCAAAATATTAGGCGCTATTATTACTATATTGGGTGTTGGTTTAGCAGCGTTACCTGCTGGTATTTTGGCAACCGGCTTGGCAAATGAGCTCAGTCAGCGCCGTGAAGAGCTTGAGCAGGATTTCAGGGGACAACTGATTGATAGTGATTTTGATTTGGTTCAAAATCAAATGATGATTGAAAAAATCCGCCGCGAGCTTGGCTTAGATAAAGAGCAAGCGCAGGATATTGTGCTGCAAGTGCTGCGTGAGCAAGAGCTTGAGCGCCGTGAAAGAGACGTGCAGCAAAAGAATTTTTGTCCACATTGCGGTGAGCGCTTATAGTAAAGGATTATAGTCAGGGAAAAGTAATATTGATACATCAAGTACTGCTGATATTAATTTTTCTTGCGTGCTGTGCCTACGCAGACAGAGACTGCAAAAAATTTATACCAGCAGCACTGTAGCGTTTTTAAGATATTTTAACTATGCCAGTTATCACGGGCTTTCTTCTGTATCGAATCGCCTATATAGAATTAAAAATGGTCAATGGCTTTGTATAGCGATTGACCATTTTTAATTAAGCGCGGCACATCCTTTTAGCTATATATGGCTTGCGGGATCGGTAGGGCACGAGCCAATTCATGCGCCACTTGTTGCGCCGCTATTGCCAAATCTGTTGCAGGGAGTGGCAGGTTCTGTAACGTTAGATGCCAGTCATCTACTTCTCGGCGCAAATGGGCGACCCACAGTGTCACGCAGTCACGCGGCAGCTGCTTTAAATTGACCTCAAAAGAGCGGTTACCTTCATCATCGCTGAGATGAATCTCGCCTTTTTTAACTCTGGTAAAAGGTTGTCCGTAGTAGGAGTTGGCAATCAAAGCAATATGCGTGATATGAGCAGGGATTTCATCCAGATATAGTCTGATTTGCTCTTGATCAAGCGGTGCAAGATACATCGCTTGGTCGCCGCGGTCTTTACCATTCAAACTATCACCTTGATGGCATATCGATTCGGCTTTGTCGCGTAGCTGCTTAAACCAAACTATATCGCTGATGGTGCAGTTGTCATCATATAACACGCAAGCCAAATCAAGATCCATGGAGTTTGCATTTTTATTAAAACGCTTCTTTAATTTTTTAAATAAGCCTGTCTGCTCAACCTTGGTAAATTCATAATTGAGACCAAAAAACAAAGTTCCTGCGTCCAAACCCAACCCTCTTAAGCTGTCTGAAAGTAGTGGCGATGGGGTAGTGGTCGACATAGTAATCCTTTTGATACTTGGTTTTTTTATGAATGAGTTAGGTAGATGTAGAAGCTATAAAAGTGCTTGTAAGAATGGCTTAAAAATTTAGATATCTTCCACTGCTTTATCTAATACCGCTTGATAAAGCAGCTCTGGTTTGGCGTTTAGCAGCCCATTACCAAAACCTCGTAACCACCAAACCAGCTGAGAAGTTAGATTCACCGTTGCTTGTATGGTTAAGGTTTCATCGTTGTTGATAATAACAATTTGGTCATCACTGAGCTTACTTTCTGTTAAGCTTTTGCCTGCTTGTTTGGTAAATTGTAGCTCAATCGCTGTATATTTGCCATGATTGGGCAGTTGGCGGAATAAAGGATGACTAAAGCCCATGCCACCTGCGTCCAGATAGTTATCTAACTGAAAATTATCAGGCGTTTTTGCTGCGCTCTCTAATATCTCAACACTGGCAAATCGATGTAGGGCAAAGGTGCGAATGATAGTTTCGCTATCATCAGTGCGGGTCGCGAGCAGATAAATAACCACCCCACGTTGGATAATAGCAATAGGGTTTAAGGTATATTCGCTGGCTTGGGATTTGTTGCTACGGGTATAGCTGGCTTTGATTTGTAATTGATAAAATAAAGCATGATAAATATTATCTTTACTGTCCAAATCAATGTGCGGCGCAATCAAAGGCTGGGTCGCGGGTTCAATGCGAACCCTATCAATCCATGAATGGGTTACTTTACTGTTTTTAAGTTGGCGACGTGCCAAATCAAACCAAGGAAATAACTCATCTAAAATAACGGGCGGTAGCAGCTGGCTTAGATTGGCTTCCACCATATTAAAGGCAACCGCTTGTGATAGATTCATATGCGGCAAGCTTTGTAGCGGCGCATCGTCTTCCCAGCGCCAACCTTGTGGATTGGCGTTATTTTTTTCGATAGGAAAACGTTTGGCAAGGGCGTTTAAGTCGCGCTGTACTGTGCGCAAACTGATATCAAAACCTGCCAGTATCAGCTGCTCGTAGACATGAGTGGTGCCGACCCAGCGATTACGTTGTAATTGCGACAACACTTGCCACTGCCGCGCTGTTGTCGCAGCGCCATGACGACTATCGGCTGCATCATCAGCGGCTTTATTGTCTGAAAGTGCAACAGCGTTTGCTTGCTCATCAGTAGCCTGTTGAGTGTCGCGATTATCGTTGTCAGTATGAGCAATGTCGGTATGAGATACAGTCATGAAAAGATAACCTTTGTAATGTCACGATTATAAAGTCAGCGGGTTATTCACATTGGTATGAGCATGAAAGGACATCAGCAGATGGTTATTATATAGCATTGCAGAGAGCACCCTAATATCTAGCGTGCTTCATCTATAATAACTTCTTCTATGATAGTGTCATTGTCCCCTTTAATAAGCTGTTCTTTAATAGCCTTTTCTTTCTTAGAGACTTTATTCTTATCTTCTTTTTTTTGGCGTTTGGCTTGGCGTTTCTTTTTGGCTTTCTTTTTTGATTTTTTATCGTCAATATCATCATCTGTACTTTGGTTTTCATCCCATAGCATCAAACGACTTAAGACTTTACCAAACAACGTCTCTTTGCGGTAGCGACTTTTCTTATTCACTGTATCGACAGGTAATCCCGTCATTATTGTGAGCGCTTCACTGAGCGTGTGCACCCCATATATATGAAAGCTACCAGCTTTGACAGCGGTAATGATATCGTCGCGCAGCATAAGCTGTTTGACGTTTGCCATAGGAATGACCACGCCTTGCTGTCCAGTCAATTCTTGCTCGCGGCACGCATCAAAGAAACCTGCAATCTTGGAATTGATGCCGCCGACGGCTTGTACTTCACCAAGCTGATTCATAGAACCTGTAATCGCAAGAGATTGATTGATCGGTACGTTTGCTAAGGCAGATAATAGGGCACAGCCCTCGCTGACAGTCGCGCTATCACCATCAATATGTGCATAGCTTTGCTCAAAAGCCAGTGAGGCACTAAAATTTAGCGCATGGTGCTGACTAAATAACGCTCGTAAGTAGCTGGTCATAATCAGCATACCTTTGGCGTGCAAGCTACCGCCCAAATCAACATCGCGCTCGATATCTAGGATTTCACCCGTACCGATATTTGGCTGAATGACCGCTGTGAGACGGGCAGGCATGCCAAACTCACTATCGGCATAGCTTACCACTGTTAAGGCGTTGACTTGCCCAACTGCCTCTCCTTGAGTTTGAATAAGCTGCTGACCGTTTTTGAGCTCATCCCAATAGAGGTCGCGCAAATATCCTGAGCGCTCATCCATATCTTCAATAGCTTGTACCACATGTTTGGCACTGACGATATCCTGTCCGCCCAAACGCGCATGGCGATTGGATTCATGCAACAGCTTAATAAGCAAATCACTGTGCAGACTTAGACGGTCTTGGTCTTCTGCTTGCAGACTTAAATGCTCAAGTAGAGCAGCTTGTGCCCTTCTATCAAATGGATAAAGATTGGCGTAATCGATGATGTCTGCCATCTTTCCGACCAACGCGAGTTCGTGCTCATGAGTGCGCACTACATCATCGTGGAAGTCAGCACGTACCTTAAATACTGCATCAAACTCTGGCTCAAGCTCCAGTAATTCGTAATACAAATCAGCTTCACCCAATAAAATGACCTTTATATCAAGATCAATGGGCGCAGGCGATAAGGATAAGCTACCTGTTAAGGTCAGCATTTGTTCAAGACTTGAGAGTTTAATTTTACGAGACTGTAATGCACGCTTAAGACCTTGCCATGCATAAGGATGTTCAAGCAGATGACTGGCTTCAAGCAGTAAGTAACCTCCATTAGCGCGATGCAAAGCGCCGGCACGAATCATGCTGACATCGGTCGTAACCGTACCTAATTGAGTGATCTGCTCTACATGACCTAATAAATTTAAGTGAGTAGGCAAGTCTTCAAAGATAACGGGCGCACCACTATCAGGCTCATGACTGCTAATAACATTGACCGCATATCTACTAGGCGTCGTGGCGAGCAATGCCGTTACAAACTCTTCATCATCTCCATTAACGATACGCTCGACATGAGTAACCATATCGGCAAAGACTACTTTTAGATACTCAACGACCAGTGGTTGAGCACTGAACTGCTCATAAATAGGGGTAAATAACGGCTGTAGTGCTCGCTTGGCAATATTGCGATGTAGCGACTCGATGGCATCATTGGCTTCATCTTCTAATTGCTCTAAAGCAATCGTCAGCTGACTCAGACGTTTTTGCATATGATTTTTTTGAGCGAAATTATTTAGCTCAGTTTCATATTCGCTGCTATATGAACTATCATTAGCCTTAACATCACTCTCATCGGTGCTAGCGGTCGCCGCTTCCTTATTGTCATTGATAAGGGTATTGTTTTTATGACTATTAGAGAGTTTGTTTTCTTTATCATCCATATCGCTCGTTTCTGTTGCAAGCTGGCTTGGATGAACAAAAACGGCTTTATTATCAAACGGCCGAAACGTTAACGCTAGATCATACTGCTTGCCCTCAGCATTGAGCACATCATAGGCATGACTTTCCTTTTGATGTGTGTCATTTTTGATGGCTTCTATCTTGCTTTGATACTGATCGCTGCGAAAGCGTTGACTCAGCCGTTTTTTGGCTTGTTGCCACAAAGTATTGACTTGGTGTTGCAAGACAGCGGCCTGACCAGCAGGTAAGCGCAGTGCCAGTGGCGTCCGTGGGTCAGTGAAGTTGTGTACATATACCCAATCATCCGGCGTCGGTGCATCGGCTGCGATAAGACTGAGCAAGCGACTAATCACCGTACGTTTACCCAAACCATTCTCGCCAGCCGCAAACACATGATAGCCACTAGCATGAATATCGAGTGCCGTATGCAATGCCTTAAGCGCCCGCTGTTGCCCAAAACCAATATCTAAATCGGGTGCGCTACGAGTATCGGCTGGCAGCAGACTGGGTTTACTATAGCGCTTAAGCTGGTTTGTCGCGACGAGGCAGCGCTGACTGACTTCTATGAATATAGGGTGAGGTGTAATAGGCGCATCAGTAGCGTTAGGGTTATTTTCTTTTTCTACCGACTTACGGACCGTTTTTTTACGTTTTAAGCTTTTATCCAATTTCTTTTTATCTAAGGAATTCTTATCCAATGATTCCTTATTGGCTGAGGGCTCTTTATGGGGATGCTTGTTACTTGAGTCACTAATAGGCATCATAGCCTCTGCGGTATTATCGCTAATGTCTTGTTGGTCTTTATTCAGGGGTATGTTTGTCTGTTCTGTCATAGGAATAGGGTCAGTCGCTTAAAAGTATTAAATGATGATTGATTTTGGTTTTTTTGATGGGGCAATGAATACATTAGCATTTATAGTAATAGAACATCTTACAAGATATCGCTGTTTTTTGAAGCAATCATTGAGCGCAATTTTGTATCATGGGCAATTATGTCTTAGCCAATAAAAGTGTACTAATAGTAATTATAAAACGATAATAGTAGAACAGTTAAAGAAGAATAACAGCTCAATATAGGCGTAGATAGTATAAGATGACGCACATTGGCGCAATCTGCAACTATTCAATAAGCAGCCTGCATGATAAAATAGACGGTTCACATGTCAAAAACGGATAAACCCTTGTATGTCAGACTCCACTAAAGCTTCTTTATCCTCTGCTAACATGGGTAATATCCATATTGATCCGACAGGCTTTGTAAAGCTTGGCGCACAATTACCGACATTGGCGAATATCTTAGCGCAAGCAATAGACGAGTTGGGTCTAACATTGAGTGCCCAGCAGCAGCGCAGCTTATTATTGTATTTAGACCAGCTTTTATTATGGAATAAAGCGTATAATCTGACCGCGATTACTGATCCGGTAGAAGCACTTATTAAACATGTCATCGATTGTTTGGCTATTATAACCCATTTACCCTCGGGGTCGCTGCTCGATATTGGTACGGGTGCCGGTTTGCCGGCAGTGATTATTGCTATTTGTCAGCCTGAGCGCTCATGTACAGCGCTTGATAGCAATCAGAAAAAAATCCGCTTTATTAAGCAAGTGAGCAGTGAGCTTGGTTTGAGTAATATGCAGCCTATCGCATCGCGTATTGAAGCGCACGAGGCAAGCTATGATGTGGTTACTTCTCGAGCATTTGCCAGTTTGATAGATTTTGTTGCAGTTGCCGAGCCGCGATTGGCAGATAATGGCTATCTATGTGCGATGAAAGGCAAAGCGCCAAGTGAAGAAGAGTTAGACGCTTTAAGTAACGATTGGCAGTTTAAGACCATTAAATTAAACGTGCCACGTTTACATGATAGTCGTCATTTGATTGAATTGTCTTATAAAAATGTCTAAGCTATGAGCACAGCATTTACCATGAAACTATC
>Ga0136557_1000940_pt1 | contig 20350 bp, 13 predicted proteins | sample AntRauTorckE6832_FD_104796 | JGI IMG/M metagenome (GOLD analysis project Ga0136557, IMG submission 104796) | Saline lake microbial communities from Rauer Islands, Antarctica - Metagenome Torckler E6 #832 | ecosystem: Environmental > Aquatic > Non-marine Saline and Alkaline > Saline | place...
CAAAAATATTTTTAACTGCTTCAGGCGGTCCTTTCAGAAAAACCGATTATAAAGAATTTAAGAACATTCTTCCTGAACAGGCCCTTAATCATCCCACATGGTCCATGGGTGCCAAAATATCTATAGATTCGGCCACTTTAATGAATAAAGGGCTTGAAGTTATTGAGGCTGTTCATCTTTTTAAAATTGAACCTGAAAAAATTGATGTAGTTGTTCATCCACAGTCTATTGTACATTCAATGGTAGGTTATATAGATGGAAGCATAATTGCGCAAATGGGAGTTCCTGATATGAGAGAGGCTATTTCTTATGCTCTGTCATGGCCTGACAGGCTTGATACAGGTTTTGAGTATCCCGATTTTACAAAGCTTGGCCTTGAGTTTGAAGCGCCTGATTTTAAAAAATTTAAGTCTTTACAACTTGCATATGAAGCTGCTTCGCAGGGTAAAACTATGCCTGCTGCTATGAATGCTGCAAATGAAGAAGCTGTTTCTGCATTTTTGAAAAGCCTGATAAGATTTGATCAGATCCCTTTAGTTGTTGAAGAGGCAATGAACGGACATGATAATTTCAAAGCATTATCAATAGAAGATGTTCTTTTTGCAGATGAGAAATCAAGAATTAATGCCTTGGAGATTATAAACAGAATCGGTAACGGAGTAAAATAATGGGTGTAACATTAATATCGTTTGCTGTAGTACTTGGAATACTGATTTTTGTCCATGAACTTGGTCATTTTATAGTTGCAAAAAGCTGCGGTGTGGGGGTTGAAAAATTTTCAATCGGCTTTGGTCCGAAAATATTTGGCTGGAAAAAAGGCCGGACTGACTACATGATTTCTGCAATTCCTCTTGGCGGATATGTAAAAATGGTTGGTGAGGAACCTGACGCTGAAATCGAAGAAGAAGAAATTAAATATTCGTTCACACATAAAAATGTATGGCAGAGATTTGTAATAGTTGCAGCAGGACCTGTTTTTAATTTTCTTTTAGCTGTTGTTCTATATTTTATTTTGTATCTTATTTACGGAACATACTTTTATCCTCCTGTAATAGGGGAGATTGAAAAAAATGCACCTGCTTATTCAGCAAACCTTCAAACCGGAGATGTTGTTGAATCTTTAAATGGTAAAGATGTTGAGTCATGGTCTGAATTTGAAAAAATGATCAAAAAATCAGATGGAAACAAAGTACAATTAAGGATTAAAAGAAATTCAGATATAAAAGATATTTATCTAACTCCAATTAAATTAAGCGCAAAAAGCATATTCGGAGAAGATATAAAAGAGTATTCCATCGGTGCAAAACCTTATTTTCCGCCTGTAATAGGAAATATTAAGAAAGATTCTCCGGCTGATCTGGCAGGTGTTGAACAAGGCGACAGAGTAGTTGAAATCGCAGGTGAACAAATAAATACCTGGCATGATGTTTCAAGACTTATTTCAGATTCTGGGGGATCTGTTGAAATTGTTTTGATGAGAAACGGTGACCGGATAAAAAAAGAGATTCTTCCTGAAAAAATTGAACAGAAGAATCATCTTGGTCAAAAAGAGACCAGAAATATGATCGGTATTGCCGCACAAGATATTTCAATGCATAAAAAAATTGGACCGATTAAAGCTTTCAGCCAGAGTATGGGACAGACCTGGAAAGTTATAGAGCTTACTTTTTCAGGTATTGTAAAAATGATTAACGGTACTGTTTCCAAGGATAATCTCGGAGGTCCGATTCTGATCGCCCAGATGGCAGGTGACCAGGCAAAGATGGGAGTTACCAACCTTCTTGTTTTTATAGCTTTGATCAGCATAAATCTTGGTCTTCTTAATCTTTTGCCAATACCTGTTCTTGACGGCGGCCATCTGATGTTTTTTCTGATTGAAGGTATTACCGGAAGACCAGTAAGTCTTAGGGTAAGACAGGGAGCGCAGCAAATAGGATTATTCCTGCTGCTTTCTCTTATGGTTTATGCTTTTTATAATGACATAGTAAGGGTGCTGACCAATTAATAATTTGTTCAGCAGCTAAATAGTGATTGGCCTAAAACCAGAATTTTTTGTCCAGTTACGGCAGATGAAAAATTTAACCGCAGGAATACTGAAGTATTTTGAGGATTAAATTTTGATTCTAATGAAGAACTGGGCCAAAAAGGCAGTTTTAGTTCAGCAACTAAATAGATTTTATATAATTAAACAGGAGCAAAAGCATGGTTTACAGGCTGGAAACAGCTTTAAAAGACACTCTTAAAGATCCAGAGGGAGATGTTCTTAAAAAAAAAGCTTATGATTATTTTAAAATAGAACTCAACAGCGTCAGAACTGTAAAAGTACTTTTATTTGATCTGCCTGTATCTCACGGGGAATTTGAATCATTTGCAAAAGAAATTTTTTCAAATCCTGTTACAGAAGTTTTTTCATTTGATTATCTTGATACAGATTTCGATTTTTGCATAAGAACTGCATACAGACCGGGTGTCTGCGATACCGCAGGTAACACTGCTGTTGAAGCGGTATCAGATTTTCTTAAAAAAGACTTTTCCCATGAATACGGTGTATATACAGGTAAAAGATACTGCATAAAGGGTAAAAACCTGACAAAGGAAAAAATGGAGCTTCTTGCAGGCGAACTTCTTGCAAATGATACTATTCAGACATGGAATGTATATTCTTCACAGGAAGTTAAAGATAACGGTTTTCCAAAAGACGGAGTTCCAAAGGTTTTTCTTGATCATACACCAGGTGTTGAAGAGATGGTCTTTTCATCTGACAGCGATCTTGAAAAAATAAGCACTCAGAGAAACCTTGCTTTAAATCCAAATGATATTCCGGTTATAAGAAAATATTTTTTTGATGAAAAAGTTCTTGCAAAAAGAGAGCAGGAGGGGCTTAAAAATCCCACAGATCTTGAGCTTGAATTCATAGCACAGGCCAGAAGTGATCATTGTAATCACAATACATTTCAAGGGAAATTTTATTATAAAGATAAAGATACAGGCAAAGAATTTATTATAGATAATCTTTTTAAAACCTGTATTAAAAATCCGACAATGGAGCTTAAGAACAGTTCTGATTATGTGGTATCTGTTTTGTGGGATAATGCCGGAGTTGCTTCCTTTAATGAAGAATATAACTATACAATAACAGGTGAAACTCACAACTCACCTTCAAATATGGAAGCCTACGGCGGTGCGCTTACCGGTATAGTTGGTGTTTACAGAGACCCGATGGGTACAGGCCTTGGATCAAGGCTTATAATGGGGAGCTACGGCTTTTGTACAGGTATGAGAGACTATGACGGAGAATTAAAACCAAAGCTTCATCCAAGAAGGCTGCTTGACGGAATTATTGAAGGTGTAAAAGACGGCGGGAATAAAAGCGGCGTTCCTACAACCTTTGGTCAGGTTTATTTTGACAACAGATATATAGGCAAATGTCTTGTTTATGTTACAGCGCTTGGTCTTATGCCTAAAACTTTAAATAATAAACCTTCACATGAGAAAAAGACTTCTCCTGGTGAATATATAGTAATGTGCGGAGGAAGGGTAGGGAAAGACGGAATTCACGGAGTAACTGCATCTTCAGAAACTTTTTCAGAGACTACCCCCGCAGGTCACGTCCAGATAGGTGATCCTTATACCCAGAAAAAAATGCACGACTTTCTTCTTGAAGCAAGAGACAAAGAGCTTATAGCTTTTATCACTGATAACGGCGGAGGCGGATTATCTTCTTCCATAGGAGAATCAGCAAGAATAAGCGGAGGCTGTGTAGTAAACCTTGAGAAAGTTCCTTTAAAGTATGAAGGACTTGACCCATGGGAAATCTGGATTTCTGAATCCCAGGAAAGAATGACAGTCTCTGTAAAACAGGAAAATATAGAACAATTTCTTGCTCTTTCACAAAAGCACGAGGTTGAATCTGTTATAATAGGAACATATACAGATTCAGGTATGCTCCATGTTCTATGGCACAATAAAACAATAGCATACATAGATATAGATCTTCCTGAGAAGGGATTTCCCCAGTGGGAGTTTGAGGCCGAATGGTCAGCTCCTGAATCAAGAGGTTTTTTTGAACCTGTTATAGGAAGACCTTCAGATCTTAACAAAACAGCTCTTGCTGTTATGGCTTCACCTAATATTTGTTCCAGAAAATGGATAACAAGGCAGTATGATCATGAAGTTCAGGGAACAAGTGTTATTAAGCCACTTACAGGTGTCAACAGAAATGTTCCTGCAGACGCTTCAGTAATAAAGCCTGATCATGAAAGTGAAAAAGGACTTGTATTTACTCAGACCATAAATCCCGGTTACTCGGATTTAGATACAGACAATATGACAAGGTTGTGCGTAGATGAAGCATTAAGGCGTCTTGTTACAGCAGGTGCTGATCCTTCAGAAACAGGCGGTGTTGATAACTTCTGCTGGCCCGGAATAGCTTATGATAAAAACAATAACCCCGATGGAAAGCTTAAGGCTGCAAAGCTTGTAAGGTCTTGTCTTGCTTTAAAGGATATTTGTCTGGAATATAAAATTCCTCTGTTGTCAGGTAAAGACAGTATGTATGTAGACGGCCATCTGCCCGGACCCTACGGTGAGACAAGAAAGGTTTCAGCTCCTGAATCTCTTCAGTTTTCAGCAACAGGAATACTTAAAGACTGCAAAAAAGCTGTAACTTCTGAATATAAATCACCAGAAGACAAAATCTATATTCTTGGTATTACCTCTGATGAACTCGGAGGTTCTGAATTTTATGAGCTTTTAAATGAAAAAGGGCTTAATGTTCCTGTTGTAAATCAGGCCTTAAATAAAACAGTTTATCAAAAATATTTTCAGGCAAATGAAAAGGGACTTTTAAATTCAGGACGATCTGTCGGCAAGGGTGGAATTTTTGTTTCTCTGGCGTTTTGCTCAATAGGCTCAGGTCTTGGTGCAGATATTAATCTTGATAATGTTGTTATAGAAGACTGCTGCCCTGATTATAAAATTCTTTTTTCAGAATCTGCCGGAAGAATAATTTTAAGTGTTTCTCCCGATAAGGCAGAAGAGCTTGAAAAACTAATGGATGAAAGATTCTGCGCATGTATAGGAACTGTGAGAAAAGATAACAAACTTATTGTATCATCACGCGGCAGTGAAATTATAAATCTCGGTGCAGATGAATTGGAAACAGTTTTTGAACAAAGATTTGGAGAACTTGTATGATGAAAGTCAAAGCTCTTGTACTTACAGGATTCGGGCTTAACTGCGACAGTGAAACAGCTTATGCGCTCAAGCTTGCAGGTGCACAGGCAGAAAAAGTTCATATAAACGACCTTGTAAATAAAAATGTATCAATTAAAGATTATAAAATTCTTGTTTTCGGCGGCGGTTTCAGCTGGGGAGATGAGCATGGTGCAGGTGTGCTTCAGGCCGTTAGAATGAAGACCCATCTTGGTGAAGATATCCAACGGTTTATTGAAAAAGACAATCTAATATTAGGAATATGTAATGGTTTTCAAACTCTTGTTAATTTCGGGTTGCTTCCGGGGTTTGATATAAAGTCAATGGAAAGAAAAGTTGCTGTAATTAATAATGAACACGGCAATTTTATTGATGACTGGGTAAATTTAAGTGTAAACGGTTTGTCCAAATCTGTTTTTACAAAAGATATAAATCATCTTGAACTCCCTGTGCGTCATGGAGAGGGACTTTTTTATACAGATGATGAAACTCTTGAAAAAATAGAAACAAATAATCAGGCAGTATTGAGATATTCTCTAAAAGACTATAGTCCTGCAAAAGGAAATTATCCTTTTAATCCAAACGGATCATTAAATGATATTGCCGGAATATGCGATTCTACAGGAAGGGTGTTCGGGCTTATGCCTCATCCTGAAGCTTTTGTACGCTGGACCCAGCATCCTCACTGGTCTGTGATGAAGCATAAAATGGAAAAAGAAGGCAGAGATCTGTTTTCATCCTCTGTGCCTGAAGGACTTAAAATCTTTCAAAATGCTGTGAATTACTTCAGCTGATGCAGATTTTTAATAAAATTTAATTTGTGCATGTTTAGTTGATATGGATAAATAGTTAAAGTCAGCCTCTTATAAAAAGCCTTGCTTACGAGCAAGGCTTTTATACTTTATCCTTTTAAAACATCGATCATGCTGAAAACTTTTCCTTTGTTATTTTCAGCAAGTTTTTTTCTTAAAAAATCAACAGCATCTAGGGTTCCTTTGGAATAAATATCCCGTCCGTTTATATTGTGCGTAAATTCAAATTTAACGCTTTTATCATCGGAGATAAGTGTATATGTATGCCATGCATGTCCGTCAAGATGTTCTTTTGGGATATTCCACTCTTTTTCCTGCTTTGTTTTGTCCCTTTCTTTTTGTATCATGCTTACATCAAAGTCGGTTCCAAGCTTTTTAAAATAATTTGTCATAGCTTTTGCAGTCCCGCTTGTATCAGCTTTGTGCGACTGATGACTTTCTTTTATTTCAAGACTGTAGCCGCTGAAAAGACCTGGAAAATTTTCAGCTGCATATTCCATCATAGCTTGAAAACCTACTATCTGTTTTGCCATATTAGGAGCAATTACAGCTGAAATTGAGCTGTTTTCAATATCCTTAACAAGTTTTTCTCTGTTACCTCCTGTTGTACCCATGACAAAAGGAATATTTTCCTTGGCATAAAATTCTGCATTTTGATTAACTGCTGAAGGATGAGTAAAATCTATGGCTATGATATCAGGGTATTTATCTGTGAATTCTTTTATTTCAATGCTTCTTGAATCAGGTTTTAAAAGCTTTATTTCCTTATTATTGTAATTAAAAACAGATTCTTTTGTTTCAGGTCCGGTAAGTGATGCTTCAACAAGGTTGAATATTTCAGATTTTTCAATATGTTCAACAAGATTTTCTGCAACTTTCCCGGGCAGTCCGTTAACCATAAGATTTATTTTTTTCAATTTTTCCTCCTTATATTTTTGAAACTGTCTGTTTCAGGTATTTTATGTTTTTATTGTCAGTGCTGTTTAAAATCGATTTAAGTGATTCTATAGCAGGACGGATATAAGATTTAAAATAAATTTTGTTTTTTTTAAGACTTAAAAACGAAAAAGCTCCTAAAATATGTAGATTTCTTGACAGAGCACAAAAAAAATAAGCACTTTCAAAGTCGTTTTTTGTAAAATTTTCTTCAGGAGCATTTTTTAAAGCATATAAAAAAAGATATTTTTGCATATCCGGCTCAAGATTCATGTAGGGATCGATTAGAAGAGAAGCAAGATCATATTCAACAGGACCTTTTCTTGCACCCTGAAAATCTATGATGTAGGGAACTTTGTTTTGAATCATAATGTTTCTCGATTGAAAATCCCTGTGCATAAGACCATTGAAAGAAGATTTCTCAGCAGCATTTTTAGAAATGTATTTAAATTCACGAATCAGTTTTTCTTTATCAATTTTAATTTTTTTGTAATTTATAAGAAACTCGTCCATAAAATAAAGACATTCCTTAAATGAAACATCTTTATTATATTCAGCAGTCTGATAAGTCATATTGTCTGTGAACTCTTTTATTCCTTGTGAGGAAAATTTAAAAAGTTCATCAATGCAAAGTTTTAAAATATTTTTTATACTTTTTGAGCTTTTGTTTTTTACATAATCTTCAAGTCTTATGTCACCAAGATCGCTTGTAATTACTTGGCCTGTAAACAGGTCATAACAATATATTTCAGGTACATTAATATTTTTTTTATGAAGATGAGTCCCTATACTTATAAATGAGTTAGCCTGGGATTTTTTATGAGTAATGCAAATTCCGTGATCAGCAAGAATTAAAGATTTTTTTTCACAGGCGATTTTGTACCAGTCTCTGTCTGAACCGTCTCCTGCAAGCTTTTTGATTTTGCACTGATTCAGGTCTGTGGAAAAATTTTCTTTTAAAAGTATGCTTAAATTGTTTTTTTTAAAACTTTCTATTGTTCCAAGATCATCAAAAAAAGTATCTCTGGGTGGGAAAAAAGGGGTTATCTCAATTTTTTTGGAAATCATTTTTTTGTATGCATCAATGCTTGACTTATAAAATTCAAAAAATTTTTTTAACTCGGGGTTAATAACCTGAACACCTGTGAAAGTATAGGTGTCTTTTGTTTCAGCATGTCCAAAACCTTCTACTTTGTTGTTTTGTACATACACATTGTTGAATCTGTTTTTTAAAAGAGATAATGTTACTCTGTTTTTATTAGAGATATGAAATTTATATAATTTTTTTAAATCTATATTTGTATATATATCTGAATTTACAACCAGCAAAGGTTCAGTATCTGTTTTTTCAATAATATTTAAAATTGATCCTCCAGTATTAAGAATCTTTTTTTCATATACAGTTTCAACTGGGATATCAAAATTTTGTGAGTTTATATAATTTTCAATTTTTTCGTGAAGATGGTGAGTGTTTATAAATATATGATTACATCCTGAATCTATAAGATCATCAATTATTCTTTTTAAAAGAGGTTTTCTGTTTAAAGGGAAAAGTGGCTTTGGAAGATATTTTGTGTATGGCATAAGCCTTGTTCCGAAGCCGGCTGCAAGAATCAGGGCTTTCATTTATTCTCCGGGTAAATTTTTAAAGATTTAATCTACCTGAAGTGAACGTCTATATTTTAACCTTACTATTATAAATATAAAACGTATACTTCAGGTTCAGCAAAGATATTTAGTTGTTGATCAGGTTTAAGGACTTTTGAATATCATCAAGCATAGGTTTTATAATATCTTTTTGTTCAAGTCCTTTGATTCCTTCTTTTTGAACTTTGTCCAGACCGTTTTTAAAATTAATCTTTGACATTGATTCAGGGAGAATGATTTCTCCGCGCTTATGCATTCTTGAGCCCATGGACTGTATTTTTTTAAGTGCATCCTTGAAATCGAGATCTTCGGACGGATATCTCATAAAAAAGTTCAGTACAACAGAATATGCTTCCATATAAGGTGCAAGAAAAGATGCAAAAAGTTTAAGCTTTTTATACCCCGCAGCAGTTATATTGTAAGTGTCAGGAAGATTCTGATGAGGAACAAGAACTGCGTCATCAATAAATATTTTTATAATTTTTCTTACAATAAAATCGGGGGTATTTGACTGATCCGGAATAAAATCTTTTTCAAAAAGCTTCTGGTATTTGTCAAATCCTATATGAAGATCTGCTGCGGAAAACTGAAAAGCTTCAAGCTCAAGAATCGCCATTGCTGTATAAGCTCCGGGTATGAAAAAAGCTATTGAATTATTTTTATAATAATCGAGTATTGATCTTTTGTTGTCAGGGATAACAAGTTTGTCAGGAGCATTTTTTTCTGTTTCAGCTATGAATCCCCTTGATTTAAAAGTATCTACAACAAGATTTAAAGATGACTCCGGATTAACAAGTAAAGTATCTGAAAGTTTTGCATCTGTTTTTTCAAGAAAAAACATTAAGGTCTGAATAATGTTTTGAATTTTTTTTCTGGTAATTGTCTGCTGCCTGCTGTTGAGAAAAGCAGATGCTACAACTGAATACGGTGTTGCAACAGAGACTTTGCTTATTTTGTCGATTATATCAAGGCCAAGATGAGCTATTAGCTCTTTTTCAGGAGAGTCTCCTTCATAATTCTCAGAGTATTTCAAAGTTTCTTTCAAAGAAACAGGCTCATTAAAGTTTACATATACTTTGCCGTATTTTTTATTAAGAAATTTTCTTGCCTTGAAAAGACCTTTAACGCTTTCCGGGCTTTTTTCACCTCCGCTTAATTCCTTTAAATAAGATTTTTCTTCAAGAACTCTGTCATAACCGATATAAATAGGGACAAGAATAAGATCTTCCTGAGAGCTTGCTTTAAAAGCTTTTATTATCTGAGTCAGGATACCATACTTAGGGCCCAGTAGTTTTCCTGTTCTGCTTCGTCCGCCTTCTATGAAAAACTCTATATTAAAGCCTTCATTAATCAGTTTTTCTATGTAGGCTGAAAAAATATCAGCATAAAGTTTTGATCCCTTGAATGTTCTTCTTATGAAAAAAGCCCCTCCGCCCCTGAAAATTGTTCCAAGGGGCCAGAATGAAAGGTTTTTCCCTGCAGCTATATGAGGACAGGGCATCTGGTTGTGATGAAAAATGTATGAAAGAATGAGATAATCAAGATGGCTTTTATGACATGGAATTAAAACAAGCGGCCCTTTTTTGGCCATTTCCTTAACACGTGCAAGGCCGGCATTGTCTATATTCATTCCTTCAAAAATATTTTTAAGCATCCATGAAAGGGCAAGGTCATAGACTTTGATCCAGTTCATGCTGTAGTTTGCTGCTATTTCGTATAGATACGATTCTGCCTGTTTCTGAACCTTTGTTATTTTAGTTTCTGTTTCATTTGCGTGATCAAGAATAATTTTTTGAACTTTGGGACTTGTAAGAATTCCGTCTATAAGTTCTTCGCGTTTTTTAAGTGTAGGGCCGAGGATACCTTGTCTGTGTCTTGACAGCGCTGTCTGGATTTCTCTTCTCAACATAACCGCCTGATTGGGAAGAGGTTTGTTTTTTACATCATCTCTTTGCTGGAATTCGTATAAATTAAGCGGTTTAGAAAATGAAATAAATGTTTTTTTGCTTCCTGTTAAAAGTTTAAATATTTTTCTTGTTATTCCGGGCTCAGCTTCAGTTCCAAATATTATATCTATAATGCTTGGATTTTTTTTCGGAGGTCTTTGGCTGAAAAAAAGAAAATGGGGAATGATTAAAACAGGCCTGTCAGTTTTTGTCTGAATGTCCAGCAAAAGTAAAAGTGGATCATGATTTTTGCTGCTGAAATACTTATATATACCTTCAGTTTCTGAAAGAGATAAAAATCCGGATTTGTTTTCTTTCAGAAAAAAATTTTCATAAATATTTTCTTTGTATGGAGAAGGTATTTTAAATTTTGTCACGATGTGCTTTAAATTTGAATAAATAATTTTAAAAAATTTAGACACAGGCTGAGTAAAAACAAAGGAAAAGTTAAATGATACTTCAGGCGGCTGAAGAGAAATTTTTTCAGAGTTCAGCTGGGTATATAAAAAAGCAAGATGATTTTTTTTCTGGGATGTATAAATGCATATGGGATTATTTTCTGGCTTCACTTCCTCAAGCTCTTTGAAATCTGACTGAACTCCCCTGAAAAGAAATTTTAACGATATTTTGGATATAAAGGTTTTTTTAGCAGAAAGGTATGAAAAAAAGTATAATTTGTTTTTATTTTTATCTGATTTTGTCAATTTTTTATATTCCTGTTGTTTGTTACGGTTAACTCTTCAATATATATTAATCTAAAGCCTTAATAACAACCTTAAAATGAAAATGTTATTGTCCGGCAGAATCTAGTTAGCAAAAAGATCTTTTATATTCAACCAAAAGTCAGCATAAACAGTATTTGGTCGAAAACCGTAATTTTTTGGCAGTCTCAGGGCAGATGAAAATTTTAACCTCAGGAAGCCCGAGTTTCTTGAAGATTAAATTATGATTCTACTACCTTAAAAATTGACAAAAAAATCATTTTTTGTTCAGCGATTAAATAAATAACCCAACTTTTTAAAGCATCAGTATAAACAGATTTGTTGCTTTAAAGCCCATTTCAGTATACTGAAACTTCTGAAAGTATGAATTTTTGCAAATCTCCTTTAAGGGTTATATCCAGAATTTTGGTAAAAATATTCTTGCGTGAATGAATAGTTTGTGATAGCCATTTTGTGATAAAAATCAATTACAGTTTTATCTGTATAAACGGAAAAAACAAAAGAATTTTTTTTAGAGAGAACTAAATATTTATATGAAGGAGGAAAGTTTCTTATGAAGACTCTAATTGGCGGCGCAGTTGCTGCAGTGCTTGGTGTGATCGGACTCGCTGTATGGTTTGGCGAATTTCTTAGTCTTTTGGCGGGTGCAATTCCTGCGATGCTTCTGCTTGGAGGCGGTCTTGCTCTCTATCTAGGTTTTGATGAGCTCAAAGATGCATGGAAAGAAGACGAAGGTGCTGATCCTTCAGAAAGTGATGAAGATCGTATTGCTGAGCTTGAAAAAGAGCTTGAAGAACTTAAATCCAAAAGTTAATTTTGGTTTAAAGTTTTTTTATAGTTGGGTATCCGAATGAAAAGGCAGAAAAAAAATTTCTGCCTTTTTGTTTTCAAAAATCAGTACAAAAGATATGGCTTTGTTTTTGTTGTGTAGGCTTTTATCTCTTCGTTGAATTTTTTTTCATTAATATAGAGATTTTTATCCTGCTCTATATCTTTTCTAAGTTTTTTACTCCCGAGAATAAGATCTAGAGGAGTTTTTTCATATTCAAATTCATAAGGCGGCTGTTTCAGCCTGAAGTCATCTCTAAAAAGGGTACATATACCCTGGAGAAGGCAAAGACTTAAAAAATAAGGCCTGTATAAGCCTTTATCTATGATATGAATCTGGAAACCAAAGCACCTTTCGCCCGACCATTTCCCGGATGTAGGTTCAAATGCAGTTTCTCTTAAAAAAACACCTTTATGGTCATATCGGTCAATAATGAATTTTTTTAGTTTTTCAGGTTTTATAAAAGGAGCTCCGAATAATTCAAAAGGCTTGGTTGTACCCCTTCCTTCTGAAATATTTGTTCCTTCAAAAATAACCTGACCCGGATATACATAAGCTGATTCAGGTACAGGAAGATTTGGGGATGGAAGAACCCATGGAAGTTTTGTATCTTCAAAATACATTTTTCTGTTCCAGCCTTCCATTTTAATTATTTCAATATCTGCGTTTATATTGAATTCATTGTTTATGAAAAAAGCGAATTCTGCGCAAGTAAGACCGTGTCTCATTGGAATCGGGTATCTTCCGACAAATGAAGAATACTCAGGCTCTAAAATATTTCCTTCAACCTGGTTACCTGAAACAGGATTAGGTCTGTCGAGAATAACAATTTTTATATTATTTTCCTTTGCAGCTTCAAGGCAAAAAGAGATTGTATATATAAAAGTATAAACCCTTGTCCCCACATCCTGAAGATCAATAATAAGTATATCTGTATTTTTAAGCATTTCAGGTGCAGGCTTGAGATTTTCATTGTAAAGGCTGTAAACAGGAATATTAAGAACAGGGTCGTATAAATGATCAGAAAAAATCATATTGTCTTGTTTTTCTGCATAAAATCCGTGCTGTGGAGAAAATATAGCTGTTAATTTATCTTTGAAAATTTCAGATATAATTGTTTTTGAGTGGATCAGATTTTTATTAACAGAGGCTGGGTTTGCAAGAAGGGCCACAGTTTTATTCTTCATAAAATCTGGTAAATTTTTTTGGAGAACATCAATTCCGGTTTTTACAGTCATTTAAACCTCTTTTCTTGTTCTGCCTGCATGGACAGGGCAGATTTTATTATATGAATTAAGGGTATATCAACTTTTAAATTTATATTTAAGTTTTTGATTTTTTAATTCAACAAGATCTTTGAATTTTTTACTGCTTTTTGTTTTTATACCTGAATTATTAACTTTTTGAAGACCCTTGTGAATATGGTGAGCAGGTATTGCATAGCTTATATTAGTAGGGTTAATATACGCATTTTTGTAAGTAGAAAAAGATGTATCTGTAAGTATGGAAAAAAGAATGCCGCTGACTTTTCCGGTTTGAGTGGAAAAAACCGGTGAACCGCTTGCTCCTCCATGGGTCATTACATTTACAGCAAAAGCATCAGGATACTTTTTAGGGTAAGGGAGTATGGCGCTTATTATTCCTCTCTGGAGTGTAGGAGATATCTGAAAATATCCTTCAGGGCCGAGAAGTCCATATCTCCCCGTAGGAAAGCCCGAAGTCGCAACTTCATATCCCTCTTCAACTAATGTTTCTTCTTTTTCAAGTTCAAGGTAGGGATTTTCAGATACATCGACTTGAACAAATGCAAGATCAGGTCTTTGGCCTGTTTTATTTTCAGTTTCAGAAAGCTGTATTATATCGGTTATATCAAATATTAGATCGGTAATTTTTTCACCTGTTTTGTAAAAAAGGACTGCGCTAATTGAAAAATCGTCTTTGACAAGATTTTCAGGTTTTTTTAATTCATAAAAAGAGCGGATTACATGATCATTTGTTGCAATAAGACCGGTGTTGTTTACAAAAAAGCCTGTGCCGAGAATCGGAGGAAATGCAGGCTGCTGATTGCCAGGCAGTTCAGAGTATTTCGGTATAAAAGCAACGATAGCTTTTTTGATTTCAGGATAAAGTTTCACCAGGTTCATAAAGAAATCCCTAAAAAAATTGAAATTAAATTCTTGCAGTCTTTTTAAATTAAACTTTACAATTTTTATAGCATTTTTTGGACAAACAGAGATATTTATTCTTTTTAAATTTGCTATAAAAATAACGTTCTGATACAAAAATAATGTTATCAATCCTTAAGATATATCAGTTTTTGCTTTAATTGAATTAAACGTTTAATATTAATTTATAATAAAGGAGCTGTAACATGGCTTATAAAAACATTGTTTTTGAAGTTGAAAAAGGTATTGCCAAGATTACATTTAACCGTCCAAAAGCACTTAACGCATTAAATCAGGAACTTCTTGAAGAGTTTGCCCAGGCTCTTGAAGAAGTTGAAAAAAATGAAGATATAAGTGTTCTTGTTCTCACAGGAGAAGGTGATAAAGCTTTTGTTGCAGGCGCAGATATAACTGAAATAAACAAGCTCAATGCCCTTGAAGCAAAATTTTTCTGCAAAAAAGGTCATGATGCAATGAATAAGCTTCAGGAGCTTCCTATTCCCGTAATAGCAGCAGTAAACGGATTTGCCCTTGGCGGAGGAAGTGAAATGGCTTTAGCCTGTGATTTTATTTATGCAGCAGATTCTGCCAAGTTCGGTCTGCCTGAAATAACACTTGGTATCATACCCGGATTCGGTGGTACACAGAGACTTCCAAGGGTTGTAGGTAAAAATATTGCAAAAGAAATGATTTTTACAGGAAAGATGATTTCCGGTGAAGAAGCAAAAAATCTTGGTATGGTTAATGAAGTTGTTTCAGCTGAAAGCCTCATGGAAACAGTTATGAAAGTAGCTTCATCAATTGCGGCAAAAGGTAAAGTCTCTTTAAGGGCAGCAAAGCAGGCAGTTAATACAGGTATGGATGTAGATATTGCAACAGGGTGTAAAGTTGAAATAGATGCTTTTGCTTTGTGCATAGATAGTGAAGATTCAAAAGAGGGAACCTCAGCCTTTATTGAAAAGAGAAAACCTGAGTTCAAAGGTACTTTAAAAAGTTAAGTCTGAAAATAATTAACTATATATTTTGCAAAAAGGGTTTGAATTAAATTTTAAACCCTTTTTTGTATATTTATTCAGTAATAATTTTTTGAAAAAAATAATAAGGCAGAATCAATTAAATAAAGAAAGTTTTTTTGAATGGTGGAGCCAAGGGGGATCGAACCCCTGACCTCATGGCTGCCAGCCATGCGCTCTCCCAGCTGAGCTATGGCCCCAATTTGAAAGACAAACATTTTTTAAGTGATTATTCAGTTAAAGTCAATATTTTTATTAAATTTTTGGAATCTCTTTTAATGAGTGTAATACCTCTTATCCAGGAACAGAAATTTTCCCATTGAAAAAATATTTTTTTAAAGGATGAAAAATAAAATTCATTTCCAAAGTTATTAAGCTGGAATATTGTAAAAGCTTCAGTTTAAAAAAGAGTTTGAAAAAAAATGAAAATCATTTATTTTAGTATCTGGTAAAAAAATCAGTTTATTTATTGCCAGATTAAGGTCATTTCTAACTTAGAAAGAAATGTAATGACCATTTTCGGTTGTTATAAAATATGAAACGCTCAATTTAGGTTATATTTACTCAAATAATTCATTAAGGGGATTTTATGCTTCAGTTTATTAGAAATAAGGCGTCCAGCTGGATAGTTAAATTTATTCTTGCTTTGATCTGTGTTGTTTTTGTTTTTTTCGGTTGGGGGACTTATCAGTCAGGTAAACAAAATCAGGTCGCAAAAGTAAACGGAGATGTCATAACCCCTGCACAGTATAAAAATAAATATAGTCAGCTTGTAAACAGTTTAAAGCAAAGATTCGGAGGAGAAATGTCTTCTGAAATGCTTGAAATGTTTCAGGCTGAAAAACAGGCATTAAACAGTCTGATTGAAGAAAGACTTATTATTCAGAAAGCTTCGGATCTAGGCATTAAAATATCTGATGCCGAGCTTGCAGATCATATATTTAATATGGATTTTTTCTATACTGACGGAAAATTTGATGACAAAAAATACAAAGAAGTTCTTGCTGCAAACAGACTTTCAGTAGAAGAATTTGAATCTCTTATGAGAAAAGATCTTTTGGTTCAAAGGGTTACAGATATTGTAACAGGGGCTGCAAAAGTCACAAGCAAAGAACTAAGACAGTGGTTTAACTATAATAATAAAACTGTAGATATCAAATATGCCGCATTTATTCCAGGTGAATATGATAAATCAGGTTTTGAAATAACAGATAAAGAAATTAAAGAATATTATGAAGAAAATAAAGAAAACTATAAAACTAAGCCAAAGGTAAAGGTATCGTATATAAGATTTTCTGCTGACGATTTTAAAGACCATGTAACAGTTTCAGAAAGCGATATTAAGTCTTATTACAACGAACATTCTCAAAAGTATTCTCAGAAAGCAAAAGTTAAAGCTTCACATATTCTTATTAATGTAGATGAAAATGCACCTGAAGCAGAAGTGCAAAAAGCAAAAGCTGATATTCTTGATATAAGAAATAAGATTGTTAACGGAAGCTCTTTTGAAGAAATGGCCAAAAAATACTCTGATGGTCCTTCCGGTGAAAATGGAGGTAACCTCGGTGAATTTCAAAAAGGTGACATGGTAGAGCCGTTTTCAGAAGTTGCTTTTGCAACTGAAGCAGGAAGTGTGAGTGAGCCTGTAAGAACTCAGTTCGGATGGCATATTATAAAAGTTGATGAAAAAACTGAAGATTCTGTAGAGAAATTTCAGGATGTCAAAGATGAGATCAAAAATAATCTTATAACAAGGAAGGCAAAATTTGCTGCCTATGACAAGGCTGATGCTGTATATACTGAAACTTTAAGCGGAGCTTCCCTTGAAGAAGTAGCCCATTCACGTGATCTTGAGATTAAACTGACTGATTATTTTACAAAAGAAGGGCCCAAGGGAGAAGTTGTTAATCCTTCTGAGTTTGCAAAAACTGCATTTTCTTTTGATATAGGCGATACCAGCGATATCATGGAATTTGAAGATGATATGTATATACTAGAAGTTAAGGATAAAAAATCACCTGAAGTAAAATCTCTTGAACTGGTGAAAAATAAAATAAAAGAAGCTCTTATCAGTGAAAAACAGGATAAAAAAGCTTCAGAAGATGCAAAAGCATATCTTGCTGCAGTTACAAAAAATAAAGATTTTGATTCAGACACTGGCGTTACCCCCACAATAAAAGCAAAAGCAGAAAATGTTCAGAGAAAAGGTATGGTAAAAGGTCTTGGAACATTGCCTGAACTTCAGTCCAGTGTTTTTAATACTGCCGCAAAAGGGGGTAAATTCCCCGAATCTGTTGTTAAAACTTCAAAAGGATATTATATTTATTCAGTTTTAAACGTTAATCTCCCTGATGATGAAGAGTTTGAAGCAGGAGCAGATGAGCTTAAGGAACAAATTCTTCAGAGGAAAAGGAATTACTTTTTCAGCAAATGGATTGAAGATTATAAAAGTAAAGCTGATATAACTGTTTCTGACAGGTTCGATATTTAAATTATGAAGCTCTTAGAATTTATAAACAGGTGATCAATATGGCAGAACTGACTGTTCAGGAGAAAAAATTACTTTTAAAGCTTGCAAGAAAGGTTCTTTTAAAAAGTTTTGATCTAATAGATGATCCTGGTATCGGTTATGAAGTTAAAAAGCTTTCTGAAAAAAGAGGGGTTTTTGTTACTTTGCATAAAAATGATAACCTGCGCGGATGCATAGGAACTATTCTTCCGGAAAAAGAGCTTTATTCGGCAGTTGCTGAAAATGTTATGAATTCTGCTTTCAGAGATCCTAGATTTTCACCCCTGTCTGAAGATGAACTTGATGATTTAGAAATAGAGATAAGTGCTTTAACTGTGCCGGTTGAAGTGGAATATAATAACTCTGAAGATCTAAGAGACAAAATCACTCCGTTTGAAGACGGAGTGATTCTCGATTTCGGGCTGAGACAAAGTACTTTTCTTCCCCAGGTATGGGAAGACCTGCCTGATTTTGATCTTTTCATGTCTCAGCTTTCCATGAAAGCCGGAATGAACCCCGATGCATGGAAAACAGCCAACCCATCTGTAAAAATATATAAAGCAGATCATTTTAAGGAATCTGAGCTGCTTTAATTTCAGTTACAGGCAGCTGAGAGATGTTGCAAGCCATGCAGTGTCTCTTGTTTTTTCAGATACCTGGCCAATCATATCAGCAAGAAAAACAAGATGAATAAGAGATGGTGAATCAGTTTCCGTCTCAAGTATTTTTCTTTTCATTCTTAAAGAAAGATTAAAAGTTTTTTTGCTTTTTTCAATTATTTCATCAATTATTATTGCTGCATCCTGCTTAGCTTTTTTATTTTTAAATTTTTTTGCTGCAGTTGAAAGTTTTTCTGATAAAGATGTAAGTTTATCTATTGTGTCTGCAGCAGAATCAGCAATAACAAAAAGTTCTGTTTCAATCGGATCTGAATTTATAGGCGATTTTCTGGCAAGAATCCAGTCAAGAACTCCTGTCATTTTTTCAGTAATCTGGATTTCATACTGAATATAAAGATAGTAAAGTGAAGAACTCACTCCTGAAGGAGATGCGTTAAAACATATTGATCTTGAATATTCATCCATTTCTGCTTTTATTGAAGTCATTTCTTCTTTAAAGTTCTCTGCAAGATCTGCTTTGCCTTCAATTATACATTCCATTGCCTGCTGAAAAGCAACCGCAAAGTCTTTTAATATTTTATCCTGTTTAATTATTTTTTTGAAAGGGTCTGATTTTAATTTTATTTTCATTTATCCTCCGAATTAATGGCAAACAAGTATTATAGAGCATTATAAAAAGCGCAGGAAAAATAATAGGCTTTATTTAAAATTATTCAATAATAAATATAACAAATATTTTATAAATTACCCAAAGTTGTTTTTATTAATCTCTTAATTGACATTTTAAAGTTAATCAGATAATCCGAATGTAAAAAATATTAGGTTTTTGTTCAGATTACATTAGTAAAAGGGAACTAAAAATGGGGAACTTTGAAATCCTGCCTTTTGTGTATGGTGTAGTAGGGGGGTTGGGGCTTTTCCTTTATGGAATGAAGCTGATGTCGGACGGTCTTCAGAAATCTGCCGGAGACAGTCTTAGAAAAATTCTTGAAAAACTTACAAGCAACAGGTTTATCGGAGCTTTTGTCGGTATATTTGTAACAACTGTAATACAAAGCAGTTCGGCAACCACTGTTATGGTGGTCGGTTTTGTAAATGCAGGACTTCTTAAACTTACCCAGGCGCTTTCTGTTGTCCTCGGGGCCAATATCGGAACCACGGTTACAGCTCAGATAATAGCTTTTAAAATTACGGATTATGCCCTTCCTGCAATAGGTATAGGCGTTATTATGCGTCTTTTTATGAAACATCCCAGGGTTCATTATTACGGTGAAATTCTTATAGGCTTTGGTATGCTGTTTTTAGGCCTTGATATAATGAAGGACTGTTTTGGCCCCTTGAAACACAGTCAGGAATTCAGGGAGCTTTTTGTTGCATTTTCCAATAATCCGATTATGGCAGTTATTGCCGGAGCGTTACTGACAATGGTAGTGCAGAGCAGTTCAGCTACTATTGGTATTACAATGGCTCTGGCAGCAAACGGGATAATCGATTTTTACGCAGCTGCAGCCCTGGTACTCGGTGAGAACATTGGTACTACTTTAACCACAAATATTGCAGCAATTGGTACTAACAGAGCGGCAAGAAGAGCTGCGCTTGGTCATTTTCTTTTTAACGTTATCGGTGTTGCATATATGCTTATTTTTCTTAAGCAGATGGTTGCAGGAGTTGATCATTTTACTCCCGGTAATGCTGATTTTATTAATCCTGATGGTAATAATCCTAATATTTCAAGACATATTGCCAATTTTCACACTCTTTTTAATATAATAAATACAATTATATTTCTTCCTTTTATAAATAAGCTTGCTGATCTTTGCGTTTTTATAATACCCGGCAAAGACAGAAAAGGGCAGGAAATCAATCTTGACGACAACCTCCTTAACACTCCTGAAATGGCAATAACTAATGCAAGAAAAGAAGTTTCAAGAATGTCG
>Ga0136557_1000941_pt1 | contig 20332 bp, 20 predicted proteins | sample AntRauTorckE6832_FD_104796 | JGI IMG/M metagenome (GOLD analysis project Ga0136557, IMG submission 104796) | Saline lake microbial communities from Rauer Islands, Antarctica - Metagenome Torckler E6 #832 | ecosystem: Environmental > Aquatic > Non-marine Saline and Alkaline > Saline | place...
AATCAAAATTCCAGCAAGGGTAATACCTTGTTTGCCTGTGGTATGATCCTTCAAATACATTCCAGCACTCTTCAAGATATCGATATTATCCATTGAATACCATGGGTGATCAGCTCTCATATTTTTAACTATTTTTCGAATCCTCGTAAATAATTCATCTTCAAGGGCATCCATATCAGCGTAAGGAAAAATCTTATTTTCAGTATATTTTGTCTGCTTTCTAACGTATAATTCCGATACTAAATTAGTATTATTTGTAATATTAAAATCCCCATCTTCGTTTCTATCATATATTTTTCCTTTGCAATGGTGAACTTGGGAACTCTCAGGTACATTAACATATAAAACTATTTTACCATCAATTTCAACTTCTTCTATACTTAAATAAAATGTTGGATTAATTATAAGCGGATTATTTACTGAGGTCACAAAATCCTTCTTTAATTGTTCAATAGACTCTTTATGAACACCAATCACTTCTTTATCATCGTTTACTCCTAAGAAAATATGACCGCCAAATCTATTGAGAAATGCACATACTGTTTCATAAACAGATTTATTAATTTTCTTTTTACTTTCTTTAAACTCTACTGTAATACTTTCTCCATTATTTATAATTTTTTTAAGCTTTTCTGCTTTCATGATTAACACCACTCCCAAAATATCACTAAATGTAAAGCTATGAATTACTGTTCATTCTTTGTTCTCTTCTAATTTTATCATTATTATATTGAAAAACAAAGAGAGTATTCAATTTGCTATTTTAGAAGGATACCGATTTCTATTCCTCTTATTTTACACTCCCCGCCAATTCATGGGTAAATATTCTTAGTTGTTTTAAGCAACTTTTTTAGCCAATATTGTCTTGGAATACTCTGTATCAACGATACTAGTATTTAATTAACTAAACAACTATACTACTAGTATTATATCTAATACCATAAAAGATGTTTAATCGCCTTTTAGCCAATTGAACTTACCATCTAAAGTATCATTTGAATACTTTTCAGCTAGAAATAGTAACTTTTATTTTTTTGCTTTCTTTTTCTATCGTTAAAACGTCAAAAATCCCTATGTGGAAGATCTAACATTATTCTTTATTCTGTCACCAATTCTTTTTTGAATACCATCTGGATTATCAATCCCATTAACAGACCATCATCAGAAATGCCAACATATAATTCTACCTCCGTAATATGATAATTTTTCCGTTTTTAAAGTAAAAAGCCAGCCTAATGACCGACTTCATTGATTTATATTTATACTTTATATATCCCTTCCAATTGTTCAAATTTTATAATTGAAAGAAAATATCTATTTCATAAACCATCCTTGTATTTTTTCAAAAATATTTAAAATAATTTGCGAAGTCTTTAATCTTATTAAATATCAATTGTTATTCCTAACAGTTTCTCTGAATCTTTATCATCAGTTAATGTCAATATTATATTTTCAGAAACAATTTTCTTGTAATCATCTTCATCTAAATTATTCTCAATCTCTTTTAATTGGTTTTGATTAACCGTTGCTATATACTGCTTATTTGACTTATCAAATTTTTTATAAACGATTCTAAACATTTCAGCTTTCTGTCGTTCATCTATTCCATCAAAAATACGGCTATCATGAAATATAAAGTTTACATGATGATTATGCCCTTTAAATAAAATCGTCATATCATAGCAAAATATTTTAACATTATTAATGCCATCAGAATTATCCGATTCAATCTTTGCATCAATATTATAACGGTTTTGATTCACACCATCATCATTTTTTATAGACAATCCTGATACAGAATCCGGATAAAACTGGCTTGCTAATTTCCTAAAATAATCCCTTAATTCATTGAGATCATCTTTAGTTTTATCTAAATACTCCTCAGTTTTTACCGCTTGATCCAATAGCTCTTTTTTAATATTACGTAGCTTTTCATTATAATCTGATTCCAATTTTTGATATTTTTTTAGTCTTTCTAATTCAGATTTTAATTCAGCATTTTTTTCACTTAACGCTACAAATACATCAAGGGCTTGATGGTCGCCTAGATACTGCATTAAGTGATCTAGCTCCTGTCTGAATTTTTTTGATGTTTCAGATTTTTTCTCAATCTCATTTTCAAATCTATGTTTTTGTTCTAATAATCTTTTTCTTCTATTCGTTGTCAGTTTCTCGTAGAACGCTTCTAAATCATTTAATGTCTTCTTAATAGTCTTTGGAAAATGAACATTAGACTCTTCATATATTTTTAATAAATCATCGTTGTTATCACTGGTTTCAACTTCTAAACTTCTATGAACTTTATCGAGATTATTATTTATAAGTATTATTTGATTATTTATTTCAAATAATTCCTTTTCAATTTTATCAGCTTCCTTTTGAACATCATAATAATCATCTGCAACCTTGTAATTTTTCAGATCTATTTCAAGTTTTTTAATTCTTTCTTCTAAATCAACAATTTTTAAATCAACATCTTTATTCCCCATAAAAAACTCTTTTAATAAATCATCATTCTTAAAATTTTTCTCTAATTTTTCAACCCGATCTTTTTCTTTCTTTAACTCATATTTTTTTTGAGCTAGAAAAGTATCTAATCCTAAAAGAAATGCATTATAGAGAACGCTTTGATAATTTCTAAATATTTTTGCTGGTTCATCATATTTATTATATCCTGCTTTGTTTCGTCTAATAAAAAAAGAAATAAGTGATCTAAAGGACAAAAAAATTATTTCTTCTGGAATATCGAAACACAAATTCTCCATTTTTTTATTGAAGTTACTGAGACTTAATTCTTCTTTATCTAAAATAATTTTATTCGGTTCATTTGTTGTTCGTTTTACTGTATATTTAACTCCGTTTATTAAAAAGTCTAGGTAGAATTCCCAATCCGGAAGTTTTTTACAAAATGACTTATAGCTTTTTTTACTTGCACCTAGACAAAAATGGATAATATCAACTAATAGAGATTTTCCTACACCATTGTAAGTTTTACTCTTATCAGTGTTTTTAGGATCTTTTTGTTTTGCAACGATAAAATTTAATCCTGTTTCATTGAATTTTACAGTTTTAAAACTCGATTTGTTAGAATAGACTTTTATTAGTTGCATCTTATAACACCACCATTTTTTTCTTCAATAGTACCTATTGAATGTAGAAATACGAGGGTTAATAATAGATTATCGAAACTATGCTTTGCCTTAAATTTCCTTTGACTATAGTCTCTTTGATACTCATTCCACAATGTATCAATGGTTGTAAATGTATCTATTTTTTTTAACAGATACCCACCAAAACCAAGTAGAGATTCAGAAAAATGCGTGTGTTTTGTTGGTAAGATCATTGTGTCACCTCCTCAACAGGTTCTTCAAAAATATCGCAACTCTCGAAATATTTACTCATTAAAATCATTACCGTTGACTGATACTTAAATTCATTTTTAGGGGATAATCGATTCATTATATTAATAAATAGTTCATCACCTGTATAATCTTCTTTCATTTCTAAATATATTCCGTTTAATTGATCTCTTAACGTATCGGATAAAAAATCACTATTATTTGCTAAATATTCTTCTAAATATATTACATTTATTAAACCATTTTTTAGGCGCATGGCGACTAATTTTGATAAACCATTAAATTGAATTTTCTCTTCTAAATCAGGCAAAATAATATCATATTCATTATTAAATGTTGATGACTGGTCCATAATATAAACAATCACTTCATTAAGCACGTCATAGTCTATGTGCTTTAAATTAATCGGATCAGGTAAAAATCCTGTAATCGAAAGTATCTGATCATCTTCTAATGAAAAAAGCATATTTTCAATATCTTTTGCTACTAAAATTCTTGATTTATTTAAATTAAACTTCTCTTTTAAGCTAGTGATTGATTGTTCGGCGTCTGCATTAACGCCTTTATATTTATCATTAACAACAAAGTAATATTCTTTAACCTTTGGCCATTGCTCTATCAAGCCTAAAAAATCCTCTTTAAGTTTTTTGATTAGTTTCGGATATGATTTTCTTATATCTTCAGGGGCATAAACTTGATAATAAATACCTTCACTTTCAATATAACCATCGTTTTTGCGGTCACCAATATTTCCCCAGGGTTTGATTAGTTGAAATTCATTATTCAAATAATTCATAATATGCACAAAGAGATCTTCAAATGCTTGACCATCTGCCTTATATATTTTATTTTGAAATAAGGTTCTTGCTATTGTTTTTTCATGAATATTCATCGAATACCCCTTTAATTTTAACCGAACGCATTTTCTTCTTTAACTAATTATATAAAAAATAGTTTATACCGTCAATCACAAATACTTTTTGCTATAATTCTCTTTTATCTACTGACCCTCTTTAGCTTTTATGTCTTCAAACTTTTCTTTATTGAACTATTCAAATACACCAGGCATTGTTAAGGCCTTAATTCTAATGTTACTTCAACTTCCGCTGAATTACCTGTATATCTACCACCATTTTCTATTACCGTTACTTTTTGACTTTTAACTATTGTTTTATTATTACTTAACTCTTCTTTTGATATGTAGATATCTGATTGTCCAAAGTCAGATCTGCCATCATCATGCTCATAAGCCCCTAAAATAATTTCAAGATCTTTTGACTTATCAATCTCAATATTAATAGTTGAACCAAAATAGTATTCTCCCATATATTTGATAAAAGCGCCCCATTCATTTCCAACATGGTTATTAGTCAAAATTTTATAGGTTAATCTCATTGTGGCATTAATTTTCTTAGGCTCATCTTCAATTTGATTTTCACTTGTATCTGAAGTATTTCTTATAGCTTCTGTTTTCTTTTCCTTTGTTCTATTGGTTTCATTTTTCAAATTGTTTTGGTCTACTTGTTGAACTGTTTCATCTAATTCTGACTTTATTCTAACAGTCGCCCCATTAGAATCCCATTCTATTCTTTGACCAAGAGCTTCTGTTACCTTCCTTAAAGGAATATAGGTTGTCCCTTTATATAAAATTGTATACGGGACATCTGTTCCATCATCTAGAAGTATATTGTTTCCCTTTTCAGCTAGAACCTTTCCATCAACTTCTAAATTGATACTATTGATCAAAACGTTCAAAGTTTTTTCCATACTATTTCCATAAATAAAACTAAAATTCATTACGATTAGCATTGTTAAACAACCCAAAATAAATCCTCGCCATTGCTTCATTTAAGCCTCCAATCATATAGATAAATCTCTTTCATTTATCATATCATCATATCTACATAAATCGAAGTTTACAATGCTTCACACAAAAAACCACCAGTAATAATCACTAGTGGCTATTAATATCTATATGATTTTATAGACTTCCTCTAAACTCATCACTTCGCTTCTACCAAATTTTAAAACTTCTAGTCCTAATTTTTTTCTTTCAGGTGAAAAAGAAGCCGTTGTTTCAATTGGTACAATACAATTATAATTTAATGCAAATGCTGAACTACATGTTTCTAATACACATACATCCGTTGCAGCACCTACAATTACTAAGTTTTTAATATTTTTCTCTTGTAACATTTTATGAAGTCTGGTATTAAAGAAGGCATCCCATCTGTTCTTTATAATCATCTCTTCGCCAGGTCTTGGTTTAAGAATCGGAATGATTTCTGCATCTTTAGATCCTTTAACAAAATGGTTATATTTTTTAACTTCAAATCTTTCCGCTAACATTTCCCAATCAGAAAAATCTTTTTTGTACTCCGTTTTAATGTTTACCACTAACATATTGTTCGCATTAAAGTAATCTTTTAATTTTACGATTGGTGTAACAATGTCTTCTTGTTTGGATACATCTACATTTAACATTTGAACTAATGATCCATCTGGTGCACCGCCACCATACTGCATATCAACTACTAATAGTGCTGTGTTTTTCTTTTCTAACATATTTTTGTCCTCCTATTGTGATTGATTCTTCATTTTTAAAAATGAGTTTATATACTAAATTCATTATTCTCTTTCTAAACAACATTTCTTATATTTTTACCGCTACCACATGGACAGTGGTTATTTCTGCCGACTTTTTCTTTATCAACTACATAGATGCAGATCAGAGCCTAACTTATTGCAATTTAAGTTGGCCTCACTTACCTTTTTCTATACTTCTTCTCAATCATCTTGTAATACGCGTGCTTAATCTTATCCCATTCGGTCTTCTTGTAATCAATCCCTTTAAGTTTGTCATTGATCCAATCAGGATTGTATTCTTTAAAACTCCAATCTTCAACCCAAGCCTTCATATCAACATGTTCTGGATGCTTTTGATCACGGTATGCTTCAAGAAATTCATAAAAACCATGCATGCCACCGACATCTTCCGGTGGTGCAGTCTCCGCCCCATCAAGAAGTGTTGGGAATCCAAAGTAATAATCCGTAACGATTTTCTCAAGTTTAATAGTGAACCACCAGTCATCCCCAAAGTCATAGTTGTATCTAATCTCTTTGTGTTTCTCAAGATAATCATCAATCTTCAGTCCTGTCGGTTTGCGCACTACAATCTTTAACCGTTCCTGGTGGTTCGTCTCGAACTGAAGCATATCTGAAGACATTGATTTCAGTCTATCTTCATAGTACTTCTTATTCTTTACATAATGCTGATGCTCCATATATGCTTCTTCATTATCTGTGACGATCATGTTTTCCTTCGGAAGGTCAAATTCATATAGGTGATAACCGCCTAAAGGGTAGCCACTTTGGAAATTCGTCACGTTCTGAATGATATCATGAAGTCTTTTGTAAGTAGCACCAGCTGGCATGATGACTCTTCTCCAAATCAGTGGACTTGATTCTTCTATTTCTATTTTGATTATATATGATTTCATATTGATTCATCGCCTACCTTTTATTTCCCAATAGTGTCTAATACTACATCATAAACACGCAGTAATAACCGTTCATTTAAATTGAAATAGCTGTTCATTTTTTCTATGTTATAAACTCTCCGCTTTAATTCACCTCTTATATAACCTTTATCTGAGATGGTATTACGCATACTCCCATACTCGGATAATAAAGGGTGTTGCTCCGGCGGAACAATAATACTTTCTTCTAATTCTAATGTTGTATATTTCGATAAGGATGTATAAGCGCTATCAATATCAAATAAATCATGATACAAGAGCCAAGCATGAAAACCTACTTTTTTCTTCATCCTCTGATAAGTTTAAATCTCTAACTCTGACCTTTACTCTATTCAGAGCATTAATAAATTCAAAAATACTTTTCTCTAGGGTATCCCTTAAGTCACAGCAGTGTTTCTCATGCTCGATTAAAGCGTCTCGCAACTTGATTCTAAGTTTTAGAGCATGCCAATATAGTTTTTCTTTTTCCTCATTACTCAGCTTACTCCTATTTAATGCGTCTTTCATAACATTATTTTTCCCAATAGAGGGTCTGGTAAGAGGTCCTACAGGTTCGTTAACATCATCTAAAGTTGCGCCTCCAAGATATAAATGTTGGTATGTTCCATCAATTGAAGGTTTTGGATAACCTATTTTAAACATCCCAAAAATGGCTTCAGACAATTCATTTTCAATAAATGTAACATTAATCTTAGATAATCTTTTATCTATATGATTATCTTTAAAGTGTATTGCATAAATCTTTATGTCATCCAATACATTAAATCCTGTCATTATTGGCTTTGGCTTGTCTTTTGGTAAGATTTTCTCATATTTTTGATAATCAGTTACAACTGTATTGGTTGCAAATATTTCAAAAGATAAGGTTAAAAAAGACAAGTGCATACCTGGTATCTTGTTTGCAAAATCATCCATATCAAAGTCTTTGTGTGCCATATATATTTCTACAACATTACAGTCCTCTGGTTGTATCATTTTATGGTAACTCTTAGGCTTATATTTCTTTTGAGAAGCCTTTAATGGAATTTCAAGCTTCAATAAAGGGATTGGAAACAACTGATTAACACTAGGCGCTTGAATTCTTTTTAGCGGCAAATTTGTATAGGTAGGCACACCTTCTATTTTTTCTTTATTCTTTATGTGTATAGTCAAAGGCTTATTATTCTCGCCCTTATGATAAGTGATTTCTGATTGTTTTGAGTTATCCACTCCCCAGTGGATAGGTCTATTTGAAAACAATCTATAACATTTAGTATCAAACTCATTTGATAAAAAATCAATTTTCATTTCATATTTCCCATCAACAGGCTTGAAAGGAACAATTCTACATATATCCATCCCATCAATCACTACTGCTATCTTTTCTTTTTTTTTATTATTTGACATATCTCTTCTCCTCACTTGCATATTTGCGCTATATTCAAGGTTAGAGTATTATCTGTTTCTTTCCTTGTAGCTTGCGATATTCCAAAAGAACGGTTCCTTGGCTACCTTTTTCCGAAGTCTATTCATGGATTGATCGATCTTGCCACAAGCTAAGCTAATCATATCAGATCGATACTCATATTTGTTAGTGTAATCAAACGGATCATTATCTGTATTTTTTATTTCGCTTTTAACTGACTCGTATCTAGCATCAGTTACCTCAAAGTATCCATTAAACACATTCCTCTCAAGAAAAATTATTTTTTCTATTAGATATTCCAAATATTCTGGAGCTTCATCATAAAAAGTTGTGTCCTTTTCCTTTTTATCATACCGCATTGCCTCTTTTTCAAGAAGCTCTAAGAGAGAGGGGTAGTCATTAAGTGATTCAATGTTTAACTTAGTACTTTCAATAGATTCAGATGCATCATTGGATTCCTTAGCCGATTGTGGCTCTTTCTGTCCTTCTTGAGGTTCAAACCCATTCTCAACTTCATCAGCTACTAAACCCATAAAAGTGCTAATTAAGCCTGTCCATATAATTTTAACCATATCATTGTATTCATATAAAATATTATCTATCTCTTCAAGTTCTGCTCGATAAAGATAATCTCTATTATTAATTGCTTCTCTAAGATTAGGAATTATCTTATTTAGCTGATAAAACACAGCGCATGATCTTCCGCTTCCCAATGTAGAGCCATATTTAGTATTCGTTTTGATAATTGAATTCAAATTAATTTCATAACTAGCAACATTTCTAAAGAACCCTCTTAACTCCATCTGACGCTTAACATTAAAACGGTAGTTATTATATAATTCCATCATTATCGCTATCAAGAGGGAGGCTGTGATACCGGTTAAAATGGCTAAAAGTACTTGATATGCTTTTGTACTTTCATCCAGATTTACCAGAATAAAACCCAAAAGCGCAGAAGCTATCACCAAAAACATAAAACTAAATGCCACTGGCGTAATTGGCCTAAAAAGGAAACCGACGGTATATATAATATTTTTTAGTTTGATTTTAAGCTTTGTCATAAGCCTACGCCCTTTCATCTTAATAAAATTGATTATTATAACGTTGATACATACTTTCTAATTCTGGTTGACTGTACTCCTCAATTAATTCAGGATGTCTATCAATTTACTCTTGTGCAATTGGTGTAATTGTAAACGGAATGAATAAATTCTCTCCATAAGCAAGATTATTTGATGAAGTTAACTGTATGACATTTTTGCTCTTAAGGCGTATTGTAACTCCATCCGTATATGGTAATCTAGATGTATAATTCGGTGAGCTATATAAAAGTGCTACAACAGCCAGCTCCTCATATCTCAACGCCATCATTACTTTAGGAAACTTCCTCTTAAATCGCAGCCTATAATATTTTGAGACAATAATTTTTACAATTTTAATTATAAAATAAATAGCAAGAAGCGATAATGAAATAATAAATGCCAGCCCAAGAATAGTTCTCCATTGTTCTGGTATATTATCAAGGCCTAACCTTTGAAGAATGCTAATAGGGAGAAATAATATCAATCCTGTACCCATCGCAACTGCTGCGAGTATTGATGGTGGTAGTTTTAATAATTGAATAAAATCTTTCATCTTTCACCTACCTTTCAGCGTGAGTCGATATAAATAATCTATTGCATAATGGCTAGTTTACTTATGATTATTCTTGTTCTTTCTTTTGAAATTTCTAGATTCCAATAGTCTTATCTGAAATTCCTTTTGCTCTAGGAATTTTTTCTTTTTATCTTCAGATAAACACGCCTTTTCATCTTTGGTTAAGAATGCAAGCCGGATTATATTCATATCTGTAAAATCTATTGATTCTTGTGCATTTTTTAGATAAATCTTCCATCTCAAATTAAAATCAATATTATCTTCGTAATCAGAATAAAAAGTATTTTTCAAATAAAGATTATCATCTTGACATAAATATAATTCGGATATTATATCTAACAATAAGAAGATCCTTGTATTATTATCTCGTAAAATCCGAGAGTCTTCTAGATTATCTAAAAGGTGTAAAACTCTATTTCTGTTAAATTCATTCTGTACACCTTCTTCCGAATCTTTAAACCTGAGATAGAAGACTTTGTCCATCATGAACTCAAAATATTTGATCTGATTACTTAACCACTTTTGAAACTTAGGATTCGACTTTCTTTGCTTATTTTTTTCCTCTAAATAACCAACTAGATTTTTTGAGAATACTTTTATTTTAAAGTCACCATTTTTATATGAAGATTCAATTTCATCTGATTTTTCAATTGCCCATTCTCTTAATACTGATTCAACAACAGGAACTAAACTGATATATGAACACACATAGTTTCGGATCATTAAATCATAGGTAGCACTTTCAATAACTCTCATCGAGCCTGTAAATACTTTTGACGGCTTGTATCTATATTCAACTTGATAAGCTCTTTGCCATGGATTAATTACCATCCTTAAAATCTCTCCGTCCAAACCTCCCCATGCCGGATCTGGATTTTCTAAACAATCTAATAACGTCTTTACCTTTGCTCCTGAAACACATGGGTACGGAGGAACTGTAAGCAATCTTTCATTTAGGTATTCATCTATTTTATCATATGCTTCCCATAAGTTGATACAATCACCTCCTACGCATTAATATACCCCGAATATATATGATGGGTTTCAATATCATTATTAAAGAACTATAATATTATTTCTTAATCTGCATGAACTTCCATTAAAAATCTAGCCATCGTTATTCCTACATTAACAGCAAACCTTGCATGATAGCTTTTTAAACCGCTATCATTTTTTACTCTTCCATGTCCAATTCCGTATTGTTATAAATCAAGATTTTCACTAATTGCTCTTGCCGGTAGATAAGTTGTTCCATTATAAGTTAATGGATGTACTGTGTCCCCATTAACATCTGTCATTGTTAATTTTTCACCATTTAAAACAATGTTTAAATCGGGTCGTATCAATGCTTGTACTTGTTCTTTTACTCCCCCAGCAAAGGATACTACACTTAAAACTAAAATTACAATTAATAAAACACTTAAATATTTTTTTGAGCTTTTCATCATCAATTCATCCTTTCATTAAAACTCAATAATCTTATTCTGATTTACTTTAGCTCAAAAAACTATCAGAATATTATTGATTTTAATAATCTTTTGCTTCAATAGATAAGATATACTTTCCATTAACAAAATCTTCTTTTTCTAATTGAGTATCTGATTTAAAAGGTCCTACTATTATTTTCCCCTCTTCTTCTGATGATATGTGTCCAATTGGAAAATCTTCAAAGGAATAAGCTGGGTTTTTATTAATTAGATTTGTATTTAAATAATTGAGCCCATCAAGGGCAAGTGCCCCTTCGTCATAAACTATTTCATAAAGGATATACTCATCTTCTAATACTTCATTTTTTACTTTGTCTGAATCAACACGGTAATAGAGGATTTGATCATTTATGATTGAATGGAAGTATAATATTGCATTGCCATTTTCATTATTTAGTTCAAAGTTTAGACCATTCTTTGCATAAGCTGGTCTTTGATTTTCTTCATCGTCATCAATATACCTTTGGTCTAAGTGATCAATCAAACGATTACGGGTTTTATTTGACGCATTAGAAAAACTAGCTGCTCTTTTATAGAAAAATGCTTCTTGGTATTTTTCATCAAGATTTTCATTTAAATACGCTCTGTAAGCATTATCTTTCCAGTTAGCTTCTGATTCAGGTAATTGAACTAAATCAACTTCATCATCTGTTAATTCAACACTATTTTCTAATTTGTTTTCTATATAATTTATTTTTTCTTGAATAATTTGATCATAATCATAATTTTTAGTTTCAATAATTCTTGTTTCAAAATCTGTCTTTGGTAGACCATATTCAATAGGTATAATCGCTAATAAATCCCCATCTTTATCTACAAAACTGAAGTAAGTTATTTCACCATATTCTGAATCATCGAACTTTAAGTAACTATCCTTTATAGTTCTTTTTTGATCAGACACATATGGATCTTCATAACTCGCTAATAATTCTATTATCTCTGAATCGGATACATCTTTAGTAAAAGCATTTGAGCCACTTTGATAGAATCGATAATTACTATCAATAATCGGTTGTGGAATTGAATCAATATCCAGCTGATACTCATTGTTCCCTAGATAATTAACCTTAACCATTGTATATTCATCTAATTCTCGTAAGACTTTTCTTGGCCCTCTTTTAATTAGTACTTGTCTATTCTCTCCGTCCCATTCATAATCAATACCTGATGTACTTAAAGCATCTACATAAATGGCTGTTGATCCATTAATATTAAAGGAGTCTACTTTGCTTCCTTCCAAATAAGTCTCAATATCTGTATGAAGCACTTTTCCTATAGCTGAACCGACAGTTAACCCTTGATTTTCTGGTTGATACCCTTTAACATCTTTAGTCTCTGATGAGATGATTTCTTGTTCACGATTGTCTATCACTTCTACCTGACGCTTGTTACCATCCCATTTTACATCGTAACCTAATTTCTTTAGTTCTGATACATATATTGCTGTTGAACCATTAATGTTAAAGGAGTTGATATTTACCCCATTAATTTTAGTCACAATATCCGTATAGAGTACATCTCCAATTGCATCACCTATTTGAACTGCTGCAAAACTAAAACTCGATATTAACACTAAAACGACAATTATTACAATTATTTTTTTCAAATCTTTCTCCCCTCAAAATACCTTTGGATCAACTTTATTAATAATTCTATTCTATCATTTAGCGGTATATTTATAAACAATAATTGACAAACTTACATAACTTTACAATTAGGTTAAGTAACTATTATTAAAACAATTCATGAAATAAGACTACTTATGTTTTGAGTTGCTTTGTTTTAATACTCATTATTGCTCTTGACTCTTATAATTTTTTAAAAAATTTATACATTAAAAAACCACTAGCAGTTAATACTAGCGGTCTAAAATTAATTATATTTAATTTCATAATATATTTCTGTTTTCTTCGTCCGAATCCTAGAAACACCAAAGACATGCACCAATAAAAATAGCATGCAGATGCGAACTATTATTTATTATTTAATATTCTATCTCTGGGATCACTTTTCATTTCTTTGATTAAAACGCCTACATTGGATCCTAGCTTAGAAAACATATTTATATTCTTTTGTTCTATTAATTTCTCTGCGTTGATAGCCAAATCAATATTTTCTTTTATCTTATCAAAATTTATATTTTTCTTAGGATTTGCATGTAAGAGTTCTGAAACTATTCGGCTTATATAGGAATGAGTATTACTAATTTTCTTATTTTCAATAATTGCCTTTTCTTTTGGTTTTAAAAATCTTTCATAGGCATTTTCAAAATGCAAAATTAACCAAATTTCAAAACATGGACTTGTCACAATTAAAGTATTTTTAACATTATTTTTTTGTAAAAATTCAAGATAATCATCATGTAAGTGAAAACTATCTCGATCAAACATGACAATAAATTTATCAACTTCTTCATCATAATCATCATTTCCAATGAGTTCTTTTTTCTTATTATTAATGAGTTCAATCAACTTCGAAGGTGCACTATAACTACTTATTTTCCCTTCTTTATTTAGTACGACTAATTCAATTAATGAGCTAATTCCAAGATTTTTTCGATCACCTTGTATACCTTGAAAATATTTTCTTTCTGTATTACGTCCTTCAAAAATTAGATAATATCTCTTTAAAACCTCTACTTCAACATCTTCTTCATACCTTTTACTTACAGAACGATATTCTCTTAATGGACTCATCACTCATCACATTCCTTAATAAGATAATTTTTAAATACAGGAATAGCGCCATATCGACCAGATAGATATGCTTTACTCAGTTTCCGATCATATCGCTCATTAAAGCGGTCAAGAGAAAACAATTTTGAAATATTATTCTTGTCTCTTTCAATGAACCAAATTTCGTCACGTCTTAATAATTCTTGTTTCATAATAGTCGATTCATGAGTAGTAAATATTAACTGAACATTCCGATTACATAAAATATCAAAAAAAAGTTCAATAAATTTATAAGTTAATTTCGGATGTAGACTGCGTTCTAATTCATCTAGTATATAAACTTTATTTGTCTCATCACTAATAAGAATATCTAATAAATCAAATAATCGTCTCGTACCATCGGATTCTTCTGAGAATTCAAAATCGCTATTGACATTAGCATGCTCTAACATAATTGTTGTAATAATTGGTTCTTGTCCTTTTGAACCTTTTAAATTATAAAACGCATCATGGGTTCTTAGAGAAAGCATAACTTCACCATTATCTTGATGCTCTTCTAGTTTTTCTTTGTAGGCGTTTAATACATCATCGGCTATTTCTTCAGGCAATTTATTCTTTAGATCAGCTTTTGTAATTGCTTTTAATTTTACTTTTGAAATACCTGTATCAAATAATTCAATTAATTCATTAATACGATTCCCACTATCACTACCATAGAAATACTCAAAACTTGTAATTGGTTGATTTGGGAAAATAGTAATCAAATCATCTTTTACCCACTCAAAAGTATCTTTAAAGAAGATTAATCCTGAGTCAGAAGCAATTTTTTTCTGACGATTCATTTCATTTAAAAATAGATCTTCGTTATTTTCTTCAAAGTCTAGTTTATATGTCTGAAATTTCATTTGATCCGTTTCATTTAGATTAACAGACTCTCCAAGAACAATTCTTTTTTTACCAACTTCTCGTTCAAATAACATTTTTTGTTCGTCTTTAATGGGATTTAATTCGTAAAGCCATTCACTATCAATGATAAGCTTCTTCAAATAGATACTAAATCCATAAGCATAGAACTTGCCATTTTTATATAATTCAAATTCAAAAGTAGTTGGTCGACTCATATTGCTTTCTTTGTTTCTACAAAACATGTCTTTAGCGTCTAATGGTATACCTTTATTGACGATGTATTTAGCAAATCTTATTGCTTCTACAAAGTTTGATTTTCCTGATGCATTTGCTCCATAAATAGTAGCATTTTTTAATAAAGAGACATCACCAATCTTCATTAAATGATTTTTATTAGTCCTTAATTTTTTTGAACCAACCATTGTTAATACTTGTTTATCACTAAATGATTTAAAATTTTCAACTGAAAATCTTATCAACATCATCCCACCTCCATAGTTTCTATATTTAGATTATATCCTAAAATATCACAACAATCAAACAAAAGAGTTTTTTTCTCGTTTGTTAATTCTAAAATGACTCAAAATAAAAACTCCCACTACTTTAGTTGTGAGAGTTTAGAAATTTACAAAATTTTCCTTTGGATCTACTAGCATTATGTGAATAATCTTTTCTTCTTCGTTATTAACGATTGTTAAAAAAGATCTTTCTCAATAAGTCCCACTACCGAGATAATGTGATGAGTTTATGATTAACCCAAGAAAAAAGAATCAACCATAGTGATTGATTCTTCATAAGTTCAATAGTTCAATTATTTAAAGATATGTTCAAATGTTAATATATAAAATAAAGTTAACTAGTAACCTTTAGTAACACTTTAACACATTCCTCACAATTATTATGTTTATTAATCTCAATTACTTTACAATCATATTTTATACCCTTATTAAGTTGGTTACTTAATGATTCACTATAGTATCGGGGAACATAACCAATATGATCATTATTGTACATAATTTTTACTGCATTATCATCAAACTCATTGTTTGGTTCTAATTCTAATTTCAGTAACTCATTTACTTTAAAAGGAAACTGATGAACACAATTTGTTCCTTCGCATATATTATAATATCTTATTCCTTGTATATAGAACTCCCGTGTGAAATTCTCGTCGTTTTCTAATATCGGATCAATAAACTCTAAATTATCAATAGGCAGTTTTGCACCACTTCTTTTTAATAACTTATACTCATCATACTCTTCTAGCCCATATTTCTGTAGAATTTTTTCGATGCCCCTTCTTTTTTTATCAGGTAATCGACTTGTAAAGGCAGGAAATAAGATGTCTCTTTTATAAGTTTTATCAATATCATCAAATGGAATAACTAATTCAAAACCATCTTCAACAGCTTCATCTATTTCATATCCATATTTGAATTCATAATTTCCATTTATAGATAACTCACCTACAATATAATTTCTTCTTTTTTTAGGTTCTTTCCAAATCAGAAGAATATAGTCTCTTCCATCTTTTCTTGACATAATTTCCTCCTTTCATTTTAAATCTCAAAAATATTCTTTAGAATCTTTCTTTTTTCAATTAAGTATTTAACAATTACTTTTTTCCTACTTATACTTATAATATCTTTCCCTAAAGAATCAACCAATTCATTAATCTTTTTGTCTGTTAATATGTTTACTAGATTCTTATTAAAATCAATAACTCTTTCATTATAATTTGTATGGATATATTTTAAAACTTCTGTATGTCGTGGTTCTTTTTTTAGCTTCCCATTAATTCTAATTCTTGATGTAGATTTACTATCAACTAATGCCATGAACCTTTGGTGGTCATTTCCTAAAAAATCATTTAAATCGTCTGGATGAATATAACAGCATAATGATGATCCATTATCATACAATGGACAAAAAATAAACTCATCATTGTTTTGAACCAAAGCCCAGTTACTATGATGACGATCTGTATTTCCTATAAGAAAATCGAATATCATCATCTCTAAAACGTTATCAAATAATTTTATCAATTCATAGGATTCTAGTGCTTTTTTTATCATGGAAATCGAATAATATTTATTGTTTTTACGGTCATATAGAGTATCTTTATTATATTCTGGATAAAAATTATTAATTAATCGAATGCCCTCTATCAGCATTTTATCATCTCTAGTTTCAAAGGTGTTTTCTAATATTTGATAACTCATTGTACCAATTCTTGAATGATATTTACCAATTTCAATTTCTGCAGCTTCAATTCCAATAAGTTTTGCTATTTCAGATGCTAATTTCTCAGAAAAATGTTCAGTTGTAAATTCAGACTTTCGATATTTAAATAATCCTATCGTATCTGTTTTAGGATTTATCAACCAAATTTTCTCACTTCTACCGCTACCCTCTGAAGCTCCTTTGTATTCTAGCCATGTATTAAAATCAATCATCCATCACCTTCTAAAACTTAATTTATTCTGTTAATAATAGCTTTCTAGCTTCATTTTACTAATTAATACTACATACAATCATATCAAATTAATCTAGTGTTATAAAGTATTATTTAAAAAATAACTGCTGTGCTGAATTCAAAATTCATTTCTTCTAAGATCTCTGATTGTTTAAAAAATTCTCCTACTAATTCTTTGTCCAATAAATAGACTTCATATTTTCTTTTCTCAATATACCACCATGAGATATGACATCATCATGCAGGTCCATTTCTTCAAGTATATCATAGGCATCTTCCATACTAACATTTAAATGCTCCGCTATATGTTTAGTCATTGCTCCCATTTTAATGTTTATATATTTTAAAGCTTTTTCTTTCTTTTCTTCTAGAGATAATTTTTTATCAGCTACACCATTGAATAGTCCACCATCAAGATGCAGGTTTCCATTATCATCAATCTTATTAGAAATTAACTCTATTTTATCCATATATTTCTTTTTAAAATCATTAAATTCTTCATATAACTCAATATTTGAATCGCTAATTTCTCTTTTCTTTTTCTCTAATGAATGTTTAAAATATACAGCGGTTATTGGTATAATTAATCCAACTAATGCTGCTATCCATTGACCTAGAGCAGAAACTATTATCCAATCAATTGTTGCATTGTCTACTTGGATTAATTTAAATCCTAATTTATATAACCCCAAAAAAATCAGTATTTCTATAGTAATAATCCAAAAGATAATATTTTTAAGTAGATTATTTTTACTCCAATAGAGAATAGACCCAAATCGATCTTTAAATTTTTTCATTGTATTTATTCCTCCACACTTTTTGTTTAATATCAAATATTTACATATAAATTTCTTGCGATATTAAATGTAATCAACTCATTTGATTTCCATATTTAATCTTTTTTCTTTCTCTCTAACAATGGGTCTAATTGGCCCAGCAGAATGTTTTGGAAATGTCATATTTAAGAATTGCTTATTTATTCTTACAAAAGGGAAGTTAATCTTCTCTCTAACAAAATTTCTCCTAAACATAATTAATTGATTAAGCGGTAGTCCTAATGTTTGAACCTCTTTCTCAACTTCAGAAGAATGGTTGTAGTTATCTACAATCCTAAGAATATCTTTTCTAGATTGCCTATTATTAAAAAAAATGAAATCATATGAATCTAAATGAAACAATTTATTCATTTCATCAACATATTTAGCTTTTTTCAATATTATTTTTTTGCTATCAAAAGCTCCAGTATTATAAATAGTATCATCATAAATATAGATACAATATTTTGGCGAAATCGGAAAAAATATTTGAATACCCATATGCGCTAAACCAAATCCACACATACAATAATTTCTGATGATAAAATTGTAATTGTAGCGAGTGATAGGATTATCTGAAGTAATAAAAGTTCTATCGTTATCTATTTTAATTAAAGAAGCAGCAAGATCTTCTAAAACCCAATAGTTTCTAGCCGCATTTTTTATACTAACTAAATTTGGAATATCTAGTTTAACATCAAATTTATCAAAATCTTTATCAGAAATATCTATTCTGTTTTTCTCCTTATACATTCTTAGCATAATTTTACTTTGTTTATTAATGAAATTATCCCAAGAATCAGCTTCTTTTTGAACTCTAGCTTCCATTATCAAAATAAATACCAATAATGTAGTATAGTCATTTGAAGAAGCTGTAGGCATACTTTCTTTCTCTATTATATTTTGAATGATTCTAGCAGCTTCTGTTTCTAATGCCATCAAAGCATTTTCTATTTCGCAATCTCTACCATATAAATGATCCTTACAGGCTTGCGATTTAATTGAAGCATTTTTTACATATTTATTTAACTTATTTATATACATCCCAATACTTTTTTTATTTTGCGAAAATTTTCTTAGATAAAATTGTGGTACATAATGATGACTAATTTTTTCCATAGAATCATCCTCATAAAATACACCATCTAAATATAACTCTTTTTTATTCAGATGATTTTATAAATACCATTTAAACTAGTTGTTTTTTTAAAGACAACATTTCTTATATTTTTTACCACTACCACAGGGACAAAGATCATTTCTACCGACTTTTTCTTTATTTATTTCAAAAGCCTTATCAGGTAATGGTTTTAAGTTAGGTTTTTCATATGTCTCAAAAATTTCATGTGGTGTATGGCCGTTATTTTCCCAAATCCTAATGTTATTAGCAAAGGTCATGATCATACCAATCACTTCATTGGCTTGTTCCATATCGTTGAAGCTAATCCCTTGATTATTAAATATATCAAATATCATTTGCATGTTTATATCAGCTTCTAAGGTATCATGTATATCTTCAAGGAGATACTCTGCTTTCTCTTGATTACCATTAAAGAAGTTTTTCTTAACATAGTTTAACAGTTTATTGTATGCTTTTGTTTTTTCAAAATAATCTTCATCAACATATTTTAGAAGTTCATTCTTATTTGGAATGTAATGTGGTTTGTCTTTCTTTTTATTTAATAGTATATTAAACTCATCAAATTCTAGAATTACCTCATGCAGGAAATACTCACCATGGGTCATAACAAAAGCTTGTTCTAAATCCTTTGGTAGGTTATTTAATAGCTGATCTATTTCACTCATTTTAATTTGGGCAGTATTCTGACTGTTGTAGATAGTCATTACTTTTTCTTTATGAACTACTCCATAAAGGTTTGTTAAAGCTACGATATATTTTTTTAATTGATTCATGACTTTTTAGTCCTTTCTCTAGTATTGAGCTTTATGAGCGGGACAGCTTCTTAGAATAATATTTCTGATTTGGACTTGTTGGTTTGTCTGGTTTTGTGAG
>Ga0136557_1000942_pt1 | contig 20325 bp, 15 predicted proteins | sample AntRauTorckE6832_FD_104796 | JGI IMG/M metagenome (GOLD analysis project Ga0136557, IMG submission 104796) | Saline lake microbial communities from Rauer Islands, Antarctica - Metagenome Torckler E6 #832 | ecosystem: Environmental > Aquatic > Non-marine Saline and Alkaline > Saline | place...
AAGTAAAACTCATTGCTATTACGCCTTCAGATAGTGCTAGCCTGCCTAATTTTCATCACTTCCATCAACATCAACGTCGGCAGAAGTCGAATAAGAGCGATGTCAAGAATAGAGATAAGCGGCATAACACTGACTTCAACCCATCAACCGTGAATCTACGCCTGATTACGGGCAGAATACGAGATCAGTGGCATACCATGACACGCACAGGACTGGCGCCACAGCTCAATCAACATGAATCTGTGCCGACACTGACTATCCATCCTAATGAAGCCAAACAACTCGGTGTTGAAAAGGGCGACTATGTGCAGCTACATCCTCGCTATGAGCAAAACCTACCACACAAGCAGCAGAAAAAACAGCGTCAGCCACATAATAAGGCGACTGTTGATTCAAATACAGATATTGAAGTGTTAGAGCAAAAAGTTTTAGCGCAAATCGTCATCAGCGATAGTATGCGTGTTGGCGATGCTTTTATGCCTATGCACTGGAGTAACGCCTTTGCTAGCTTTGCACGGGTAGGGACACTCATCCCGACTGTGGTCGATCCACATTCAGGGCAGCCTGAGCTAAAAAACTCAGCGATTCGCATGAGCGCCGTGCCTATGCAGACACTTGGCAAGATTATGGTGCATCCTGATTTGCAGGACACCATATTAGTGCACTTGCGTGCGATGACTGCTCATTTTAAGAAGGAAGCAATAGCGGGTGAGTCGCAAACAGCGTCTACAAACTTTGAGTTAAATGGTGCAGGTTCGTCTCTCTCACTACCAGCGCTGACATGGAGTATCAGCAGGCAAGCCAATAGTGTGCTCATTACTCTTGCCAGCCCAGCCGAGCGCACAGCTAGGCAGTTGCTTGACCCTAAATTTTGGCAGCAGTTTATCGATGACTATCAAAAGTCTGTATCAGACAAGTGGTTGACTGGCAATGCCGAAGATACTCTGACGGTTAATAGCGCTTTCACCTTGAGTAAACCAGAGAAGCAACTACGCTTTATCTCGACTCAGTCGGAAGTGAGGAGTGAAGCATTAAATCATATATTGCCAAGTGATTCAGACTCCGCCGTACCTAGTGATCAGCTGATATTAGCTATTTATTTTGCACCGAAAGTGATGTATTTGCCTAGTACACATTGGCTTGACAGCTGCTTTGCCAGTACCGCTGCCATACCAGTACAGCAGCGCTATAAATGGCTGCTGGCAGGTCGTCCAGCTACCGGCTATATCGATCCAGGTCCGTTGGTGTGCTCTTGCATGGCAGTCGGAGAAAACATCATTATCAATGCAATCACCAAGCAACAGTGCCATAGCGCACAATCAGTGGGCAAAGCGTGCCGTGCTGGTACCAATTGCGGCTCGTGTGTGGGTCAAATCAATGCGCTTATTGAGGAGTATGCATCATAGCTGTCTTATAACTTCTTTATAACCGCCTTATGAAATACAACCAATTGATCAATATGGCATAGGGCTTGCACCGTATATTGCACTAACAGCATCATTAGGAGTCACCGTCATGACGGATTCATCTGCCTTTATCGCAACACTACCTCCAAACGATTTATCTAATAAAAAGTGTGTCGTCAATGCCCTAAACATGCCACTAAATATAGCAGCTGCAAAAGTAGGCACTGTGCATTTAGTCGGTGCAGGCTCTGGTGATCCTGAGCTGCTCACACTAAAAGCTTTGCGAATCATGCAGCGCGCTGATGTGGTGCTTTACGATAGCCTAGTCTCAGAGGATATATTGGATATGTGCGAACCAACAGCGGAAAAGATATTTGTTGGTAAACGCCGAGCCAATCATGCGCTGCCGCAAGAAGGCATCAATGAGCTGTTGGTCAAGCACGCGCTGGCAGGTAAAACAGTTGTAAGACTCAAAGGCGGCGACCCTTTTATCTTTGGGCGCGGCGGCGAGGAGCTTCAAGAAGTGGTGCGCCATGGTATCTTTTTTGAATCTATCCCTGGTATTACTGCCGCCAGTGCCGCTGCTAGCCGTGCAGGGATTCCATTGACGCATCGAGACCATGCGCAGGCAGTGAAGTTTGTAACGGCATATAAGAAATCAGGAGCGCCAAATAATAACTATGACGAGCACTTAGATAGCACCCAAACCGTCGTTTTCTATATGGGATTGCATCAGCTAGATGAATTGACCGAAGGGTTGATAGCAGCGGGACGAGATAGCGCGACGCCTTTTGCGGTGATTAGCCATGCCAGCTTGCCCACGCAGCAACTGCTCATCGGCACGCTTGGTAGTATCGCTAAGCAGCAAGCCGAAGCGAAATTGCCAACCCCAGCATTACTGATTATGGGCGATGTGGTGACGCTATATCATGAATTTGCAGACTACAACCTTGGTGCATTTGGTAAGCGTGCAGTCTGCAATATTAAGCAATCCATCACCGATAAACATCTTATACCTACTTTTGAGAGTGTTGCATAAAATATAGGGTTAGCCTAAATGCTCAATAAGATGACTTTAAGACAGGCTAATCTTTTAACTATAAATTTCGTAATTGCTCAATTAACCAGCGATGTATACCACTGTCACTGGTACGTGGATGCCATGCTGCGATTACCTTAAAGGTGGGCGGTAATGCTTCGATTTCAATCTCTTTGACTTTATTATTTGGTAATAGTCGCGCAGGGTAAAAGGCAATCATGTCGGTGGTGTGCAGGATATCTGGCACGGCTGAAAAGCTAGGAACTGACATCACAATATGGCGTTTAAGCCCTTTTTCTGCAAACCATTGATCATGCGATCCGCGCAAATTGGCACGCGAAGGCGATACCACCAGCTGTGGGTGTGCGGCAACTTGCGCCAGTGTGAATATCTCTGTTGCAAAGGTGTTTTTATAACCCGTCACACATAAATGCTGTTCTTCAAATAGCGTCACATACGATAAATTGTCAGGGATAAACTCTGGAAAAGTAATCAGTAAATCAAGTTCGCCTGCCGCAATCAGCTGATTGATATTGTCTGATGCAAAATCTCTCACTATCAGCTTTAAATGAGGCGCTTCACAGCGTGTGATACTAAATAACTGCGGCAATAATGCCTGCGTCGCATAGTCGGTTGCACTAATCGTAAAGACGCCTTTGTAGGTTTGCGGCGTAAACACTTCTGGCTCTAACAATACTTCCAACTGTTTTAATATCTCGTCAATCGGCTGCCGCATTGCTAGTGCTTTTGGTGTTGCCACCATGCTATTGCCTTGACGAATAAACAAACGATCATCAAACAAATCCCGTAGCTTACGCAACTGCTCACTAATCGCTTGTTGCGTCAGTCCCATTTTGCGCGCAACTTGCGAGAGATTTTTTAGATCAAGTAGTGCCTGCAATACTCTAAGCTGCTTGATATCTAGCCGATTCATACCATTCATAACACTTACCATTAATAGTTGTACCCTAGACAAGAAAGGCTTGTTTCTAATTGTACCTACAAAACTCTATGCTAACCAACATTACTTAAGCAGCCCATTAAACCTAAAAATAGATTCAGTGGCTCAAAAAATACGCCTATCCGTTTGCTTTAAAAGAGAGTGTTATGAAACAAGCTATGCTAAATGTGCCAAAAATGAAAAATACCAGTGCGTTATTTTCATCTGTACAACTTGGACCTTATACCCTTAAAAACCGTATCGTGATGCCGCCTTTGACGCGCTCTCGTAGCACGCAACCTGACAATATCCCTAATGATTTAATGGCAAGCTATTATGCACAGCGTGCCTCAGCAGGTTTTATGGTGACTGAAGGTACACAGATTGAGCCGCGTGGCCAAGGCTACGCGTGGACGCCCGGGATTCATTCACCAGCGCAAATTGAAGGCTGGAAAAAAGTCACGCAAGCAGTACATGCTAAAGGCAGTATTATTTTTGCGCAGCTGTGGCACGTTGGCCGCGTGTCTCATACCAGCTTACAACCCAATCAAGCGCAGCCTATCGCTCCATCTGCCATTACTGCCACTAACGTCAAAGTGTTTATTGAGACAGGTCCAGGCGAGGGCGCTTTAGCCGACCCAAGTGAGCCACGGGCACTGAGCACAGAAGAAGTGGGTGAATTGGTCGCTATGTATGCACAAGCCGCGCGCAACGCACTAGAAGCAGGTTTTGATGGGGTAGAGCTACACTGTGCCAATGGGTATTTGGTCAATCAATTTATCTCTGAGCATAGCAATACACGTGATGATCAATATGGTGGTTCGTTGACCAATCGTCTGCGTTTTTAAAAGAAGTGGTTGCCGCCGTCAGTGAAGTGGTTGGCGCTGATCGTTTAGGCGTACGTTTTGCGCCTTTATTTGCCAGCACGGATGAGACTCGTGTGTATCTAGGCTTAGTAGAAGCAGACCCTCATCATACCTATATTGAAGCGATTAAAGTACTTGAACAGGCGGGCATTGCTTACTTATCCATTGCAGAGGCTGATTGGGATAATGCGCCTGATTTGCCAGAGCCTTTTTATCAAGCGGTCAGAGCTGAGTTTTCAGGACGTATTATTTATGCCGGTAAGTACACTGTGCAGAAGTCGGTCGATATATTATCTAAAGGTTATGGGGATTTATTTGCTTTTGGTCGTCCTTTTATTGCTAATCCCGATTTACCTGAACGCATAGCCAATCATTGGCCACTCAATGAGGCAGATCCTGCCACGATGTATGGTGGCACTGCCATTGGCTATAGTGATTATCCTCGCTATCAAGAATAGTCAAAAAAGTAGTGCATAAAACAAGGTCGATCACGGCCTTGTTTTCACCGCAGTAAGCGATGGGTATAAGCGGTACGATGACACTGTAAAAATGCACATAATTCTAAAGATATTTTATTTGTCAGTATTTATCAGTTGGTAGACGCAATGAATAAAAGTTTGAAAGACAGGCTGATACACATATTAGTAGGATATGTCGGACTTTATCCGATGCTCAAAACCCATGCTATCAGTGACTCTAAAACAGTCTATTTAACATAATATACATTATGCGAAAACAAACCAATGGTTTTATAATTTGGGCGCATCATATTTTGTATAATGCTATTTGCTAATCATCCCATTGATTTCTATCAGCGGTTATTTAATGTCGATATATTGGTTTCTAATTAAGGACAGTTTTTAAGCAAATGCGCTCGTAAAGATGTTCCATCCTCATCTAAGATTACATCCGCCACTTGGCACGCAGAATTATCACAGGACAATTCATAATAAACATCATGGCCATGCGCTAAGCTGACTTGAACCAAGCCTCTGGTCGTCACTGAAAATTGCTTGTCTTGTGCATAATCAGGATCTTGAGAATTCCACAATACATCATAACCCACATGACAGGATGTTTTTGCTTTAGCAAAGTAATCTTGCTCACGCTGCATGGCAGCCTTCAGATCCGGATTGGCATATTGTTGTAATACCACTGGGTTATCCATTCCTTCATTATTCACATCCTGCTGGTACATCTTGGCGACAGTATCGATTTTCATGGCAAAAGCTGTCTGTAACGGCTGCGTTAGATTAGCAGTAGCCGTGATAGCAGAAAACCCTATTGCGAGCATCACTATAGAAAATATCATTTTTTGCATGGCACCCTCCATGAAATATGACGTTTTAAGTGTTATATTCATTAAATCACATACAAGCTACTACTTTACTGCTTAATTGTGTCTATCGAGTTTATTAAAAAAACTGTTTACACAGCACCATTATAAACTTTGATGCGTTATTAGTACTATTGATTGGTAAATATACATTGGATCTAGTATGTGTTTTGGAATGACTTAAATAAGCTACGATAAGGATATTGTTATGATGCCATCTACTCGTTCTAATATTTTTCAGTCTTATCTTTATAAGCTATCAACCGCGGCGGGTTTTGGTTTAGTGCTAGCAATCACAGGGTGCCAATCTTCTGCTGAATCCAACGCCAGCACTCCAAATCAATCAACTGGCAACCCATCTGTACCTATAGTCTCAGATATGAGCCAGCAAACGCTCAAACAGCAAGCACTGCGTATCCAGCGCGCTCTTGCCAATAACGATTTTTCTAGAATCACAGATGATATTCACCCAACTCGTGGCGTACGTTTTTCGATGTATGCTTACGTAAGGACTGATACGGATAAAGTCTTTAGCCGTGAACAATTCGCCCAATACTTACAACAAGCCAAAATCCGTTTTACTTGGGGCGACAAAGACGGTACTGGCGAGGCATTGGTAGTACCACTACCAGAATATCTAAGAACTTGGATTGATGCTAAAAAATATAATAATGCGCGTATAACTATCAACGAGTTTGAATCTCACGGCAATATGATTAATAACGTCAATGAGGCTTATCCAAAATCAGATGTGGTAGATTTTCATTATAAAGGGACAGCTGAATATGATGGTATGGACTGGCGTGGTATGCGCTTAGTGTTTGATGACTATCAAGGGAAACGCTACTTGATTGGTATCGTCAGCGATAGATGGACAGTGTAATAAAAAGATTAAGTGTTTGATTCATTAGAGGTATTTTATGATATTAGGGCAATGCATCGTTTATGATGCATCGCCCTTTTTTTACTTTAACTATTATATATTTACTTTTTGATATACGTAAATCTTACGGTCTTGGCTTAAGTGGCGTTTGGCGAAAAAACTTCACCATTATCTCGTAAATATCAGGATAAGCATCAATCAGCTTTTGCGGCGTCTCAAAAAACACTTCACTCAGTACCGCAAAAAATTCCGCAGGATTGGTCGCGCCATAGCGATCGAGACCTGATTTATGATGACTTTGAAAATCTTCAAAGTCGCGGCTCATAATTTCAGTCCAGCGCGCAGGATCCATATCCGCTTGCAGCGGCGGAAAGCCATTAGCGCGACCATTTAGCATATCAAGTTTATGCACAAACTCATGAATGACAACGTTGTGACCATCACGCTCGCCTGAGTGTTTGGCATCCTTCCACGACAGAATGACGGGACCACGCAGCCACGCTTCGCCGCTACGGTGCTGACTGCCCTCATGGACAACCCCCAACTCATCCACGGTGGTGGTTTCGCTTTTGTAAGAACCCGGATAAATAATAATGACCGACCAGCCAGCGTACCACTCAAGGCTTAGGTTTAAAATAGGCAGGCAAGCTTGTAAGGCGATAGATTGCTTGACCGCATCGGTAATCTCAAAACCCTGCGCGCCAGTAATCGACTTATCCGCCAAAAACAACGTCGCTAGCTCAAACAAACGGGTCATCTCGTCCTCGTTCAATCTATCGAGTATCACAATCCGCTTGGCCGCTTGCATCCAGTCACTACGGGTAAACTCGCTGTTGTCCAATATGCGCTGCTCGCGCCAGTCTTTTATCATGCTAAACATATTGAATTTCCTTTAATTTCGTCGTTAGACTGTGCTTTTTATTATTGGCGTTATGTGTTTTAAGGGGTTAAATGGTGTTGACAATAAGCCTATTTATCAAGATTCTAACGACAGCATATTCATAATTAGTTTAATCAAGGTTTCTTTTTGGTTGGGGTTAGACTCGGCAACCAACAAGGTTAATGCGGCAAGCCCAGTGTTATTAATAACCATGTCACCTTTATCATTGAGCAGTCGATTATTCCGATGCAGAAAATCTACAAACAAAAAAGCGCCGCTGCGTTTATTGCCATCGGTAAAAGGATGATTTTTGACCATAAAGTACAGTAAATGCGCCGCTTTACTCTCGATGGTCGGGTATGCAGGCTCGCCAAACACCGTCTGCTCTAAATTACCCAGTACACTGTCCAAACCATCACCGCGAGGCTTAGCAAATAGCTCAGTCGCCTCACCTCTATCTATCAGCTGTGCTTTTAAATCCGTTAGCGCTGCCATCGCCTCAGTCGGACTGGGTAAGATACCTCCATCCTCCCCTGAAGGATTATCAAGCAAACCTTCATCATAGCGCTGTAACCATAAGAATGTCTGTGTATAACGGCTGATAATCTCAACCAAGCCGCGGCCTTCATCGGTTTTCAGCTCAGGACTTTTCGCGGTTTTTCTAATTAAGTTTAATGCTTGTTGTAGCTCGCTTGAGTTTTTATCAAAGCGCTCTTGATTGAGCGTATAGCCTTGGACTAAGTATTCACGTAAGCGCTGGGTTGCCCATATACGGAACTGAGTGCCTTTTTTGGAATTAACCCGATAACCCACAGAAATAATAGCATCTAAATTGTAAAAGCGAATATTACGTCGAACCTGCCGATTTCCCTCTTGACGAACTACCGAGGATTGCTCGGTAGTTGCTTCTGGGTCTAACTCACCTTCTTTATAAATATTCTTTAGATGCAATCCTATGGTATCAGAGTCTTTTTCAAACAGCGTAGCCAATTGGGCTTGTGAGAGCCATAGAGTATCGTGCTCTAAACGTATTTCTATCTGCGCCTGTCCATCAGCGCTTTCATAAATCTCTACTTTTGCTGTTTTATCATTCGTAGCATCAGTCATCTTGGTTTTTCCTTAACTTAATATACGCGCTTATGCTCAATTCATAAATCATACAGCGACTGCATGACAGAGTACATAACAATGACTATCCTGTGCTTGCGCTTGTGCTTGGAGTATCTCGCGGCGTATAACCGAAATGCTGCTTATAAATGCGTGAAAAGTAGCCTTGGTCGCTATAACCGACCCTATGCGCCACTTCATCGATGGTTACGTAACTTTTGGTTTTTAAAATATGATTGGCCTGCTTTAAGCGCAATTCTTTTACCCATTCCGAAAAACTATAGGGCAACTCAGCAAACAGTTTATGCAAGTATCTGACCGATATATGACAAGCAGCAGCGACCATTGCTGGGGTTAAAGCGGGGTTTTCTAGGTGCAAATAGACGTAATACTCGATGCGCTTTAGATGCACTGACTGTATGGACGAGCTGGTGCTCATCATCACCTCTTTTGGAGCGCTCAATGCCAATACAATAAGGTTAAGCAGCTGCTGCTCTAGGATTTTAACCTCTAAAGCCGCCAATTGATGCTGCTGAATAAGCTCTAATATCTGCCTGATTTGAAAAACCAGCAACCTGCCTGCCCCTTCATCAATAGACAGACTGCGGGCAAACTGCCGCTCTATGGTGCCCATTTGCCGGGTTAATAGCGCTAAAGGCACCTTAATCACATATAACGACACTTGCTGTAGATGATAAAACTCATAAGGTAAGTTTGATAACTCAATAAAGAACTGACCCGGGCTTGAGGTTAATTGGCGGTTTTTTTGCGTAAAACGAACGCTACCGGTCACAGGAAAGGTGATTAGAATACTGTCGTCGCTACTATTCTTAACGCCGTCACTAGACTGTTTGCTCGCTAAGCTGCGTTTATAATGTACGGTATTGGCATGATAATAAGATACGCCAATATCCAAAAGCTTGGCGCGTTGCAAGTAACCAGAAAACTGACTTGGCTGGCGAAAGCTTACATTGAGATCAAAATAGGTGTCATTGATGGTGCGCTTCCAATCAAACGCGTCTAACATTTGAGGAGCGCTTATAGCAGGCGTTGAAGATATTGGCGAAAATGGGGTTAATAGTGGTGATGATATTGCTGAATTTGAAATAGAATGGTCCCCTACAATGTCTATGAGACTATCGTTGTTTACTGTGCTATTGGCATTGCTATTGTCTGTATCGCGACTTGCATTCATCCTTGAATACTCTATGAATAAAAAATGAGCGGTAATCGCTGCTTATACACTAAGCGCTATTTGTAAGCATTTTATTAGATGCTAAGCGGTTATTTTTATATCATAAACGTATTATTACCCTGATGTCTAAATATGATACCTAAAACAAACATCAGGCATTAAACCTTGTTTAATGCCTGATGGGAAAACTATAAAGCGATAACGATGAAAACAGCAAGCTAAGCGGCTTTGGTTAGCTTATAAGTGCCCGTCTCATGCAATTCTGCTTGCCAGCCTTTTTTAATCACAATCGTGGTGGTTGGTTCTTGAATAAGCGCCGGCCCTGCAATCAGCGCCCCTGCCCCAAATTCCTCACCATTATAAATAGGCGTATCAATCCATTCGTATTCTTGATCCATGATCATCTCACGGCTACCTACTTGCGCTTGACTGATATCACCTTGTTGCTTAGCAAGCTCTGGTAGCTTGGGCTTACTGATTTTACCGATGACAGCGACTTCAATATTGACCAGCTCGACCTTATTGTCACGCTCATCATAAGTATAGAGCTCTTTATGACGGTGATGGAAGGCTTCTAAAATCGTTTGCACGCTATCGGCATCAAGCTTGCCATTGGGTATCAGCACATTACACTCATGCACCTGCCCGACGTAGCGCATCTCCATGGTACGCTCGATGATGATATCATCTTCTGCAAAGCCATCTTCTAGCAGCTTTTGCACTCCTAGGCTTTCTAGCTCATGTAAGGTGGCATTGAGTGACTGTAGCTCTGAATCTGGCGCAATAATCATCATCTGCGTGGCCAGATAATTATATTTAATATCAGAGATGATTTGACCAAAGGCGCAGAGACAAGAGGCAATCTTTGGTATCAAAATAGTACTAATACCCATCTCTTCTGCCAAATCAACAATATGCATGCCAGCAGCACCGCCGGCACAGATAAGCGCAAAGTCGCGAGGGTCATAGCCTTTTTCAATGGTAATACGGCGGATACCATTTGCCATGTTTTGATTGACGATGGCACTGATACCAAAGGCTGCATGTGCCAAGTCAATCTTTAGTGGATCGGCGATATGTTTTTGTACCGCTTGCAGCGCTTTGTCTTTATCCAAAGTCACGCAGCCGCCTAGCACCGCATCGGGCTCAAGATAGCCTAAAACCAGATTGGCATCAGTGACCGTTGGCAACTCACCGCCTTTACCATAAGAGGCAGGACCTGGGGTCGCGCCAGCACTTTGTGGACCGACCTCGAGCATACCAAAGTTATTTACATGACCAATAGAGCCGCCACCTGCGCCCAGCGTTTCGACATGAATCATCGGTACGCCAATACGATTGCGTAAAAAATCAATATCACGGTTCAGGCTGGTTCGGCCAGATTTGGCCATGGTGATGTCAAAAGACGTACCGCCCATATCAACGGTAATAATATTATCAATACCAAAGGCGCTGGCAATATATAAACCGGCTTGCGGTGCTGATGCGGGTCCTGAGTTGATGGCATTAACCGCGCGTTCGCGCATGATGTTACCGACGGCAAGTCCACCATTCGACTGAAAGTAACGAACGGGCTGCTCAGCGCCGAGTGCTTTAAAGTAATCATCAATCTTATGTACATAAGACGCCATAACCGGGCTTAAATAGGCATTAACCAGTGTCGTTGAGGTACGCGTATATTCCTTAATCTGCGGATATACTTCACTACCGCAGCAGACAAACACCCCTGGCATGTGCTGCTCAATCAGCTCTTTGGCACGCTGTTCATGCTGAGTATTACGGATAGACCACACAAAAGAGATGGCAACCGCTTGCACGTCTTGCTGTTTTAACACTTCAATCGCATCAAGGATATCTTGCTCATTTAACGGCTCGTGTTCGGTGCCGTCTGCCAAGATACGACCACGGATAGGAAAGCGGCGGTCACGCGTGGCAATCTGCGGCGCTGGCGGGTAACTGGCATCATAGCGATGCCCTTCTTCTTTGTGCCCTAAGCGTATCTCGATACTGTCTTCATGCCCTTTGGTACATAGCAAGCCCACTTTCACGCCCGTCATTTGAATCAATGCATTCAGTGCAACCGTCGTACCATTTATGCACAAATCGCAGGCTTGAATGATGTCTTCGATAGGACGGTTAAATTTGTTGGCAATTTGCTGTAGACCATTGGCAATGGCTAAGGTGCCATCCTCTGGGGTCGATGGCGCCTTAAACAGATGAATGTCACCGGTTTTTTCTGCCAAGACAAAATCTGTAAAAGTCCCGCCAGCATCAACGCCAATACGAAAATCGTTGTTCATAAGTCATCCTTAACTCAATCATGAAAGTTCAATGTGTGTTTTATGCGGTTATCTGGCGGCGTAAGTACTCAGTCTCAGCTCCATTGAGCGTCAGAGTTTCTGGGTCAATTACCACGCCGTATTCAATCTTTGCCGCAGAGATTGAGATAATCCTTTCTTGTACATCCTTGATGACCGCTTGAATATCGCGATCAAATGAGCTGCCGTAGCCGCCGCCACCCGGATTGGTATTCCGCGCGCGTTCACCCGGCGTGATTTCTGTAACGGTGTTTTTTCTATACAAATCCGTTTGCCCGTCTTTATGTAGTATCTCTAGACGCCCAACTTTCAGCTCAGGTGAGATTTGTTCCGCGCCGCCGGCGCCCATAGTAGGATGCTGACGACCTTCGCCAAAGGCAATAACCGTCATGGTATGGTCTAATGGCTCAACTTCCCAAACCGTACCACAGCCGCCGCGATACTCGCCTGCGCCGCCACTGTCTTCTGCCAAGCCATACTTATGGATTAAGATAGGATACTGGTACTCTAACAGCTCAATATCTCCCGAGCTTAGCGCCCCAAAGCAGCTTAATGGCCCACAAGCATGCCAGCCATCCATTTGCTGGGTGGCACCTGCGCCTGAAATAATAGATGCCAAAATCATGGTGACGTATTGCTCGCCAGTTTTTGGGTCGATACCAGCGATATTAATCCCTGATGAATGTCCCCAAGAGGCGGTAACACGCTCAGGTGCTGCTGCTTCAAATGCCATACGTACCGCGTCGGTCAAGGTTTCCATCGGCGTGGTCGTACAGTTGACATGCGGTGCAGGTTCTTTGGCATTACATAAGGTGCCATGCTCACCCAAATCAACGGTCACACAGCGATATAAGCCTTCGTTATACGGCGGCTCTACTTGGGCAAACATCATTAGCCCAAGTAATACCCCTGACATGGAGTTACCAGCATAAGAGTTGATAAAGTAAGGGACTTGCGGTGGACTTGTGATTTTAATATGCACGTCGCTGTCTTTGATGACAATGTCGGCGCTGATGGTCATATCACCCAAGCCATGACCTGAGTCTTCTAACACCGCCTCGCCATGATAATCGCCATCTGGGATAGAGGAGATTAATGAGCGCATATGGTGGTCAGCCATATTTTTTAGCTCTTCAATCGCGCCGCGTACCGTTTCAACACCATATTTGTCTAGCAGCGCAATCATATTACGCTCGCCGACGGCACACGCGCCATACTGAGCATTGAGATCGCCTTCTTGGTTACGGCGTGAACGCATATTACTGTGTATGAGGTTAATCACATCACGACGTCTGACGCCTTTTTCCCAAATCTTAATGGGCGGAATGCGTAAACCTTCGGCATATATCTCTTTGGCGTCAGGGTTATAGCCGGCTGGCACAGGGCCACCGATATCAGTGACATGACCTTTACAAACCGTCCAAAAAACCAACTCACCTTTATAAAATACCGGCTTATACATACAGCAATCTAAGATATGGCTGCCCATCATCACAGGATCGTTATGATAAATGACATCGCCTTCATGAATGTCATCACCGTAATATTCGGCGACGGCCTTCATGGCTGGCATGAGTGAGCCTAAATGAATGGGAATATCTTGCCCTTGCAAAATCATCTCAGGCAAATGATCAAACAGCGCATTGCTATAGTCATGGGCTAAGTTAAAGACACTCGAACGGGCAGTTTTTTCTAAGGTGGTTGTCATCTCACGCTGCGCCGTTTCTAGGGCACCACGTACGACAGACAAGGTAATAGGATCTATAGAGGGGTGAGCGTTGCTCATGAAAGACTCCTTGTCGAGAAATTTGGGTCAGAATAAGCGCATTTATATAAGAGAAATAAGAGAATATGCTGGTCTATATGACCATTTATCCTTATCCTTCAGCGCGCGCTTTATCTGGCTTATCATCTATCCTAATGATCAAGCTTTTTCACTATAGCGAGGTTTTGGCAAAATAGATTGACTGTGCGTGCAGAGTTTTTGACTGTGAGTGTACAGCTGTAGCTATAAGCAGCCTGTTTTCATCTTTATCATAGTGGGATATAAAGCGTTTAAAATAAAAAAAGAGCAATGCCTCATATGTGATGCACTGCTCTTTTTGTCTATTCTTACTAACCCTATAGGAAGCTATAAGTTATTTACTACTATGCGTGCGCAGATCTCCTGCCTAGGCCCATCTTCACATTAGCCAAAATCAGTCCAGATAAGATGAGCACCATTGCTAGCATCTTCCACCATGTAACCACTTCTCCTATGAGCAGCACTGAAGTCGCCATACCGAATACGGGCACCAGTAGAGCAAAGGGCATAACCTTTGAGGCGGTATTTTGCGCCAGCAGATGTGCCCACAGTCCAAAGCCAATCAGGGTTGAGACATAGACTATAAACCCAAGCGATAGCCAAGACTTGAGCGATGCTTGCTTGAACGTCGCTAACTGCCATGCTTCGGTTTCGAATAGTAGAGAAGATAACGTCAAAATCACACAGGCGATCAGACCGCCCCATACCACCAGTGCTAGCGCAGACAGTGCCGATGTCTTATTTGAAGCTTTGTTGTTGCTATTGACAGGCAAGGCAGTAGAAATATTACTAGCACTCTGCTGCGTTGAGGCTTGTTTTGAAGCAATATTTCCAAAGCTCCAGCCTATGGCTGCAATCAGTATGCAGATAAAGCCAACCAAGGGCATATCACCCCCAAGGTTTAACGCAATGACACCCAGTCCTAGCACACCGACTACCATACCGATGATCTGCATGCGACTCACTGCTTCACCCAGTATGACAAAAGCCAGTAATACGGTAATAAAAATCTGAACTTGCAACAACAGCGCTGTTAATCCTGCCGATGCACCCAAATGCATGGCGGTGAATACAAAAGCATACTGCATAACAAACGTACCAATAGCATAGATAAATAAAGTATGGTTGAATTTGGGCGGTTTAAGGAACAAAACCAACGGCACAGCAGTAAAGAAAAAACGTAGCGCGGTTAACATCAGTGGCGGAAAGCTTTCAAGCGCCCATGCAATAAAGGTAAAGTTGACACCCCAAATAAAGGCAACCAATACAGCTAGAGCGATGTGTAGAAGGGTCATAGGCTTATCCTAGAATAGCTATTATTAATTGTTATTAATATTTGAATCTTAAGAACCAACTATAGTTTAAATGCCCATAACAGACCCGATACAGTTTCACTAATGGTGAACAAAGTGTATAGTTATTCTCAGCATGACACTTCTTTTATTCATAAACCTCATATAAAAATAGGCGTCCTTCATTATGGTCGAAACCTATACGCTCAATCCAAATTTAACCAAGACTGCCGCCGTCGCTGAATGGTTACAGCAGCGTATTAACTGGCAGATTTACCTGCCCAATCAGCGCGTGCCCTCGGTGCGAAAGTTAGCGAAACTGTTAAATATATCAAGCTTTACGGTGGTACAAGCTTATGAGCAATTGGTGGCTACCAGTGTGCTAGTCGCTAAGCCCAGCTCGGGCTATTATGTTAATACGCAAGCAAAAGCAGTTCAGCCGAATGATGATAAAAGAGCAGTCGTTAAGTATCCAGTAATAGATACGCGCTGGCTGATACAGCAAGTTTTTAGTGATATTCCGCATCATCGCTCGCCAGGGGTGGGAACTTTACCGAGAGACTGGGTACGTAATGATAAGATGGAATGGGCCATACGGCAGGTCACCCAGCAAGCTGATAACTTTATCTATGACTATGGTAATGTTCACGGCTATCTGCCGCTACGTCAGCAGCTGGTTCAACACCTACATACGCTAGGCATGCAAACTAATGCCGACCACGTAATTACTACAGCAGGAGTGTCGCAAGCCGTGACCATGGTTGCGCGGCTTCTTACTCAAGCTGGGGATACGGTAGTCGTTGATGGGCCGGGCTGGTATTGGCTATCGAGCTGCCTGCAACAACAGGGCTTAAACGTCGTCTCTGTAGAACGCGACCATCAAGGGCCTAATATCGAGCACATGCAAAAACTGTTTGCCACGTATCGCCCTAAGTTATACCTGACTAATAGCGTGCTGCACAACCCAACATCCTATAATCTGCATCCTGCCCGCGCGCACCAAGTACTCAATCTTATTCATGAGTACAATGCTTATATTTTTGAGGACGATTTATACGCCGCATTCGTACCGGGTGGTCAAGTGCTGCGTTATGCCAGTCTTGATCAGTTTGAACGGGTGTTTTATGCAACTGGGTTTTCAAAGTCGATGGCGTCTGGCTGGCGCGTCGGCATGTTGGTCTGTCCTGATAAGTATATTGATGATGTATTACGTATGAAAACCTTAAGCAATTCAAACACGCCAGAATTTGGCGAACGGGTTTGTCATCATTTATGGACGCATGGTGAGTATCGTCGGCAGATTAAAAAAGTGCAGCAGTATTTATATAGCGCTCATGAAAGAATGCGCAACGCATTACCAAAGATAGGACTTATCTACTCTGAGCATACACAAGCAGGTCTCTTTGTTTGGGTAGACACGGGGCAAGATACCAGCCAACTTGCATTAGATGCCTATAAAGAAGGTTGGCTGGTCGCACCGGGGCAATTATTTTACCCAGATGCCCGCGCCTCAACCCATCTGCGACTAAATGTATCAACAACAAGCGATGAGTTTTTGAGTTGGTTGGGTGATTATCTGGATAAAAGCTGTCAATACTGATAAAACTCCATCACCCCACCACCAACCGCATCATCTGCGTACTGATATAACCACCAAAGGTACCCACGGCATAGCCTAAAATACCCAAAAACACGCCAACGGGTGCTAGTGACGGGTGAAATGCCGTTGCGACTATCGGTGCTGATGACGCGCCGCCCGTATTGGCATTGGAGCCGACCGCCAAAAAGAAAAACGGCGCACGAATCATCCTAGCGACCGCAAAAATAATCACGACGTGAATGCTCATCCACAATAAACCAATGAGTAGCAAGCGCCACTGCGAGACAATACCGGCGAGATTGATTTGCATACCGATAGCGGCAATCAAGACAAAGATAAATACCGTCCCGATTTTGGAGGCGCCAACATGATCAAGTCTGCGTATTTTAGTAAAAGAGAAAACCACGCCGATTAACGTGATGATCACTACCATCCAAAAAAACGAGCTGGCAAAGCTGTACTGTACCGCCCAACTGTAAGGGGCAAAGAAGCTTGCTATTTGTCCACCGATAAAGTGCGCGACACCAACCATGGCGAAGCACAAACCAAACATCACCATCAAATCATTAAGTGTGGCAGGACGAGCATTGTCACGCTCATAACTTTCAACGGCTTTGACGACCTTATCAATGCTACTGCTATCCGCCCGTAAAAACCTGTCAATCTTTTCACTGTGTTTTGCCATGACTAAGATGGCCAATAACCACAGTGAAGCATTGGTGGTATCGACCAAAATCATCATCCCAAATAAATCATCACTGACGCCAAACAGCTCCTTCATCGCTGCTTGGTTAGCAGCTCCTCCTATCCAACTACCAGCAACCGCTGAAAAGCCGCGCCATAGCGTATCATCGGTAAACATCTCAGGCGACACCCATTTAGCGATACCTAAGCTGATAGGACCACTAATAATAATAGCCACACTAGCTGCGAAGAACATCGCAATCGCTTTCCAGCCTAATCCTAATATCTTTGGCACATCCATCGACAAGGTCATCAGCAGTAAACTGGCTGGCAACAGATAGGTAGCGGTAAAGCCATAAATCTGCGAGCCAATACCGTCAGCGAAGACACCTAGACTATTTAGCGTCGCAGGGATAAAACAGCACAGTACGATACCCGGTAGCACCGCATAAAACCGTTGCCAAAACTTACCAGGCAATGCTTGGGTATAAAATACCAAACCAATAATCGCCATAATGATGCCAAACGCTAATGGCAAGCTTTCAATAGCTAAGTGAGAAATATCCGGCATCAACTGGCTCCACAGCACACGATGAATAAAAGTTTGTCAGTATAGACAAGGCAAAAAAAACGCGCAAGTAGCTATCGAGTACAAAGCTTAATTTTAAAAGCTTTGAATAAGCCAGAGTTTTTAAATACCTGCATATACTTGAGTCATATCTCTACGTGGTGGTTAATATCAAACTATTGGGCACAAAAAAGCCAGATAACAAGTATCTGGCTTTTTTTGCAATATCTTTAGACGATTAAGATATGATTATCAAAAATCATTAATCGTTTAAAATAAAGCTATTACGAGTTGTTACCACGGTTGCCGCCAGTTGGACGACCTTGACCACGGCTGTCTGAACGACCAGCTGGGCGACCTTGGCTGCCACTTGGACGACCACGACCCGTTGCAGCACGCTCACCGCGTGGAACGCCAGTGCTATCGCCACGACTAGGAGCACCAGTACGCTTGCCTTGATACGGCTTGCCACCTGAACGCTCATTTGGTTTGCCAGATGCGTCACGTGGCTTACCTTGATAACCGCTGTCATTGCTTGCGCGTTGACCAGTCGGTGCGCTGTCACTTGAGCGACCACGAGCATTAGCAGGGTTACCTTGATAGCCACCACCCGCGCGACCACGACCTTGACCATTACCGCCGCCACTTGAGCGTCCGCGACCACGGCCACGACCATTACCTTTGTTTTCGCTAGGTACATAAGTCTTCTTAGGCTCCATGCCTTCAATGATACATACTTCCATTTTGCGATCTAAATAACGGTTGATCGCGTTTAGCTGTGGACGGTCATCCATGCTACATAAGCTGATAGCGATACCAGTACGACCAGCACGACCACAACGACCGATACGATGGACGTAATCTTCAGTTTGGCGCGGTAAGTCATAGTTGATTACGTGCGAGATTGCTGGGATGTCTAGACCACGAGCAGCAACGTCAGTCGCTACTAGGATTTTGACTTTACCATTACGCAAATCTTGAACAATACGGTTACGCTTGCTTTGTGGCAAGTCACCATGTAGGAAGCTGGCTTTATGACCCGCTTCTTGTAGCTGTTTGGCCAGTTTTTCAGTGCTACGTTTGGTAGCAGCAAAGATAATGATTTGTTCCATATCTTGCTGGCAAACGATTTTATCAAGTAAACGGTTTTTATGATCAAAATCATCACAGTAGTACACTTTTTCTTCGATGTGTGCAGATTCTACTTTGATTGAGACACGCTCAGGGTTCTTAGTGAAGCTGGCGGCAATTTTACCTACTGGGCCATCCCAAGTTGCAGAACACATGATTGTTTGGCGATCCGTTGGTGCTGCACGTAGGATATCACTGATGTCATCAGCAAAACCCATGTCTAGCATACGGTCAGCTTCATCAAGTACCAAGATTTCTAGGCTTGATAGGTCAACGCGACCAGCATTGATATGGTCAAGTAGACGACCAGGGGTTGCAACGATAACTTGAACGCCTTTCTTCAGAGCAGTGATCTGACCATTATATGGTGCGCCGCCAACTAGTGGTACACAGAACAGGCCGCGCATGTCTTTAGAATAGGTGCGTACGCTGTCATGTACTTGCTGAGCAAGTTCACGCGTTGGCGTTAGAATAAGTGCTTTGGTTAGTTTGTCAAAGCTAGTAGCGCGGCTTAAACGATCAAGTACTGGGATAACGAATGCTGCAGTTTTACCACTACCAGTTTGCGCTGACAATAGAAGGTCACGACCTGCTAGAGCAAAAGGAATCGCTTGTGCTTGGATAGGCGTTGGGTTGGTATAACCACTGCGATCAAGTGCAGTTAGAATAGGCTTAGCGATGCCAAGATCAGTAAAAGTAACTTGGTTTTCGTCAGAAGCGTCAGTAGTAGCCGCTTGAGTATTTGTGTCAGTGTTTGGGGTGTCAGTGCTTTCGATGATACCGTTTTCAGCGGCAATTGCAGATAAGATGTCAGTCATGAGTATCCTTGGTAAGTATAAGCTGCTGTAAATTCAGCAAACTTGATGCATACCACTGATAACCGTTCACCACGCTACCCATATAATCTGATTATCAAAATAATGATAATTACATGCCAAACCCATAAGGTTTGTCAAAATTATATAAAGGCGTTCGTGCTGTCTGACGTATTTTGGTGGTAGTGCCGAGTGTCTCATCTTTGTCTGCTAAAAACTCGATATCAATGCTTATTCCAAAGCAGATAAAGGTAAATAACAACCAATCTAGCCCCTACAAGGGTCCGTAGATAAGATATGAGTCAAAAATAATAGGATTATTTAAGTACACAAAATCATCGGCAACAATTACTTTCGGTCATCCTAGACCCAAAATCGCAGGCGATGTTATCAATCTCATAATTCACATTAGACTATGCTAACGTGGCGACGCAGTATAACACAACAAAATCGTAATCAGT
>Ga0136557_1000947_pt1 | contig 20253 bp, 15 predicted proteins | sample AntRauTorckE6832_FD_104796 | JGI IMG/M metagenome (GOLD analysis project Ga0136557, IMG submission 104796) | Saline lake microbial communities from Rauer Islands, Antarctica - Metagenome Torckler E6 #832 | ecosystem: Environmental > Aquatic > Non-marine Saline and Alkaline > Saline | place...
ATGTCAGTTTTCACACCGCTCAGCAATGAGGAAATTGAAAAGTTTGTCAGCCGCTTTAACGTCGGCGACGTTACCGACACGCAGGCCGTCAGCGGTGGCAGCGAAAACACCAACTATTTTGTCGACTGCAGCGCTGACAGTTATGTACTGACGCTGGTTGAGCGCGGCCCCAGCGCCGACTTGCCGTTCTTTATCACCTTACTCGACTGCCTGCATGCCGCCGGGCTGCCCGTGCCCTACGCCATCACCGACCAGGACGGTTTGGCTCTGCACTCGCTCAAAAACAAACCCGCCTTGCTGCAACCCAAACTCAGCGGCCACCATGTCGAACAGGTCAATGCCAGGCAATGTGCGGCGCTGGGAGACATGCTCGCGAAACTGCACAATTCAGCAACCGACCTGAAGCGCGCCAGTGACCGCGGACCTGACTGGACAGTGCTTAAGGCGCTGAGCCTGATGGACACCGAATGGAGGGTTCATCAGCCCTGGCTGGAACCATCACTGCTGCAACTCAGGGACTGGCTGGATTTCTCCGGCGAGCAGAATCCGGCGACAACTCTGCCTGCCACCATCATTCATGGCGACCTGTTCCGCGACAATGTTTTATTCGACGGAGATGCCATTAGCGGTATCATCGATTTTTACAACGCTGCCAGCGGCTGGACCCTGTTTGATATCGCGGTGTGTGTGAACGATTGGTGTATGGACACCGGTGACGGGTTTGCCCTGAATGCCGAGCGCACCCGGGCCCTGCTCGGCGCCTATGCCAACAGGCGACCATTCAGCGCTGAAGAACAAAACTGCTGGCCCCTGATGCTGCAACTGGCCGCTCTGCGGTTCTGGGTTTCGCGCCAGCAGTACGCTCTGGAGCACAAAGGACAACAGGGCATCCTGATCAAGGATCCTGAGTATTTTCATCGGGTGATGAAGACCCATGTGCTGCGCGGCGGGGTCGTCGAACTGCCGTGAACGCTGCCCCGGTGTCATGGACAAAAACCTCGAGGCGTCTAGAACAGCCGCCTGTTGCGATTAAAACAAACGGACAACAATAATATGCCCAACAACAAGCCCGTCCTCGCGTCCATTCCTCTGTTCCTGCTGGCCAGCCTGCTGATGTACGCAGTCCTGTTCCCGCTGCTGTCCTGGACCGTGTTTTCCGAAGACGACTCGCACCTGATGCGGGTCGCCATTGATTACAGCTGGTGGCAGCACTTTTTTGTGCCGGAGATTTACCGCGAGCTGTCCGCCGCCAATTACACGCCAATCCCACTGCTGGTTTACAAGACTCTGGTGTCCTGGTTCGGATTCAGCACCAACGCCTTTCTGCTCTTCATGCTCATTGCCATGAGCCTTGTCTCTGCACTGGCGGCCACGTTGACTGAGCAGATCACCAAAAACCGCATGGCGGCCTGGACCGTGATGCTGCTTATTTTCTCCAGCATGTCCATGCATACCCTGATCACCCGCTTTTACACCATGCACTACATTATCGGCGCCATCTTTGCGCTGACCGCGCTGGTGGTGATTTTCCGTCGCGACATCAAGTATTGCTCAGCGTGGCTGCCGGCACTGCTGCTGTTTATGGCACTGGTGTCTAAAGAAGTCTACCTGGTGCTGCCGCCGGCGGTTGTGCTGTACGCGCTTTACCAGCGCAACTTCAGATTGGCGGCCGGGGCTGCCACGGCCCTGCTGGTGTACCTTGTGCTGCGCACTTACATGCTGGGCATGTCAGTAGACATAGGCGGCGAGAGCAGTTATTTCGCCGGCTTCTGGGGCATCAGCGGCGCAGCCTGGGCGAGCTTCATTGCCTGGTACATCAAGACCCGTATTTTCATCCTGGCGGCCGTGGTTATCGCCCTGTTCATCAACTTCCGGCGCACCGCGATGCTGCTGCCGCTGGCGCTGATCTTTGCCGCCCCGGGGCTGGCCGTATCACACGGCATTGTGGAGCATACGCTGCACGGCGACCGTATCTTTTTTGCCTTTGATTGCGCGCTGGCGCTGGTGGCCGTCATCTCGATCTACCAGTCGGCAATCTTCCAGCGTTATGTCCAGCCGCTGCCACTGCTCGGGTTTCTGGTCCTGATTCTGATCCTGCATGTTTTCAACAACGCCACTTACCGCGCGCAGACCGAGCAGATGGCCGACTTCCGAATCACGCAGTTCCTGCTCGATAACCTCGCAGACCTGGAAGGTGCGACGCTGTTTGCGCCGATGAATTTTATTCAGGGCGACCTGATGCGCGTTAATGATGCACTGGACGAACCACGATTTTTTATTACGCAGAATTGTATCGCCGCCCTTGGTGCCGCGGAGGGTCAACTTTTTATGTTTAACGGCAATGGCGACCCGATTACCCGCGCAGATCTTGAAGCCAATTGCAGACCGGCCAGTATCGATCCCGTGGTGGATATCGCACCGCGTTACAACCATGGACTGCTGCAATGGCAAGTACAGTTCCCGGAAGGATATAACGGCGGCGTGCTGTTCGTTGACCGTGCCTTTGCCGTGCCGATCCCGGCCTTCTCCCAGCAACTGGTCAAGCCAGCGCCGGGCGAGCGTTATCAGCTGTTCGCCAACAACGGCGTCAACTGGTGGTTCTCTGATATAGAGACGATGGAGATACTTACTCAGTAACCTTCATCGCCGCCAGCACCGACTCGGCCAGCGTCCACACCGGACGCGGGCCGCTGGTGGTCACACCCATACGCATGACAATGAGATCCTGATCCGGAAACATCAGAATGTTCTGGCCTTCAAAACCGGACAGGTAATACATATTGGCGGGCAGGCCGGGCAACGGCCGACTGTCGGGATCACCCGGGGCGCCGACGTTCAACCACATCTGCACGCCGTATTGGCCACGCTCGGCAGCCGGGGCCGGTGTCAGGCTGTAGTCAACCCAGCCTTCCGGCAGGATCCGCTCATCGTTCCACATACCATCCTGCATATACAGCAAACCGATCTTGGCCCAGTCGCGCGGGGTAGCATACATGTAGGATGACCCGACAAAGGTACCGCTGGCGTCAGGCTCAATGACGGCAGAGGTCATGCCCAGCTTACTGAACAGTCGCTCCTGCGGGAAATTGAAATAATCCTGAAAATTGGTAAACAGCTGGCGCTGTATGCGCGAAATGATGTTGCTGGTACCGCTGTTATAATAAAATGTGCTACCTGGCGTATGTGCCAAAGGCTTGTCAAGGGTAAATGCCGCTGTGTCGCCGGTGGTGTAAAGCATCAGAATGACGTCTGACATTGAACCAGCCGTGTAGACTTCCGAAAATTGCATGCCACTGGTCATGTGCAGCAGATGCTCCAGCGTTATGCTGCGACGCTCATCACCATCAGTGCGCCACTCTGGCACATTCGCGCCGGCGTCAACGTGCAACAGACCATCAGCGCCCAGGATGCCGGTCAGGGCCGCGGTAACCGTTTTTGTCATCGACCAGCCCAGCTGCGGCATGTCGGCAGAGAAAGGTTCGGCGTATTGTTCAGCAATGATTTTGCCTTCGTGGATGACCAGCACCGCGCGGGTATCAATGTTCTGCTCGGGCTCGATATCTTCAAAGGCCTGGTCGACAGCGGCGCGTACTGCAGGCATATCAAAACCGGCGACCTCATCGGGCAGCGCCACCTGATTGCCAATCGGCCAGGGTTGGTCGGCAACATCCGGTTTGGCCGGATACAGCCCGGGATCAAACTGTGCGCGCAAGCTGATGGGCGACACGTCTTTCAACAAAGTGCAGCCCAGCTGGTCGCGGTACAGCGCGCGCACGGTCATGGTGCCGCCATTGACGGCCATGGCGCCGCTGACAATGTCATCTTCGAAACTGAAATCGGCCGTGCTCAGCGCCGGACTGTTGAGCTCATTAGCCATCACATGGTCGACTGTTCGGCCACCGACCAGCACCGACGAGCACAGGCGCTTGACGGCGCTGCCCAGCGCAATCTCGACAGCCCGCGCCTGGTCTGCCAACTGCTGTGGGTCGGGCGCAGATCCCCGTTCAGCAATCTGTTCTGCCATGGCGTCGACGGCAGACTCTGAGGTTTGTTGGGGTGCTTCGGGCTCGGAGCAGGCAGTGATAAAAACTGCAAGACTGGCGGTCAGTGACAGCGCGATAAAATGGAACTGTTTCAAAACGGTTACTCCTGATTGAATATTGTTAGATCAATGCTGTTGGCCATCACGGCATAACCGGCATCGTTGGGGTGCAGATTGTCTGAGGTAAAATCGGCTGGCAGGCGCGCCGGGTTGCCCGGGCTGCCCAGCGCTGCGTCAAAATCAATGACAGCATCAAAAAAGCCGCTGTTGCGAATCCAGGCATTCACCTGTTGGCGTTTGCCTTCACCGACCTCGGTGAAGTAACCCGCCCCTTCAAATGGCGTCAGGGTGGCACCGATCACCTTGATATCATTCGCCCAGGCCCTTTCAGCGAGTTGCCTGTAGCCAGCGATAATCTGCTCGGCGCTGACCTCCTGATCGGTCGCCATGCTCACCGACATGCCCATGTCGTTGATACCTTCCAACAGCACGATATGACTGACATTGCTCAGCGCCAACACATCACGTTCAAAACGCGCCAGCAGGTTTTCACCAAACATTGGCGAACGTTCGTGCAACACCCGGTTGCCACTGAGCCCGGCATTGGCAACAGCGTAAACAGGCAGCCCGGGCGCATCACGCAAGCGCAGCGCCAGCAGATTGGGCCAGCGATTGTTGGTATCGACAGTGGAACCCACACCATCGGTGATGGAGTCGCCAACCGTGACGATGGTTGACACCGCCTGGCCACCGCTGACGTCGATCGCGCTAAGGTAGTGCCAGAACGAGATCTCACGCGCATCGTCAATGCCGGGGGCGCGGGTCTGATCGCCGGCACTTACGAAGGCGGTCTGCATGGCGGCGCGGTGGGTGGTGGGCAAACCGCTGGCCTCGGGCAGGTACAGGCTGATGCTCAAATTGGCGAAGGCCTCGACTGGAAAGGGCAGCGGATCGCTGAACACGGTGGCGCCGCGAGGGATGATGACCCCGGGCTGATCGCCGAAACTGAGGCTTTGCAGCGAGACCGGATCAATGCCGCCGCCAGTGCTTTGCACAGCAATGGTCGCCGCGCCAACCTGCAACGGCTTGTTGCCGTGGGTATTAGACAAGCGCACTCGCAGCGCATCGCCCGCTGCAGTGACGTGGGCAATCTGGCGCAGGGTCTGATTGTCGAACTCGTTGTGGCTGGCCATGTCGGCCGCCAGCATGCCCGGTGGCAGGGAGCTGGGACTCATGGCCCAGGCGGTTACCCAGCGGTCAATGTCCGGTTGTTGTGCCTGGGCGCCAACGGCAATGCCGCCGATCAATACCACGGCCAGCAGCCATGCTGAGTAAGCGTACCTTGTGCGGGTCAGTTTCATACCGTGCGACTCCTGCCTGTTTTGTTGTTGTCTGTATTTGCAGTCGTTGTTGCTGTCTGTGTTGCTGTCTGTGTTGCTGTCTGTGTTGCCCTCATCATACGCCATGACAGTGGAGCTGTCCGCTGGCCATGGCTGCGCGGAAACTTGTCGCAGATCAGGCGTGTTTCGTCGGGATTTGCTTACATTTGCGATTAAAGTACCATAATATCATGCGCTTATTTTTTCCTTACGTCAGCATCAGCGGAATTCTATTAAAAAATGAATCTCAAATTCGCGCGCAATCACCCTACCTGCATTTTCTTTTTTAATGGCTTACTGGGTAGTTGTCTACTGGGCGGTTCGGCTTATGCGCAGACCGCGCCAATTAGCGAAACCGGAGCCACAGCATCACTGGCCACCAACGCAGCGCGGCAATTCCGCGCGGTTCGGGTCGCCCAGCCACCGGTGATTGATGGCATCATTGATGATGCCGTCTGGCAGCAGGCCAATGTGATTACCGATTTTCACCAGACCCGGCCCGGCAACGGCGCGCCCACCTCCGAGCGCACCGAGGTCTACGTGGTTTATGATGACGACGCGCTGTATGTCGCCGCCCGCATGTACGACAGCGACCCGGACCTGATCGCCGCCCCCGTCATTCGACATGGCCAGGGCATGCCGTCGGACGATCGCCTGGTGGTGATTCTTGACCCATTCAACACCGGCCGCGCCGGCTACCGGTTTGAAACCAACCTCAACGCCGCCCGCCACGACTCGCTGTACACCAGCGTGACCAGCTTTTCGCTGGACTGGAACACCATCTGGGATGTCGCCACCAGTGTTGACGGTCAAAGCTGGATCGCGGAAATAGAGATTCCGTTCAAGTCCATTCCATTCGACCCGGCGATCGAAACCTGGGGCTTCAATTTTGGACGCGCCATCCGGCGTCGGGGCGAGGAAATGGCCTGGGTATCCCAGAACCGGACCTATAACCCGAGTGTGTCGGGCCAGATGACAGGCATAACCGGCATCAGTAAAGGCGTGGGTCTGGACCTGGTGCCGTCGTTGTCGGTTAATCGCAGGAAGCGTTTTGATCCCTCTTCCAGCGAGACAACAACGGAACCATCGCTGGATGCTTTTTATCGAGTGACTCCGTCGCTGAATGCTGCCTTGACCATCAACACCGACTTCTCCGCCACCGAAGTCGACAATCGGCAGGTCAACCTCACCCGCTTCAATCTGTTCTTCCCGGAAAAGCGGGACTTTTTTCTGAATGACTCGGATTTGTTCCAGTTTGGCAACATCGGCGGCATGGCCAACGGCAACGATGCCACATCACTGGGTAGTCGCGAAAATGCCCGGCCGTTTTTCTCCCGCCGCCTGGGCCTGAGCGAAACCGGGGCGCCGGTGGACATCAATTACGGCGGCCGCATCAGTGGCCGTGTCGGGCGCTGGAATATCGGCACGCTCGCCATACGCCAGGATGAGTTTGCCGCGGTTGATGCGTCTGATCTTTTTGTCACCCGAATCTCCGCCAACGTGCTGGAAGACGCCGGCATTGGTTTTATTTACACCAATGGCGACCCGGCATCGAACGTCGACAACAGTGTGGTGGGTGTGGATTTTAAATACCTGAACAATCGGTTAGCCAGTGGCCGCACCTTTGAAGCCGACGCCTGGTACCAGCAGTCAGACACGCCAGGTCTTGCCGGCGACGATGCCTCGTTCGGATTCGGCTTACGCATGCCCAACCCGACCGGCCTGAGGGGGCGCATGGCATACAAAGAGGTGCAGCAGAACTTCAACCCGGCGATGGGTTATATCAATCGCTCCAATGTCAGGGACCTGACGGTGGACGCCGGGTACACACATTTCTTTGGCGGCGACGTTTTGCAAACGCTATTCACCGGGGTTGATGCCCAACGTATCGAGCGCATTGAAGGCGGGCTGCAAAGCCAGGCCCTGGTGTTCCGGCTGGTAGAACTGCAAACCAATGCCCGTGACAGCTTGAACCTGTCGCACACACGCAATGACGAGAATGTGCAACGACCCTTTACCATCTATTCCGATCAGAACCGTCAGCTTGTGATTCAGCCGGGTCGCTACCAGTTCAATGAACAGGGGGTCCGCCTGAGCACCGGCGGTCAGCGTCAGTTCTCGGGCAGCGTGAATTACCTGCAAGGCGATTTCTATAACGGTAACCGCACCAACATCCGCGGCTCTGTGTCCTGGAATCAGTCGCGCTTTTTTGTCCTGTCGGCAAACTACGACTGGAATGATATCAGCCTGCCGCAAGGTGATTTTGTTGCGCGCCTGACGTCGATTTCTACCCAGGTTGCGTTCTCATCCACACTCTACTGGATCACCCTGACGCAGTACGACAACCTGTCCGAGGAGCTGGGCATCAATACCCGACTGCAGTGGATTCCCCGCGCCGGTCAGGAAGGTTTTATTGTGTTGAACTACAATATGCAAGACCGGGACAAGGACAACACGTTTGAGTCTGCGTTCTCCGACCTGAGCGCCAAATTCCGCTATACCTTCAGGTTCTGATCACGGGGCCAGGCGATTACTGTCAGGCCTTTCCTTGTCGTAGGCCATCACGACCTGCGTGTTCGGCTGCACCAGCGCCGCATCTTTGCCGTCATAACGCAGGCGGGTCAGGATGTCGCTGATCACATTGAGCCGGGCCTGACGCTTGTCGTCGGCGTGCACGACTGACCAGGGCGCGGCGGCTGTATGTGTCCGCGCCAGCATCTCGTCACGGGCCAGTGAATAATCCTGCCAGAAGTCCAGTGCTTGTGAATCAATGGGACTGATTTTCCACTGTTTCAGCGGATCTGTTTTGCGCGCCTGCAACCTGCGCGCCTGTTCCGGGCGGGATATATCCAGATAATACTTCATCATCTTGACACCCGAGCGCACCAGCATGTCCTCGAACTCGATCACCGAGCCCATGAATTCTTCATACTGATCCAGCGAACAGAAACCCATTACGCGCTCTACGCCGGCCCGGTTGTACCAGCTGCGGTTGAACAACACCAGTTCGCCCGCCACTGGCAGGTGCGCTACGTAACGCTGGAAGTACCAGGCCGACTGCTCGCGATCCGACGGCTTGCCCAGTGCAACCAAGCGTGTCTCTCGCGGACTGAGATGTTGCACGATACGTTTGATGACACCGTCTTTGCCGGCTGCATCGCGGCCTTCGAGAATGATCAGAATCTTGTCATCGTTGGCAATGAAATGCCGCTGCAGTTTAACCAGCTCAATCTGCAGACTTAACAATCGATCTTTGTAGATGGATTTGGAAATGTGCGAGTTCGGCTTGTCTGATTTTGACATAGGCGCACCTTGTGAACTTTTTATCCGGATATCATTGCATCTTGCTCCCGCTACCCGGCAATTGCAATGTAACAGCCCTGAGCGGCACAAACGAACCTGCCCGTTCAGCTGGCAGTCAGGCAGCCTGTGTTATCTTTTTGGCCAGCAATAACGCCAGCTAGACGACGAGGAACGTTTGTGACCATTATCTCCCGCACCAGTGCCATTGTTCTGGGTTTTTCTCTTGTCCTGGGCCTCAGCAGCCTGGGTTATCTGCTGGGCAGTTACGCCGTCACCGTCAAGGAATACGAGCGTACCGTCACCGTCAAAGGCCTCTCGGAACAGGAGCACCAGGCCGATATCGTGATATGGCCGATTCAATACACCGCCGCCGACAACGATCTGAGTGCGCTGTATGCCACGCTGGACAACAACAACGCCAGCATCCGCACATTTCTGCAAACAAACGGCCTGCCCGACGACGCCGTGAGCCTGGCACCGCCTGCCATCACCGACCGGCTGGCGCAATCCTACGGCGATGGCTCGCGCGCCGAGTTTCGTTATACCGCGACGCAGGCGTTGACGGTGTACTCAGCAGACATTACGTTAGTGCGTGGGTTGATGAGTTCGCTGTCAGATCTGGGCCGCGAAGGCATTGTTTTTTCGGGGGCGGAGTATCACCTGCAACCGGAATACCTGTTCACACGCCTGAATGAAATCAAACCGGCGATGATTGAAGAGGCAACCCGGGAAGCGCGTGCGGCCGCCGTCAAATTCGCTGATGACTCCAACAGCGAGCTGGGCAAAATCAAGAACGCATCGCAGGGGCAGTTCAGCATCAGTGACCGGGATCGCAACAACCCGCATATCAAGAATGTGCGCGTGGTGGTATCAGTGGAGTACTATCTGTCGGACTGAGGCGACAGCGAAGTCAGCTTGTCAGCACCTGTTCGCGAGCCTTTCGGAGTTGACGTGATCTCAGAGCCTAAGTAAGCTTGAGGGTCTAATAATCAGCTAATACTGCGAATTCGTCGGGATTAAACGCCAATAACTTCTCATTTTGGCGTGAATTCTGTCCAACTCCAGTCAGCAGAGACTCCTTCCGTGTTAAAAAAAGTCCTAATTGCAAACCGCGGCGAGATTGCCGTCAGAGTTGCCCGCGCCTGCCGCGAACTTGGTGTGCGCTCGGTCGCCATCTACACAGAGGCGGATCGCTATTCGCTTCATGTCAAGAAAGCCGACGAAGCCCATTTCGTTGGATCAGACCCCCTGCAGGGCTATCTTAACCCTCATCAACTCGTCAACCTGGCTGTTGAGACAGGCTGTGATGGCCTGCACCCCGGCTACGGCTTCCTGTCTGAGAATGCCGAGTTGGCAGAAATTTGTGAGCGTCGCGGAGTCAAGTTCATTGGTCCCAAAGCCCACGTCATCAGCTCGATGGGCGATAAAACAGAAGCGCGCCGCAGTGCCACCAAAGCGGGTGTGCCAGTCACTCCAGGTACCGACGGTAATTTGAAAGATGTGGCCGAGGCGCTTGATGTCGCCAAGACGATTGGTTATCCCATCATGCTAAAGGCAACATCTGGCGGTGGCGGGCGCGGCATTCGACGATGTAATGATGCCAACGAACTACAGCAGAATTATCAACGCGTTATATCAGAGGCGACCAAGGCTTTCGGCAGCGCCAATGTCTTCATGGAAAAATGCATCGTCGACCCACGCCATATCGAAGTGCAAATCCTGGCGGACTCGCAAGGCAATACCGTGCATCTGTTCGAGCGCGACTGCTCTATTCAACGTCGCAATCAAAAACTAATCGAGCTGGCGCCATCTCCGCAGCTAAATGATGAGCAGCGCAGTTATATTGGCGAGTTGTCAGTCAAGCTTGCCAAAGAAGTGGGCTATGAGAATGCCGGCACAGTGGAGTTTCTGTTCGACAGTGATGGCAGCTTCTACTTTATGGAGATGAACACCCGGGTGCAGGTTGAGCACACAATTACCGAGGCAATTACCGGCATCGATATCGTGTGTGAGCAGATTCGAATTGCCTCAGGCTTACCACTGAGCGTAGCGCAAGAGACTATTACTTACTCAGGTTTTGCCGCCCAGTTTCGTATCAATGCCGAAGACCCTAAAAATGGTTTTCTGCCCAGCTTCGGGCGTATATCGCGCTATTACTCCCCAGGTGGCCCCGGCGTGCGCACAGACGCCGCGATCTATTCCGGCTACACCATTCCGCCCTACTACGATTCGATGTGTGCCAAGTTGGTGGTGTGGTCGCGTAACTGGGAAGAGCTGATACAGCGTTCCCTGAGCGCTCTGGACGACATGCAGATTTATGGCATCCAAACGACTAAGCAGTACTATAAAGAGATTCTGCATCATCCCGACTTTCAGTCCGGAGATTTCAACACGGGTTTCGTAGAGGCCCACCCAGAGTTAACACGCTATTCCACCAAACGTCGGCCCGAATTTTTGGCCGCAGCAATTGCTGCAGCGATAGCCGCGCAAGCAGGAATGTAGACGCAACGGGCAAAGTGGAAACATAAAAATTGTAGTGGCGGGCTAACCCGCGAAAAGGATGGAATAGGACATGAGCAAAAAGGTTCACATCAGCGAAGTCGTATTAAGAGACGGTAATCAGTCTTTGATCGCCACACGCATGCGTATCGATGACATGCTGCCGATCTGTGCAGACCTGGATAAGGCGGGCTACTGGTCTTTAGAAGTATGGGGTGGAGCAACCTTTGATGCCTGCGTCCGCTTCTTGAAAGAAGACCCGTGGGAGCGACTACGCGTACTGCGCAAAGCGCTGCCAAACAGTCGGCTGCAGATGCTACTGCGCGGTCAGAACCTTCTTGGCTACCGCCATTATCCCGATGATGTAGTCGAGGCCTTTGTCGCTAAATCGGCAGAAAACGGCATTGATGTATTCCGAATTTTCGACGCCTTGAATGATGTGCGTAACCTGGAGACCTCAATCAAGGCAACAGTCAAAGCAGGCAAACATGCACAAGGCACACTGTGCTATACCGCCAGCCCAGTGCATACGGTGAAGGGGTTTGTGAAACAGGCCAGGCAGATGGCCACGATGGGCTGTCATAGCATCGCCATTAAAGATATGGCCGGGCTGTTAACGCCGGAAGTCACCTTTGAGCTAGTGACAGCGCTCAGGAAAGAGATCGACTTGCCCCTGTTTTTACATTCCCATTACACCTCCGGCATGGCCTCCATGTGTCAGCTCAAAGCGGTTGAAGCGGGCATTGATCATATCGATACCGCGATCTCCTCGTTCGCGGGCGGCACCAGTCATCCACCAACTGAAACCATGAAGGCGGTACTCGAAGCAGCAGGCTACGAAACGGGCCTGAATGCAGAGTTGCTCGAGAAGATTGCCGCTCACTTTCGCGAAGTACGTCGCAAGTACCATCAGTTCGAAAGCGAATACAACGGTGTGGACACACAAGTGCTGCTCAGCCAGGTGCCTGGCGGCATGATGTCGAACCTCGCCAACCAATTGAAAGAGCAGGGCGCACTGGACCGCATTCAAGAAGTGTTTGCAGAGATCCCTCGTGTGCGTAAAGACCTTGGCTATCCACCCCTGGTTACTCCAAGCTCACAGATCGTTGGCACTCAGGCGGTGCTCAACGTTCTCGCAGGAAAGCGTTATGAGACGATCACCAATGAAGTAAAACGTTATCTGCAAGGCCATTATGGCGCAGCACCTGCGGAAGTAGATGAGGCACTTCGCAAGCGCGCTATAGGAAACGAAGACGTCGTGGAGTGCCGCCCTGCGGATTTGTTAAAACCAGAGCTCGCAGCCCTGCGCGCCAAGATCGGAGACGACGCCAAGTGTGAAGAAGATGTTCTCACTTATGCCATGTTCCCGGATGTGGGTATGAGTTATCTACAAAGCCGCAACAAGGGTGTCCTGACGCCTGAAGTGCTCCTGCCCCCCGATGCGAGCACGCGCGCTACCAACATAGCTCACGAGTTCAAGATAACGGTGCACGGTGAGACCTATGACATCCATGTAACAGGCGTTAGTCCCTCTGGAGAAAGCGAGCGGCGCTTTTATATGACGGTCGATGGCGAGCCCGAAGAGATTACACTGGAATCTCAGGGCGCTGCTGACGCGGCAAGCGAAAGTAAGCCAGGCCGTCGCCCCCGCGCTACTGCGCCGGGTCACGTCACAGCCACTATGCCGGGCAATGTGGTGGAAGTGCTCGTCAAGGAAGGCCAAAGCGTAAAGGCAGGTGACCCCGTACTGGTCATTGAAGCGATGAAAATGGAGACCGAGATCAAGGCCCCCGTTGCCGGCAAAATAGCCAGAGTGCTCGTCGAGAAGGGCGATCGCATCACACCGACCGAGATGCTGGTGGATATCCAGTCGTAGTGACAGACACAGACACAGACACAGACACAGGCCAACGACCATGAGCCAAAACCGTTCACAGCTCTGGCGCCTTTTTCAACAATGGCCCAGCGACGAACAATCCCGTCTGATCGAAATGGCCTGGGAGGACAGAACCCCTTTCGACGCCATACAAACCCAGTTTGGTCTGGCCGAACAAGAGGTGATCCGCCTGATGCAACGGCTGTTAAAGCCGACCAGCTTCCGCAATTGGCGGGCACGTGTCAGTGGTCGACCCACCAAGCACCGGGCGCTGAGAAGCGATCTCGTTCAGCGAAGCCACTGTAAAACCCAATACAAGCACCGCTGAGGCTTACTCACCCACGTCCAGATTATCCCAGCCATCGCGCTCAACCAGCTCGCGCAAACACGTCGGGCGGTACGCGCTGTCTGCAAGGTAACGGGCCTTAACACTGGGATGAATGCGCATTGGCTTGTCTTTTACCACCAGTGGGCGATGCAACGGCCTCTTGAACCGATAGACGTGTTTTCGGGTTTTGTGTAACTGCCCCCGCACGCCATCGGTGAGCCTGTTTTCCAGATGCGATTCTACTCCCAGACCGGCAGCTTTGGCTTCTTTGATCATCCAGCCCAGCGGTGCGTCAGAGGCCACAAACCCGGTGCGTTTGTCGGGCGGGTATGAGCCGCCCACATCAGAATGCACGCCAGCGAACCAGACCTGTTTCAAGTCGACGCCGGGTCTTGGCAGCCACACGGTCGGCTCGAAATCTTCCCGCTGCTCATCAATGGCAATGGCATGCCGGGCAATGGCCATGTTAGACCCCATCTTGGTGTCGTAAAACTCGTCGTGGCTGTCGAGCAGACCCATCAGGCTGAACGGAATGCCCAGCGACCCGACAGTATCCCAAACCCCAACAAAATGTACGTTTCGAGCAGCCAGCGCATGGCGCTTACGAAACGCTGTAGCGTTTGCGCCATCCGGATGGTTGCTGGCCAACGGGCTTTTATAAATCTTCCAGGCTTCGGTGACCAACGCTGCATCGACTCTACTCAGAATGCCACAGTTATTGATCAAACCACTCAGCGCACGCACCGTATAAGCCCCGCGACTGAAACCGAACAGATAGATATGATCACCGGAATTGTAGTTCTGAACGATGTAACGATAACCATCGAGAATATTTTTATGAATGCCACCACCGGTGGCCCCGGCAGACAGTTTGCTGTGATAGCTGCCCAGCCCCCAGTCATAAAACACATGTTGCCGTTCACGACCGTGCTCTGGCGCTATGGCACGCGCGATTTTTAGCACATTGCTGGGATGATCGTCTTCGAGGTCTTCTTCGGGACGGTTCCAGGTGCCGTCCGCACAAACGATGATGTTCGCCATGGCATGTCTTCCTTGCAGTAGCGGTCAGGTAGCCTAATCAGAGCCGCGTACTGCCATTATCGCCAAAGCTCATCACTGCAAGTATAGCCGGAAAAAGGAAAGGGTTTAAACACGGGTTGCCGCTGGCCCGGTTGAATGCGACGGCGGCTTGCCAGTGATCTTTCTCAAGCCGTTTGCCCAGGCCGTGGAGTGCTACCTGTCAGACAGAGGCCCCGGCTAACAACCGCCCCGGCTGTCGGCGCCAGCCGATCCAGCGCCGGGAATGGCGTTGCAATGGTAATGGTCGCTTGTAATATTCATGACACGGAGAATACCACCCTTGAAACGGCATCGCTGGTCAATTCCGGAGGCTATGCTTGCCTGCCACTCTCCTTGACTGGCCTGTTTGATGGTAAGGTAGGCTCCTGTTGCGCCCTGGCTCGTGCCACCGCGTTCACTATTTTCACTCAACTTAGACAGAGGTTGCCATGACTGCTCAACAATCCCGCCAGATTCGCTCCACCATCACGGCCGAGGGCAAATTACAGCTCAACCTGGAAACAACCTCGGTGCCGGCACCCAAGGCCAACGAGGTGCTGATTCGTGTGCAGGCCACACCCATCAACCCGTCCGACCTTGGCCTGTTGATTGGCCCGGCCGATGTCGGCAGCATACAGATAACAGGCAGCGCCGATGACCCGGTGGTCACCATGGATGTGCCCAAAGCCATGCTGCCAGCCCTGTCCGCGCGCCTGGATGAGTCCATGCCGGTGGGCAACGAAGGTGCCGGTGAGGTGGTTGCCGCCGGTAGCGGCGCCGAGCACCTGATCGGCAAAATTGTTGGTATTGCCGGTGGCGCCATGTACAGCGAATACGTGGTCAAACCTGCCGCGGCCTGCCTGGTCATGAACAAGGGCACCACCGCAGAGCAGGCCGCGTCCTGCTTTGTCAATCCGCTGACATCGCTGAGCATGGTCGAAACCATGCGCAAGGAAGGTCACACCGGGCTGGTACACACCGCGGCGGCGTCTAACCTGGGTCAGATGCTGGTCAAGATCTGCAAGGCAGATAACGTGCCGCTGGTCACCATTGTACGCAAACCCGAGCAGGTAAAAATCCTGCAGGACCTGGGCGCAGAACATGTCTGCAACTCCAGCGACGACGACTTTATGGATCAACTGGTGAAAGCGCTCTCGGCCACTGGCGCGACGCTGGCGTTTGATGCCATCGGTGGTGGCGAGCTGGGCAGTCAGATTCTGGCCGGCATGGAAACCGCTGCCAACCTGAACGCAGCGGAATACAGCCGCTACGGCTCATCTGTGCACAAACAGGTCTACATCTATGGCGGTCTGGACCGCAGCCCCACGGTGCTGAAGCGTTCCTACGGCATGGTGTGGAGCATCGGCGGCTGGTTGCTGACACCGTTCCTGCAAGGCCTGGGACAGGAAAAAGTACAGCAACTGCGCCAGCGTGTGGTCGACGAAATCGATACCACGTTTGCCAGCCACTACGACAAGCACCTGACCCTGGCCGAGGTGCTGTCGGAAGACGCCATCAAAGCCTACTCACGGCAGGCCACAGGTGAGAAGTACCTGATTACTCCCTGAGCAACCCTTGAGCAACTCCTGAGCAGCTCCTGAGCAACTCCTGAATAGCCCCTGATCATGCCACCCTGCCGCGTGTAAATCGCGTGCAGGGCGCGTGTAACGCAAAAACGGGTTCGACGCTGACATGGAAAACTTTGCGCTGGTCCTGATCTACCTGCTGATTGGCACCCTGCTGCGCCGGGTCAGGCAGTTTCCTGCCGACACCGGCGTGGCGCTCAACCTGTTTGTGCTCTATGTCGCGCTGCCGGCGCTGGTGCTGCAAAAGATGCCCTTGCTGGAGTTTTCCGCCCAGCTGTGGATACCAGCAGTGTTGCCCTGGGTGCTGCTGCTGATCACCGCCGGTGTCGTGCTGCTGGCTGGCAGGCGGTGGCACTGGGACCGCAATGTGGTGGGCGCGCTGCTGGTGGTGCTGCCGCTGGGCAATACCTCATTCCTGGGTTTTCCCATGGTGGAAGCCTTTTATGGCGATGCCGGGCTGCCGTTTGCCATCATCTACGACCAGGCCGGGTCGTTTCTCGCGCTGGTTACTTACGCCGCCATTCTGGCCGCCTGGTTTAATCCCACGGCCGACACCCGACCCAGTGCCCCGCAGATCCTGAGCAAGATTCTGCTGTTCCCCGCCTTTATCGCAATGTTACTGGGCCTGGCCTTAAAAGGCTGGAACTATCCGCCGTTTATGGATCTGCTGCTGGACTCACTGGCATCGACGCTGGTGCCGGTGGTGATGATTGCCGTGGGTTTTCAGTTGCGGTTAAAACTGGAGACCGGACAGACCGCGCCGCTGGTTTTGGCGCTGGGGTTCAAACTGCTGCTGATGCCCGCGATGGCGCTGGGCCTGTTGTCGCTGCTTCAGCCGCAGCCATTACTGATGCAGGTGGTGGTGTTTGAGTCAGCCATGCCGCCGATGATCTCCGCCGGCGCGCTGGCCATCGGCGCCGCGCTGGCACCCCGCTTCGTCGCCGCCCTGGTCGGGCTGGGACTGCTCTGCAGTTTTATCACCCTGCCCTTGTGGTACTGGCTGCTAGAGGCATGGGTGTAAACTGCCTATAATGTTCACAGCCATCCATGCCCACACCCACTGCCAACACACAGGCGCCCGTGACTGAATCGAATAGCTCCAGCTCCGTTAACCCAGGCCCTGCAAACGCAGACGGCAATGCCACCGACTGGCCACTGCACTTTCTGGTGTTCTCGTTTAATCGCGGTGAGTTCCTGGCCCACTGCATCAACAGCATCCGGCGCTGCGCGCCAGGCTGCGCCATCACCATCCATGACGACAACAGCAACGATGCGCTGACCCGGCAGATACTGGCAGGGCTGGCCAACGACATTAGCGTGGTGCAACCGCCCGCCGACAGCGGCGACAGCAAACACGGCGGCCTGTACGGCAATATGCAGCGCGCCTGCGCCGCCGTCGACGAGCACACCCTGATCTGCACCCTGCAAGACGACATGCAACTGGTGCGCCCCCTGCACCGCGCCGATCTGGAGCAATGGCTGGCCCTGTACAACAGCGGCCAGCACCACGGATTTTTGCAGCCCGCGTTTCTTAAAAGCCTGGCCACTAACGTGCGTTCCGAGCATGTCAGCTACGACAGCCCCAAACAGATCTACCAGGTCAATCGCAGCAACCGCAGCGCCGGTGCCTGGTACTCGGACGTGTTCATGATTCAGGCGCGGCTGTTGCGCGAACACAACTGGCAGTTCGCCAGCCGCGAGTCCGGCAACGAACAGCAGGCCCGCCAGCATTTTGAACAAATGGGTTATCTACGCAACCCCTTTGTCGCCTGGTTGCCCGGCGCACCGGCCTGGCGCGGCAAACGCCGCACGCTGGCCATGAAACTGGCAGAACGCAAACGACACTGTGGCTTTTATCCGTTCAGCATCATGACCGATGAGCAAAGCGCCGCCTTTTGTGCCCGCGACGCAGAACAGCTGCCCATTGCCGAAACCTGGCTCGCGCTTGAACCAACCCTCGCCTCCTCCCCTGCGCCAATCCAGACAAACGGCCACTCTGGTAGTCTGGCAAAACCCTGGTTCTATTATCCCCTGCAGAACCAGCGCGCCTTAAAACTGGCTAACCGGCTGGAGCTGCAACTGGGCAAACTGTTCGGCCGCTGAACCCGGAATCTGCATAACGCCTGACCGCCCGTTCTGTGCCGTAGGTCGCAATATCGACGCAAACCAACCCAAACCAACCCAAACCCAACCCATGGCCAGTTGCCAAGCGCCCTGATCTGCTTTTATGGATACCAGTCTCTCCCTTAACCGACGTTAAAACCCTGGGCGATGCACCCATGCGGATGCACCTGCAAGGCGGTAGCGTGCGCGAAGACTGGGGCGGCCTCTATGCTGTTCCGGATTGCTACCTATCTGTCTATTATAACCCATCAACAGAAATGTATGAGTACGGCATATTCTGCGACTGGTATGTTTTAGAAGTTTATAAGCACACCTACGGGATAGCTGCGGCTCGTGTTACATTTGGTGACGATACAACTTCTACTGCTAGCTGGGGTAATAAACCTATGAGCACATTAGCTTTTAAGGGAAACAGTACATATCAACCTTTTGATTGGTCTGTACATTGCACGCCGCCAGCACTACCGGGAACAACCGCGCCATGTGACACGAGTGCTAGTGATGTCTACGCTGTTTTGCAAGTGGCAGGATACGAAGACAAAATTCTAATTGACGACAATGACTGCACAATATTTGGTGTTCGCCAAGACGATCATAGCGACGCGGTAGCGAATTGTTTCGTAAGGGATGGTGGAAACTGGTGGACGAATATACCTAATTACTATGTGGATACTACGGCTTCTGATTCTAAACCAGTATCCGCTGCGGGAGTGGGGACAACACACTCCAAGAATATAGTAGAAGGAGTATTGTATGCTTGGTATATAACTTTTTATCAAATGGGAGAGGAGGCAGCTCCAACGGCCCACACGGCAAAGCACAATTCAGCGGTGACCTACCATTACCCACTAGTATCGAATCCTGCCTTTAACTATTTTAATGTTGAGCAGACTACGATCGCTCCTAGCTCGTTCGTACAATAAGTTCTGCCCCCCGGTTGTTTTGCATTCGAGACATTTTGGGGGGCGATTTCTCTGGAGGGTGACATTTACATTGAAACCTTTGATTTATTTCTTCTGTGCCTCAATTTGCCTACCATTTTTCACAGCGTTTGCTTCAGCTGGCTTTGGAGCGATATTTACAAGTAGCCCTGAGTCAGGGTTTCACATGTATTTCAGTCTAGGTTATGTATTGAGATTCGCAGCTTATCAAACGCCACTAAACACTTTTCTCTGGATATGTTTACTGGCTTATTTCTTCCATAAAAAACTCCAGCCCGGCTACGCATTCCTTTGCGGCATGAGTATTACAGCGGTGTCGGCTCTAGGGGCCACCTTTCTTGGACAGTATTACAGAGTGCTAGAAAACTCTTTCATAGACATTGATTACCTATATACCTTCTCCTCAATATTTGCAATTCTCTTCCACACCTTCATTATTACATCAGTTTATGGATTGCAAATTTTGTTAGGAGGGGCAATTGGTGTATTTTTGTACAAAGCAACCAAATATTAGCTCCGTACAATCCTTATTCATTGTTGGCTTGGCCTCTTAAATTGCAATTACATACCTAGCCAAATCGGTGTTTTTCAAGATAGTTGACACCTTTTTCTTCGTAAGCGATCAATAAACTACAGGTCACTGTAGTGTCAGCGGATCAATTTGCCAGGGCAACAGTTTTTGAACATCGACCTCATCTTTTGCTTTGGGTAACTCAGTAAACAGGTGTTTTAAATACTGATACGGTTCCAGTCCGTTGGCTTTGGCTGTCTCGATGATCGAGTACAGCCTCGCACTAGCGTGCGCACCATTGACCGTATCACAGAACATCCAGCTTTTGCGCCCAATAACAGTAACCGATCAATAAACCACAGGTCACTGCAGTATCAGCGGATCGGAGTTATTGTCAATTCTGGTGTTTAGCCAGTCAAATCAAGCGGCCTTCTGATTGGCTTTCGTCACCTCGATTCCATCTTTGAATTGAACTCCCGTTATCACCTTTGCCAGGTAATCAAATCCGCGCAGCTTGCGCCAGTTTTTCTGTGCACACTGACTCAACTTGAACATCATGTGCAGCATCCCATCTCGGGTCAGGCACCCTTTAGAGCGCTTGGTTC
>Ga0136557_1000949_pt1 | contig 20251 bp, 15 predicted proteins | sample AntRauTorckE6832_FD_104796 | JGI IMG/M metagenome (GOLD analysis project Ga0136557, IMG submission 104796) | Saline lake microbial communities from Rauer Islands, Antarctica - Metagenome Torckler E6 #832 | ecosystem: Environmental > Aquatic > Non-marine Saline and Alkaline > Saline | place...
ACCTCATTTGAGCCTGCAGATGCAAACGCCAAATCAGGTCCATAAAAAAGCCGAAGAAGTACCACTCCTCCGGCTTAATTAAAATCACCTAAAATCTGTCAACATATTTTAGGACGAGACACAGATCAGATGAGGCAGTATCAGTCTATTTGGGAATCATGTTCAGTAATCATAGACTCATAATTTTTTTGCCGTAGCCTTTTAGATTCTTCAAACATCTCCAAATCTTCATATGAGTCTGCAAAATTATCCAAAAATAAAATAGAATTTGGATGATCGCTTCCAGATTTTACCTCTTGAATCTAAACAGCTTCTTGGAAATGCACGATTCCTTCCTCATCTCGGTCTACATTACTTAAAATTACACCTAGATTATTAAGTTTGGCTGAAAGATGAGGATGGTCACCCGGGGGTATTTCTCAGCCGAGCTCACCGTCGGCTCCAAGTCAGGCACCCATTGACGGCGGACTGGGACTTTTAACAGCTGCCGGTGGAGCGTACGCCTGGAAAAAGCTTATATCCGAAAAGAATAAAAATATTGAGTGATCAGCTGATTCTAAACAAGAAGTTGATCTACTTATTCTTCATCGGTAGCCAGGTATTGATTCTGCCTGCTTTGCCATACCTCTGCCAAGTCATTTTTGCCTATTATTTGATAGAAGTTGACAGTTCCATTTAAGATGGTAGTAAGAGTGCCTTCCGATATACTGCCATTATTCTCTGAAACATAGATGGCACTTTCCAGAATCATGTTTTCAGCTTCAGTATCAACCCCGAGTGAGTGTAAAGCCTGTCCATATTCATGTGAAGTTAAGTAGGTTATTTCATCAGGTGTATTAGGGTCTTCTTTCTGGATACTGAGAGCCTGTTCGAATGCATTTCTTGTCTCGGCAATATTTCCAGTGTGACTATGCTCTGAGCCGATTTCTCTGAGCAATTCAGCAACTCTTCCAGGGCTTGCATCTGCTGTCTGCCTGTATAATGCAAGCTGTTCTTCTCTTACAATAATGGCATCTTCGCACCTGTCTAGATTATGATAAATGTCAGACAGGATGAGTAACCCCCTGACAATATCAGAATGAGTAGGAGGAAGGGTGTTTTTCCACATGGCAATTGCTTTTTCTTCATACTCAACAGCTTCAGAATTCCTTCCCAATAAATTTAATAAATAAGCTGAGTTATGATATCCTCTTGCAAGGTCTGGGTGATCACCCGTATAAAGTGACTTTCTCATTTCGAGATCTTGCTCTCTATATTTCAATGATTCCTCCAGATTACCCATGCGCATATTGAAAAAGGCAAGTAAATTTAGGCTTTGAGCAACGGTAGGGTGATAGCCATCGTGCAGTTCCATTCTCCTGTCAAAAACATCGTGGCCAATTTCAATGGCCTCTTGCTGTTTTCCTTGCATCCAAAGTGCTCCACTAAGATTATGAATCGTTGTAAGCTTGTCAGAATGATCTCCCGGGTAGGTTACTGAATCACGAGCAATGGCTTCCCTAAGATATATTTCAGCCTTCTCACCATCTCCTGTATTCAAGTACAGAAGCCCGAGGTGATTATCTATCTGTGCAGCAATATCCCAGTCTGCTTGCGGTGCTGCCCTGGCGACCGGCAAAACTTCTAAAAGTACGGACTCAGCTTTTTCATAATTTCCGGTTCTTGTATAGGTAAGGCCAAGAAATGAAGCTGCTTGAATAGTCCTTCTGTTATCTATGCCAAAGTGTTCTCTTGCGAGTGAAAGTGTTTTTTCAAACTGTATAATCGCGCTATCTAGTCTGCCAAGATTCAAATCTACATTTCCAAGCGAGTATCGAATAGCTGCTTCAATCTCTGGTTCATAATCAGATGAATTATCTATTTTTCTTCCTGCTATTGCAATCGCCTCAGAAAGTAAAAGACTATCACCATTGGGGTTCTTATAAGGATCAGCCTGAGCAAATACCTCTGCTAGAAAATTGTTAACGGAGTTAGATATTTCTGTTTGTCTGCGTGCTTCAGTAGCTTCAGCAACAGCATGCTCTTCTGCCTTTTGGGTTTCATAGGCAAAGTTGAGGCTTATTAAAGTTGCTGATGTTAGAATGACAAATAAAAGACACATAGCAGAGACTAATACCTTATTTCGGCGAACATACTTTTTTACTTTATAACTAATATTCCCTCTAGTAGCTTCAACCGGTAGATTTTGTTCGAATCGATTAATTTCCTCCAAAAGGCTACTAACACTGCCATATCTTTCGTCTGGTTCCTTTCGGATAGCTTTTAAAACAATTGAATCAAGATCCCTAAAAACTTTTTTAATAAGGCTCTCTTTAGTAATGGTGAACTCTTTGAGAATCTCTCCCTTAGATCGAGACTTCAAGCATTCAGACATGGAGGTAGGATCTTCATCAAGAATAAGATTCTCTAACTCTTTGACACTTTTGTTTTCAAGATCATAAGGGAAAGTATTCGTCAATAACTGGTGTAATAAAATACCAAGGCCATAAATATCCGTTTGGAGCAGGGGAGGATGTTCCCTTATCTGTTCAGGGGCGGCGTACTTTGGGGTCCATATTCTCATACCGGATTGGGTTATTTCCGGACCCTCTTTGATCTCATCATCAAGTAATTTTGCGATACCGAAATCAAGAATTTTGACCCTACCTTCCTCAGTTACTAAAATATTGGAAGGCTTCAGGTCACGGTGCACGATAAGGTTGGAATGGGAATATTCAATAGCCGTTAAAACCTGTTTGTACAACCAAAGACGCTGGTCGACATTGAGCTTATGTGTATTACAATATTCATCTATGGGTACACCTTCAACAAACTCCATGATCAGGTAGGGAGAACCGTTACTGGTCATCCCTCCATCGAAAAGCATGGCGATATTGGGATGCTTCATGTTCGCCAGAATCTGCTGTTCTCTTTGAAATCGTTTTTTGATGTCATCGGAGAATTTATGCCTGTTAATAAATTTAATGGCTACAGTTTGCTCAAACTTTCCGTCCTCCCGAGCCGCTTTGTAAACCTCACCCATTCCGCCTTTATTAATAAGCTCAAGGATCTTGAAGGGACCATATTTCTTACCTGTTAAATCGTCGGAATCCACTTTTTCTAAATTGGAAATGCTTCCTATAAAATCCGCGTAATCGGAGCTGGCATTGGAAAGAAAGTTAGCTTGTTCAGAGGCTTCAATGGATGCTAAAAAGTCCTTTACTTCCTGCAGTAAATTTTCGTCACCTCCACAAGTAGTTTCCAGATAAGTGTGCTTCTCTTTACCCGAAAGAGTTAAGGCGGTGTCTACGATTTCCTGAATTTTTCCCCAACGATTTTTTTCCATAGCCAATTAGTTTTTTCATTCTTGCGTAAAGTTTTGGTTTTATGGGTCAACTAAATTTTGATTTGAGCCTTTTATACAGCCAGCCCCTGGCTTTGGCCCATTCTCTTTTAACCGTGCTAGGAGAAAGGTCCATGGCCTCGGCTGTATCTTCAATGTTCATCTCCCCGAAATAACGGTATTCCACGATCTGCGCCATCCGTTCGTCCAAGGCCTCCAGCTCCTTCAGTGCACTGTCGAGGTCAATGAGTTCGGATGCCTGCTCCTTTTCCTTCATGTAGGTATCCACAAAGGTAAGTTCATGCTGGTCGCCCCCGCGTTTTTCAGCTATTTTTTTACGGGCATGATCGATTAGGATCTGACGCATGCACTTTGAGGCGATGGCATAAAAGTGAACCCGGTTTTTCCAATCTATGTGGTCGTACTTTATGAGCTTTAAATAAGCCTCATGCACCAGTTCAGTCTTTGAGTAGGTATGGTTTCTGTATTCCTTGGCTAAATTATTATATGCCAGTGCCTTAAGCTGGTCATAGATCTTGGGCATAAGTTGTTCATATACCGAAGTGTCGCCTTTCCCCGCTTTTTTAAGCAAGTGAGTAATAGAAGCAGCTTGATTCATAGTAAAATACCCTTGATAAAATATTAAGCCTTAAATACCTAAAATATGTCAGTTATGCCACGAAAATTATCTACCTCAACAAAATAATTTTGACCCTGTTTTAGAAAATGGTGCGCATTAATGGTAACTATGAACCTAAGTTAAGTATCAATGAGAGCAAAAAAATTATCGTCAAGGAGAGTACTTACTATAAATGCTTCACTGCTAGTCACTATTATTCTGTTTCTTTGTAGTGAGTCGGCACTAGCACAAATTAACCACCAGTGGATATGGGTGAGTGGATCTGACAAGGTCAATTATTATGCTGATTATGGGACAAAAAATATTGCAGCATTTACCAATAATCCAGGTCCCAGGAATTCAGAGGGTAATTCTTGGACCGAAACAAATGGTAATCTATGGTTATTTGCAGGCAATTATACTAATGACCTATGGAAGTATGATATTTCAAAAAATAATTGGACCTGGATTTCTGGAAGTAATGAAACTACAACACAACTTGGAAATTATGGTACGAAAGGCTTTGCGAGTTCAAGTAACGTTCCAGGAACAAGACGTGGTGCTACATCATGGACAGGACAGGATGGGGCTTTATGGTTATGGGGAGGCCAATACACAGATAATTCACGCTATTTTTCTGATCTTTGGAAATTTGATACTGAAGAAAATTTATGGACCTGGGTAAGTGGTCGAGACACATTAGTCGGTTTCGCAAGTGGAACATACGGAGAAAAAGGAGTTGCTTCTTCATCTAACATTCCGGATGTGCGTTATCAAGCATTATCCTGGATAGATTCTAATGGAGATTTATGGATGTTCGGTGGACATAGTAATTACTCTGAGTATAATGATCTTTGGAAATATGATATATCAGAGGATCAATGGGCTTGGATTAGTGGAAAAGATGGCCCCAATGGATTTGGTGATTTTGGTACAAAAGGTGTGGCCTCTTCGTCAAATGTACCTAGTGGCCGAGGTAGTGCTGTTAATTGGGTTGGTCCGGAAGGGAATTTATGGCTTTTTGGTGGAATTGGTTTTAATTCAAGCAACGGTCTTAGAATTCTAAACGATCTTTGGAAATATGATTTAACCTCTGGCTTATGGACATGGGTCAGTGGGGCTTCAGTTGGTGAACAGGTAGGAGTGTATGGAGTCCAAGGTGTAGCTTCTTCTTCAAATATGCCGGGAAGTAGATATGATGCTGTTTCATGGAAGAGTCCAGACGGAAAACTATGGTTAATGGGAGGGGATGTTTACAGTTCTTTAATTTCTGATGAAATTGAGCATAATGACGTATGGAGTTATGATATTTCTTTAGGTGAATGGACTTGGGAAATGGGTAGTAATACTGGAGAACAATCCGGAAGTGTTGTAACACAAGGAATACCCAATTCCAATAATACTCCCGGAGCAAGGAGGGAAGCTTTAGTTTGGGATGGAATACATGGTTTCCCTTGGATCATGGGTGGAAATGGGTTCGATACATCAGGTGAAGAAGGAAATTTAGGAGATCTGTGGCGTCTTGTAAGCACCCCCGGAGTCGCGGACTTCGACGGCACTTCAAGTTTTGGTAAGATCGGCGATAGTGAAGAGTTAGAAACCGGTTTAAGTTCAGCATTATCTCTTGAAACGTGGGTTAAATTCGATGAAATATCAAATACTGTAACTGGTGAAAATGCAATGACTTTGATCGGAAAAGGAACATTTTCATTTTTTGGATATGGGCTGCACTTAGGCACCGTAGAGGGTGACCAAAAACTCATATTTACTCATCAGATAGACAGTTCTACGACTATTTATGAATGGCCCGATGTTCAGGCAGACCAGTGGTATCACCTCGCAGCGACTTACGATGGTAGCGAGGCCAAAATATTTATTGATGGTGAGCTTAAAATATCGAAAAACAGAACCGGGGCCTTCACAACTAATAATTCCGATCTTTATTTGGGTTATGATAAGGCGTTTGATGCTTTTTACCTGGATGGTAAACTAGCTGAGGTGCGTATATGGAATAAAGCGCTGAGTCAGCAGGAAATTCAATCCAACATGATTCTCTCCATTAGCGGAAAAGAGCCGGGGTTGATGGGGGCGTGTTGTCCCGGGCCGGCGGGAGGCACAGCGCGGTGGATCAAACAGGTTCCGGCAATAACATGACTGCCTCAAGTGTGAGTTACACCTCAGATTTTCCACCTGTTAAGGCCACCATTGGAGGGATAGAAGGCTGGAGGTTTCTTGGTGCTCCGGGAGCCAGCACTACCTATGGAGAGCTTTTGGATCCCATCTGGACTCAAGGATATACGGGATCGGATGGAGGAACGGGACCAACTTCCAATGTTCATTACTATGACGAGGCCAGTAAAAGTTGGCAAGCGCCCGGAACTTCCACCTATACTGTTGGTACTTCTACAACCAATGAAGAGGGAGTCGGCCAAGGTATATTAGTTTATGTTTATGCTGATGATGATAATGATGGAAGTGCCGATCCTTTTCCGAAAAGCTTGCAGCTAGACGCACCGGATGCTCTAACACCGGTACAAATTCCCCTTAGCTATACCGATTCGGGTGTATATGGCAATGACGGATGGAACCTGGTTTCAAATCCCTATCCGGTTGCTTTATACTGGCAAAAGATCGTAGATGATGGTGCAAATGGTAATACTCTTAATTATGCCTATATCTGGGATCAGGAATTAAATAATGGAGCCGGAGGCTATCAAATACATTATGGAGAACCGGTTCCTCCTTCATTTCCAGGAGGTACAAATACTGAATTTGACGGACGTATACCTGCATTTCAGTCCTTTTGGGTGAAAGCAAAACAGGATGATGCTTTTATCAGGTTTAACGCCAGTCAGTTTATACCTAATAAGCCATTATATAAGCGCAATACTCAGGAGACATCTTATCTTAAACTCACCCTGGAAGGACAGGGCTTCAACGATGAACTGAGTGTGATCATGCCTGCCTCGGAGGGACAGGTGCGCGATGAGGTACCTAAGCTGCATACTTTGTCTTCAGAGTATGTCGAATTGTATCTGCCGGGAGTAGAAGGCTCGCGCTGGATGACCCGTCACCTTACCTCCATACAGGAAGAGGTTCCGGTTACCATTCCCGTTGCCCTCGAAGCAAACGTGGCAGGGGAATTCAGTCTGTCATGGAATGTTGAATCGTTGCCTGAGGGATGGATAGCACAGCTTCTTGACAAACAGTTGGACAGAAGCTACGACCTGAGTGAGAGCAGCGCGGTGAGCATTATTTTAGACAACAATTCATCAAAAACAAAAGAGCTTGTTTTACCAATAGCTCCGGGTACGAGAAGCCAGCAGAAGACAACGTCCCCTCGATTTGAATTGGTGCTCAAAAGTCCGGTAAGCACCGGAGTGGAAACCCCCGATGATCTTCCGCAAGCATTCGACCTGCATCAAAACTATCCGAACCCGTTTAACCCCACTACGCAGATAAATTATGCGGTACCGCAGGCAGGGAAGATTCAGCTTGTGGTATATGACATGCTGGGTAGGGAAGTAGCCACCTTGGTAGATGACCGCCAGAGCCCGGGGCGTTATTCAGTCAGTTTTGATGCCTCTGCACTGGCCAGCGGGATCTATATTTATCGGCTGCAATCAGGTGCCACGGTACTGACCAGAAAGATGACACTAATTAAATAATTTGGGAGAAGGAAAATGAAATATCTGTTAATTATAATGCTTGTAATACTGTTGCTATTGATAGCTCCGGAGTTACTCTTGGCCCAACCAAGTTTACCCTCAGCACCAAGTCAGGCGCCGATTGATGGCGGACTTGGACTTTTAGCTGCAGCCGGCGGGACGTATGCGATGAAAAAGTTACGTGACAAAAAAATGAAAGAAGTTCTTCCCTGATATACCAAAAAAAGGAACTCCTCTTAATGTAAATTCAAATCTAAATTTAAAATTATGAAAGCAATTAAGGCTGTAATTTTTGTCTTGCTAATAAGCATGTTAAGCAGTGTTCAAGCTGAGGCTCAGATCTGGAAAAAGATCAAGGATAAAACAAAATCAAAAGTAGAGAACAGGGTTTCAGATAAGATCTCTGAAAAGGTTGCGGATGCTATAGTAGAAAAAGTGGATGTGCAGTTTAAATCCCCCAATAATCCCTATGGAAAGCGTGAAAGATCGAAAAAACCTGAAAACCTACCCGGACAGTATTCATTTGACTGGCAGTTCAAGATGAAGATAACCAATGCCGGCTCTAGTGATGAACTATTTCTTGATTACTATCTTACATCAAATGGGAATTACGTGGGTTATGAGATGCCACAGGCTGAAGGTATGTTTATTGTTATGGACGCAGATGTAAATAGCACCATTTCCTATATCGAGCAAGACGGCAACATGATGGCTTTGACCTATTCGCTGCCGGATGATCTTGGTCCAGCAGAAGATTCAGATATTGATAAAGAAAGCCTCATAATTACAGATCTGCCCTCAAAAAACATCTTAGGATATGAGTCTTATGGAAAAAGAATTGAGTCGGACGAATCCATTGTCATTCTATATTACACAGATGAGATCGACATGAGTTTTTCAGGTATGTTTCCGGGCTTCAGTGAGGAAGATGATTCTTTTGATTATAACTATCCGTTGGATATGCAAAATGCATCGGTTCTTTATATTGAATCAACAGAGAAAAAGAGTGGTGAGAAATTTATTATGGAAGGAATTGGATTAGAAAAAACTGATCGAGTTATCAAAAACGGTGACTATCAATTCTTTTGATGTATTTTGTCGATGTTGTGTGATACTATATCTACATTCGATTTAAACTTATCGAAATTAGCCCTCCGTATGGCACTTCCCCGGAAAGTTGCATCATATTGTTCAGGGGTGAGGTTCTCCCAGAAATCAAGATTGCGATCGGCTACATAATCCCTGGGATGGAGGTCATTAAACTGTGCTAACACGGATTTACTGTTCCATGGGCATATATCCTGACAGATATCATACCCATAGATCCAGTTCACGATATTGGTCTGATATTTTTTAACGATCTCTTCTTTTAATTCAATGGTGAGATAAGAGATACATTTTATTGCATCCACACGGTAAGGCTCATAGATAGCATCAGTAGGGCAGCCATCAATACAATTAGTGCAGGTACCACAGTGGTCGGTAACGGGGCTGTCATAACTCAATTCTGCATCAATGATCATCTCGCCAATAAAAAGAAAGAACCAATATCCTTGTTGAGCAGATTTGAGATTTTTCTTAAGCACTTTATGGTAATCACGGCCTTATGCATATTTGTAGATCAGCGGCTTATTTTTAACCTTTTCTACTATTAAAGCCTAATATTATCTGATCATGAAAACTATACTTTACAACACCAATCGCTTTAATGTAATTATGTGATAACTTTTAATAATTACTTAGCAAGGAGTCATATTTAGCGGCTAAATCATCTTTCCCCCAAGCCTCGTACAATAAAACAGCAACAGAAAGTAATTGCTGATAATCATTGTTTTTTAGGCCTGAATCATTCACGGCAGCAATACTTCCGATGACTATATTTTCTGCAGATTCATAGTCGTTTACCTTAATTAAAGCTTTGCTTGCGTTGGTTTTAAACCGTAAAAGATTTGGATGTGTTGAAGAATAATTTTGTTCTGCGATCTGGATTGCTTGCTCAAAGTAGGGGATAGATACTTCTGTTTGTCCGGTTAGATCCAGAATTGTTGCAAGATTACTTAAGCCTGTAGCTATTTCCGGATGGTTTGGACCTAAGATCTTTTTGTTCGAAGCAATCAGTTGTTTAAAGCTTCCGATAGCTTCTTCGTGATCACCCAACCGAAAATGAACAATTGCTAAATCGTTGAGTGCAGTATTATAGGAATTTGTATGTTCTCCGACAGAATTTTTGTAGTTAGCCAGTGCTTGATCAAAATAAGTTTTCGCATTCTCATAATCTTGAAGCTGAGATTTTATTAGTCCCATAACCTTAAGGGCATCTCCATACTCACTCGAAGGTTCTCCATATATCTTTTTATTCAGTGGCAGTGAGATATTCAAAACGGAATCAGCTTTCCCGGAATTGCCCATATCATAAAAGTTGCGACCTCTACCTGTTAAGGCTCGTACCAGAAGATAGTCCCGATTAGGTCGGTGTTTCTCAAAGATCAATATACTTCTTTTAAAGAGACTATCAGCTTCTATATAGTTCCCGAGGCTATTTTTCACCCACGCTTTATAAAGGTATAATTTACCAAGATCCTCATGGTCTTCTTCTAAATTACGATTAAGGATTTTATGTGATTTACTTATTAGTGAATCAGACAGGGTATAATTACCTAATGTATAGTTTAACCATCCAAGCTCACTGTAATTTTTAGATAAAAGGTTCCATTGGTCAGGATCGGTTTTTATGATATTAGACGAGAGGGATAAGTAATTTTGGGCTTTATCATAGTTTTTTAATCCCATTTGAATGCTTCCATACTCAAAATAACAATTAGCCATTAGGCTAGAGTTTTTATTATGTGTTTGTTCACATAGATCAAGTGATTTACTTATTAATGTATCCGCCTTGTCAAATAAATCAAGTTCAAAGTAGATTCTTGCAAATTTCCTCAGTAAGTATTCTTTTGTTTCGGCAGGAAGGTTTGTTGACTCTAAAGCAGTTTTACTGCCATTTTCCAAAAGCTCTTCAGCCGTGGGGTTTTTTGAATAATTTTCTATGGAAGCAGATCTAAAAATTGAAACTAAAAAATTGGTTGTTCTATTTGCTCTATCGGCCTCCAATGCTGCTTTATCTCTCTCTTGTTCAATTTGTTGAGTATAAATGAAACCGGTAGAAACAAAGAGAATAAATATCGATGTAGTTATTGCCAGAGCTTTTGAATGACGTTTCGAGAATTTTGATATTCGATATTTGAATGAATCTTTTTGAGCAATGAGTGGGAGGGAGTCTTCATATCGATTCAGATCTTCCAAAAATTGACCAGCTGATTCATACCTGTATTCTGGTTCTTTTCGGGTAGCTTTTAGGATAATAGCCTTCAACTCAGAGTCAATATTAAAAGCTAAGGTATCCTTAAATTCACTTTTGCAGATGGTCTTCTCGACCTCTTTTAATGTTTTACTGCTACCTTCAACCGCTTTTTTTCCTGTCAGAACTTCATAAAGAACCAACCCCAGAGTATAAACGTCAGTGGCTGTAGTAATTGGGTCCATTTGAAATTGCTCGGGTGCACAATAGGTAGGACTTAAAAGCTTGGTGCCAGCCCGGGTTTGAACCATGGTCCGATCAGAAAAATCCGGATCCAGTAATTTTGCAATACTGAAATCCAAAACCTTGACCTGCCCTTCTTTATTGACAAAAACATTATTGGGTTTGAGGTCTCGGTGAACAACCAGGTGCCGATGAGCGTAACTGACAGCTCCACATAATTGTTTAAATAATTGCAGCTTTTCATGCTCTGAAGGGGCTTTTTCTTTACAATATTCTTCCAGGGAAACCCCGTCAATGTACTCCATGATGAAATAGGGATTATCATCCTCTGTTACGCCGGCATCTACAAAATGGGCTATGTTGGGATGATTCAGATTAGCTAAAATTTCTTGTTCCATCCGAAACCGAATCAGGCTCTCCTGTGAATGAAGGCTGCTATGCAAAATTTTAATAGCTACTGATTGATTAATAGTCTTATCACTTCGCTCTCCTTTAAAAACGGTGGCCATTCCACCACGACCTAAGACACCCTTTATTACAAAATTACCAAGTTTAGTACCAATCAGCTTCTTTTCTGAATTAAGACTTTCATCATAGAGGTTTTGCAGGAATTCGATCTTATCAAGGCTGCCAGGCTCCATAAAAAGCTTTTCATCTGCCTGGTCGATGTAACTCATAAGCTTTGAAGCTTCAGTAAAAAGCTCTTTATCAGTGGCGTTTTTTTTTAGAAAATCTAACCTTTCGTCAGGTGGGAGATCCATGGCTTGATCTATGAGTTGTTCAATTTGTTCCCATCTGTTGCCATCCATAACGTAATTATTTAGGTGCTGAAGTTATCTTAAATGTGGAATTAAAAAGGAAAGAGAGTAAAATTTATATGACTCCTTTCGAACTTAAATGTGGTCATCCTTTTGCTGTTACTAATCTCACTTTAAAGTTCCTTAGGAAGCATTAAGTGCGACTTTTGTTACTTCAAGAGTCATTTTCTAGAAATCCCGAAAATAATTACAATTACATTTCTAATAAATAAGCCGATTAAACGAAACACGCATATTTATTCAATGGTAATATGTGATATTTAATCTTTAACGGCAAAGGTATGAATTCATCAAGTATAGTTGCCTACATAAGCAACTATATGGATATATCTGCTGTCAGTATCTTTGTTTTTATTTATCTGAGATTTTGTACCTGTAAATCTCTTCAGGAATACTGTATTAGTAACTAACAATAACAAAGGGCTGTAGATTTTTATAAACGATTTATTGTTTCTGAAGGTTATTTGCAACAACTGATACATTCGATTTAAACTTGTCAAATTTGGCACGACGGATGGCGCTACCTCTGAATGTTTCATCATATTGCTCGGGGGTGAGGTTCTTCCAGAATTCAAGATCTCGATCGGCTACATAATCCCTGGGATGCAGGTCCTCAAACTGTGCTAACACGGATTTACTGTTCCATGGGCATACATCCTGACAGATATCACACCCATAGATCCAGTTCTCGATATTGGTTTGATATTTTTTATCGATCTCTTCTTTTAATTCAATGGTGAGATAAGAGATACATTTTGTTGCATCCACACGGTAAGGCTCATAGATGGCATCAGTAGGGCAGGCGTCAATGCAATTAGTGCAGGTACCACAATGATCGGTAACGGGGCTGTCATAACTCAATTCTGCATCAATGATCATCTCGCCAATAAAAAAGAAAGAACCAATATCCTTGTTGAGTAGATTTGAGTTTTTCCCGATCCACCCTAATCCCGAACGCTGAGCCCAAGCTTTATCTAAAACAGGGGCTGAATCTGTGAATATGCGTCCTTCAAGTCCACCCAAAAGTTCTTCGGTGAACTCAAAAAGTTTCCTGAGTTTTTTCTTAAGCACTTTATGGTAATCACGGCCTTGTGCATATTTGGAGATCAGCGGCTTATTTTTAACCCCTATCTGTTCATAGTGTTTGGGGTGATGATAACTAGCTAAAACTGAGACAACTGTCTTTGAACCGGGGACCAAAAGAGTTGGATCCACCCGTTTATCAAAATGATTATTCATCCAACCCATGGTGCCGTTTCGCTCTTGAGTCAACCATTCCTCAAGTCGCCTTGCTTCATCAGGAAGATATTGTGCTTTTGCAAAACCACAGGCATCGAAACCCAATTTTAGAGCATGAGCTCTAATTTGTTCGGTGATTTTTTGTTGCTTAAGCATGAATACAGCGAATTAAAAATTCAAAATGAAAAATTAATCACGCACTAATGCTGTGGCCAATTTTCCGTTTTTATCTAAGACTTGATTGGGACCAATTTTTCTCCCTTCCAAACAAGATCCTGAGTTTTCCCTTTAACCATACGGACGGTTCTTGCTTTATACTTTTTAACTACTGCGTAGTCGTGTGTTACCATAAGCACGGCCATTCCCCGGTTGTTAATACTCCGCAACAGGTCCATGATCTCTTTAGTAGCTTTGGGATCAAGATTACCGGTAGGCTCATCCGCCAGAAGTATTCGGGGTTCATTGGCTAATGCACGGGCGATCACAACGCGCTGTTGCTCTCCACCTGAAAGGTCTTTGGGCATATGTCGCCTTCGATGACTCAAGCCAACCATGGTTAAAACTTCGAGTACCCGTTGTTTGATGAATTTTGGTTTTTTCCCGGTAACCTGAAGGGCAAAGGCGACATTATCATGTACATTCCTATCTTGAAGAAGCTGGAAATCCTGAAAAACAATACCCAGTCTGCGTCGTAACATAGGTACTTCCCGTTCACTGATCTTGTTTACGGGATATTCAGTCACTCTTACGGTGCCTCTATCAGGTACTACATCACGATAGAGCAGTTTTAAGAATGAACTTTTACCCACACCGGTAGGCCCGATCAGGTAAGAGAATTCACCATTGTGAAGTTTGAAATTCACGTCGTCCAACACCTGTGTGTTGTCAAACCGTAAGGATACATTTCTAAGCTCTATTACTGCTGTTTCTGACATCTGAGTACCATTGTTACGCGAGTGCTGTTTTCGTCTGCATCAACCAAGTCGAAACCTTCATATTTGGCTACCTGATGATAGGACGTTTGTTCCAAAATTGATAACATTTCCTTTAGTGAGTAAATACGTTGTTTGTGAACTTCGTTGAAGCTTCGGGTCACGGTTTTACCATCTTCTGCCAGTTCTTCAATTTCAAATTCATTATAGTGAAATTGTTCTGCGGGTTCATAACGGCTTTCCCGGAAATATCGGTAAGCGCCAAAACTACCTTCTTCATTGTTTAGGTAATCGACTGCTTCCAGGGAATTTTGAGGGGTTGAAAAGTCATAAATTAGCAAACCTCCGGGCTTTAAGATCTGCTCACAACCCCGTAGCATTTTTAGGATATCAGCTTCATGGTGAAGATAATTCACGCTGTCAAAAACAGAAAAGATCACATCAAATTTTTTGGAGCTCTTGATATCCCTGAAATCAAGGGTATGAAATTGTATATCAGATTCTTGTTCGGCTGCTTTTTGCCGGGCTTTCTCGATCATGGCGGCTGACTGATCGGTAGCGGTTAAATTATATTCATCAAAACTTGCCAGACATAGAGAAATAGCTCCGGTGCCGCAAGCAAGCTCCATAATGTCTATCGGCGTTGAGTGATGGGTTTGAATAACTTCATCAATAAAATCGGCCCACATCTCGTAATCCACATCCTGCATAAGTGTGTCATACAAATGAGCTAAAACAGAATAGATCTCAGTTTGTTCGGTCTTCACTAATTCTTTTGTTTGCAAGTTCTACAGCCAGTTTATAGGCTTGTTTAAATGAGGAAGGATCGGCGATACCTTTACCCGCAATATCAAAGGCGGTGCCGTGATCCGGAGAAGTTCGAATGATCGGAAGTCCTGCAGTAAAATTCACACCGCTTCCAAAAGAAAGAAGCTTGAAGGGAGCCAAGCCCTGATCATGGTACATAGCTAAAATCGCATCATGTTTGGTATGAAGTTTCTGTCCGAAAAAACCATCTGCAGGGAAGGGGCCGTGTAGACTGAAATCTTCTGACTGGGCTTTGATCTCATTGATAACAGGAGCGATAGTTTCGATCTCTTCCATACCTATAACTCCGCCATCACCGGCATGTGGATTTAAACCAAGTACGGCAATCCTGGGCTTGTCGATCCCAAAATCATTTTTCAGGCTTTGACCGAGTATCTGTAATTTCGTTTTGATCAGATCTTTGGTGATAGCAGCTGCTACCTTTGAAATTGGCAAGTGGGCAGTAACCAAAGCTACTCTTAAATTTCCGCTAACCAGCATCATCAAAACAGAATCGGTGTTGGTTTGAGCGGCCAGGTACTCCGTATGGCCAGGTATTTCATATCCTGCTAAATTCACGGCTTCTTTTGAAATTGGTGCCGTTACCATGGCATCTGCCTGCCCCTTTAAGCAAAGCTGAATACAACCTTCAATGGCTTGCATAGCTACTTCACCACTATTCGCGGACTGAATTCCAGGGGTTAATTTTAGCTCATCTGTTTTCAGCTCCAGTATGTTTATCACTCCATCTCGCACATCAGAAAAATTACTGGTGAAATGAAGATCAAAATCAGAAGAGATAACATCAACGGCCTGCTCTATCACCTTTTTTGGAGATAATATAACGGGGGTAGACCTATTCAGATCGACTTCAAGCATACTCTTTAAGATGATCTCAGGACCGATCCCATTAAAATCACCAACTGAAATAGCTATGTGAGGTTTTTTCTGTTTAAGCATTACGGGCAGAAACTACAGCTTATTGAGGGTAATAAACAGCATTAACGAGTTCCTACTAATACAAAATCTCCGAACCCGCTACTAGCTTCAAATACAAATGTTCGGTTTGGATATTTCCAGATCTCCCGGGTATTTTCACCGGGCGGGAATATGCGTTCTTTGTTATCCGGAGGGCCAAATTTAATATAGACATCACCCTGATCACTTCTATGCCCCAACGGATTTTGTTCACTGCCAAACTCTTTAAATGCATAGTCTATCCGACGATAATATTCGGCCATCAATTCGTTATAAACCGTATTGGGAGTAGGGTCCTTATTCTCCCAGAATTCCCGAAATTTACGTTCTCTCTCTTTTTCATTTCCACTATTGATCCTGTTCAGCTGCTCATCAGCTATGATATATTCAAGCATATTGATAGAGACATCCAGGCTATAAAGACTAGCGGGCATATCCGGCCAGTAGGATTTAAATAGATAACGGGCTATTGGCTTGGTATCGTCTTCTTTGGTTAGTGTCAGTAGATAGGAAGCATTATCAAATCTACTTGCTGGGATCTTTACCAATGCATAGGTAAAGGAATGATCTCCCTTGATAAGATTCAGAGACGGATCTTTCCGCTTATTTAGAGTGATCGTTGAATTTATGTTGATATCATTTTCTGTGAGTTGATAGGAAAATACGTTATCTCCACTGGTGGTGTCGTTTCTTGAGATATTTGCATTATTTATTTTGAGAGTGTAATTCAACGATGAGTCAAACTCAGGAATTCGAATAAGTGCATGGAAATCATCCCCGAATAATACATTATTCTGCATGTTGGTCAGCATGAGAACAGGCTCTGAGGAATCTGAAACATCAACTTTTTTGATCAAATAAACTTCCCCCATCTTATTTTTATTCAGATCAGGAATGGTAATACTTCTGCGCTGTGTATTTCGCTCTGAAACTTCCTGCATCATGGAAAGCTGCAACATATAGTTGTAGGTGCCCGGGGCAAGCTGTAAACTAAGTGAGCCTGAGGCATACAAATCTCTGGATTGGGTCTCGTCGAAAGTTGAAGTATAAACGGTATCTCGCCAGGCGTCACGAGCAACAGAATTTGAAGAAGGTTGCTGCCGACGTTTTAAACCACCCGCAAAAATTTCGGAATTAAGGCGCATGGTAGAAAAAAACTCAGCATTGGGCGGTGCATTCAGTGAATTGTTACCGGGAATTCTTTTAAAGGGGATAAAATCATTGTTAAAACGAAAGATGAAAGAGAGAGTCGTATTCCCGTTTTCTCCGGGAAGGATAATATCATCGATAAAAATTGTGGGAGTCTCTGCGCGGTTCACCAGTTGAGGATAAGAAACCCGCTGGGCGAAAACAGAGACTGAAATTCCTGTAAATAGAAGGAAGAATAAAATTTTCTTACTCATGAAATTTATTTTTTGAATGAATTAAATCAATATCGGGGTTTACACATTAAATATAATTTCTATTTTCAACGCATCATTTCACTTAACATTATTAAGATAAAAAATCTGTTTTATGAATAACACATCCGGAAGCGCTACCAAGCATTGGTTACATCAATTAATTGAGCAATTTGGAGAAATAGAAGGAGAAATAAAGCTGGGAGGCGGACAAAAACGCATTGATAAAGAGCACGGCAAAGGAAAGCTTACTGCCCGTGAGCGTATAGAACAGCTTACTGATAAAGACTCCCGATTCTACGAACTCGGACTTTGGGCCGGATATGAAATGTATGAAGAAGAGGGAGGATGCCCTTCAGGTGGAGTGATCACCGGTATTGGAGAAGTAAGCGGACGCAAATGTATGATCGTGGCCAATGATGCTACCGTTAAAGCAGGAGCCTGGTTCCCAATTACGGCAAAGAAGAATCTTCGTGCACAGGAGATCGCCATTGAAAATCACATTCCACTGATCTATCTGGTAGACTCGGCGGGAGTTTATCTGCCCATGCAGGACGAGATCTTTCCGGATAAAGATCATTTTGGACGCATGTTCAGAAATAATGCCGTTATCTCAGCCAAAGGAATTCCGCAAATTGCTGCCATAATGGGAAGTTGTGTAGCCGGTGGAGCTTATTTGCCCATTATGAGTGATGAGGCTTTGATCGTAGATGGAACCGGAAGCGTGTTCCTGGCAGGAAGTTATCTCGTAAAGGCAGCGATCGGGGAGGATGTGGATAATGAAACCCTCGGCGGTGCTACAACGCATACCGAAATTTCCGGAGTCACAGATTATAAAATGGAAGACGATGAAGAATGCCTTGCTACTATCCGGGATCTGGTAGATAAATTAGGTCCTTTTGATACCGCAGGCTTCAACCGCAAAGAAGCCAAAGAGCCGAAACGACCCGCAAGCGATGTTTTTGAGATCCTCCCGGAGACTCGTAACAGTCCTTATGACATGAATGATCTGCTGGAGTGCATTATCGATGAAGATAGTTTTACGGAATTCAAAAAAGGCTATGGGCAGACTCTGATCACCGGCTATGCACGAATTGATGGATGGAGTGTTGGTATTGTAGCCAACCAGCGTACGGTTAATCGAACCAAGCAGGGCGAAATGCAGATCAGCGGAGTGATCTACTCAGACAGTGCCGATAAAGCAGCCCGGTTCATCATGAACTGCAATCAAAAGAAAATACCGCTGATCTTTTTCCAGGATGTAACCGGATTTATGATCGGCAAGCGAAGTGAACACGGTGGCATCATCAAAGATGGAGCAAAAATGGTGAATGCCATGAGCAACAGCACCGTGCCGAAGATCACTATTGTAGTGGGCAACAGCTACGGAGCCGGAAATTACGCCATGTGCGGTAGGGCGTATGATCCCCGATTTATGTACGCATGGCCCACAGCCAAGATCGCCGTAATGGGAGGAGCTTCTGCTTCCAAAACATTGATGCAGATACAGGTCGCTTCCATGAAGAAAAAAGGAAAAGAAGTAAGCGAGGAAGATCAGGAGAGGATCATGAAAGAGATCAGTGATCGCTATGATCGTCAAACCGATGTACGGTATGCTGCCTCACGGCTTTGGGTTGATGGCATTATCAATCCGATCGAAACCCGTGAGCGGATCTCAAAAGCCATTGATTGTGCCAATCTGAATCCTGAGATCGAAGAATTCAAAACCGGGGTGATGCAGACATAAGTTGACTTCTACATATCACAGAATTAAAGAAAAGGGCGCATTGTAATGTGCCCTTTCTATTTCTCTTCAAAGTATAAATCAACATTTTAATTGTTGATATGAAGAATGAAAGATTGCAGTTGCCGGATGCAAACGAATTTAGTAGTATGAGGCAGAACATAGATTTGTCATTCCGTGACGGTGCACTAGAACGAGGGTAAGAGCAAACAAACTAATAATTAGCAATGGTCAGAATACTGACTTTGGTCATATTGAATATTTCTTTTCTAATATTTAATTATAGTATTAGTCTAGGGCAAGAACTCATAACAATAAATAACCCTGAAAAAGGTGCTTGGCAAGATCTAAAAACAAAACCCATCACATATAGTTTAGTTCAGGTTTTTGGGGAAGATATTGATGATGCGAATGCTGAGGGTGTACTATTCTCTTCACACAGATCCATTTGGGGATTAGATACCGATGATGAAGGAAATGTGTATGCATTGGATATCGATGTCCCAATGCTAGTAAAAATATCTCCAAAGGGTGAACTTTTATGGCAAAGAGATCAAAGAGGGAGAGGACCGGGAGATCTTGAGAATGCATATAGCATGGCTGTATCCGACTTGGTATATGTTTCCAATGTACGCGGTACTAGAATAGATGTTTTTGACAAGCTTGGAAACTATATAAAGAGTATCGATTTAAGTCAGTTTGACCTAAAGTATGACTACATGATTGTAGGTACAATAGAAAATAATTACCTGGTCTTGAAAGCACCTTTTTATAAAAATAATGAAGCCAAAATTTTGATTTTAGACATTAAGAATAACTTCAGTATTACTTCAGAATTTACTTTTTCTGAAGAACCTGAAGTTCCTATTCCTGACAGCCCTAATATCCAAAATCGGACCACAATTGTAGATAATTTTATAGTAGTTTCAAGTTATTTGTCTTACAAACTGTCTTATTTTGACATTAAAGGAAGATTAGTAAAAGAGGTGAGACGAGAATTTCCAAAATTTAAACGGCCGGGAGTTTATAATGCCGGGAATGGTAACTCACATGTATCTGCATCGAGTTATATAGTTGGTTTTCATAAAATAAATGAGAAATACCTTATCAATCAGATTGTCTGGACCGATAACATAGAAGATGATATGGACAGGATTGCCCGTGATATATATAATGGAAATTATCC
>Ga0136557_1000952_pt1 | contig 20183 bp, 21 predicted proteins | sample AntRauTorckE6832_FD_104796 | JGI IMG/M metagenome (GOLD analysis project Ga0136557, IMG submission 104796) | Saline lake microbial communities from Rauer Islands, Antarctica - Metagenome Torckler E6 #832 | ecosystem: Environmental > Aquatic > Non-marine Saline and Alkaline > Saline | place...
CTACATTATCGACAAGCAAGGCAAACTGTGCCATATCATGGACAAGGTCAAAACCAGGACCCATCACGACGATGTGCTGGGCTGGATCAAGGAGCATTTGTGAAGCTCAATTTCAAGCAATACGCTGACACCGGAGAGCCGCTGCTCATATTGCACGGGCTGTTGGGCAGCCTGACCAACTGGACGTGGCACAGCCGCAGACTGGCCGAGCATTTTGCGGTATACGGCATTGATCTGCGTAACCATGGTGGCTCGCCCCATGCTGATGGCATGTCGTTTCCACTGATGGCGCAGGATGTCGTGGACTTTATGGACGATCAGGGAATTGCCGAAGCGCATATACTGGGGCATTCAATGGGGGGCAAGGTCGCCATGCAGCTGGCCATGGATCACCCTGAACGTGTCAAGCGCCTGGTGATCGCCGACATTGCACCCGTGAAATATGGCGGCGAGCGAGGTGAACATGATGAAATCTTTGACGGTTTGTGTGCGCTGGATCTCAGTACACTGACCAGTCGAACCGAGGCAGGCAAGCAACTGGCTGCATGGGTGGATGACGAGGTGGTCAGGCAATTCCTGTTGAGTAACCTGGAACGCGATGGTGACGGCGGATTTGCCTGGCGCATCAATTTGCCGGTGCTTCGTGACAGTTACCCCGCAATGCGGGACAAACCTTCGGGTGATGGCGTGTTTGACGGCGAAGTACTTTTCATTCGTGGCGATCTGTCGGACTATATCAACGCGACACACCGGGAGGAAACGCTGCGGCATTTCCCGCGCGCAACCATCAAGACCCTGATGCAGGCCGGTCATTGGCTGCACGCGGAAAAGCCCGAGACCTTCAACCGGCTGGTGCTCGATTTTCTCTCTGATTCATCGCAGAACCCATCACAGGCTGACCCATGACTGTCCTCAGTGTCAACGTTAACAAGATCGCCTTGCTGCGCAATTCGCGTGGCACCAACTATCCCGAGCTGTTGTATTTTGTGCGCAAGATCATGGCGTATGGCATCAAGGGCATTACAGTTCACCCCCGGCCCGATGAGCGGCATATCACCCGGCAGGATGCCCGCGATATTTCGGCGCTGCTGCGTGAGCATCCTGAAGTGGAATTTAACGTCGAGGGTTATCCATCAGACGATTTCATGGCGCTGATAGAAGCACTGCGCCCTGCCCAGTGCACGCTGGTGCCCGATGAGCCGGGGCAGTTGACCTCCGATCATGGCTGGCAGATAACACAAAACCGCCGCCTGCTCGACACCGTGTTGCCCCAGTTGCGGCAGTGGGGCGTGCGCAGCAGCCTGTTCCTGGATCCGGGGCCGGATGCCGCCGAGCTGGCGGCGCAGGTTGGCGCAGATCGCATTGAACTTTATACCGAACATTACGCTCGCACGTTCGCGGCAGCAGAGGCGCGCACAACGCAGCAGGTGTTGCAACGCTATCTGGACACCGCCGACCGCGCTGTGGCGTGCGGCGTCGGGGTCAATGCCGGTCATGACCTTAACCTGTGCAACCTCGCCACGTTCCTGTCGGGCGGGCAGGTGCTGGAAGTCTCCATTGGTCATGCCCTGATCGTGGAGTCGCTGGAGCTGGGTATGGATGAGGTGCTGCGCCGTTATATGGACATCATTGCGGCAGCCCCTGGGCCTGATACAGGGGATGCAGGTGATGCCAGCCGTGGCGCCTAAAGCCCCGGTTTTTTACGGCTACTGGATTATTGCTGCTGCTTTTGTCACCCAGTTTGTCTCGATTGGTTTGCAGAACTACATCATCGGGCCGTTCATGATTCCAATGACAGAGGCGTTTGACTGGACGCGTGCGGAATTTACCTCGGCACGCTCCATTGGGCAGATGGTCGCGGCATTTACCGGATTTTTTATTGGTGCCGGTGTCGACAAGTATGGCGGTCGACCTTTTATCCTAGTCGGCTTGGTGATTCTTTCGCTGTCTGTTTTCTCTCTGGGCAGCGTGCAAACGCTTACGCACTGGATGCTTGTCAACGGGGTCATACTGACCATCGGCGCCGCCATGATCGGCAACCTGGTGGTCAATGTGACGCTGGGCAAGTGGTTCGTTGATCGCCGGGGGCGGGCGGTTGCGCTGGCGGCGATGGGGGTGTCACTGAGCGGTGTGTTACTGCCGCCGCTCACCACCTGGCTGGTTGACATGTATGGCTGGCGTCAGGCATGGCATGTGCTGGGTATCGGCGCTGCGGTGCTGATCCTGCCGGCCGCGCTGGTTATTCGTCGCAGCCCGGAAGATTATGCCATGAACCCGGATGGCCGCACGGCCGACGAGATGGCATCGGAGATGGGCGACAAGGCGCGACTGGATTTCGCCAGCTCGATGACGCGGCGCCAGGCCATGCGCACCGGACGTTTTTACGCGTTGGTGGTTGCCTTTGGTCTGTTTCAGATTTCCATCACCGTGATGTTGCTGCAGACAGTGCCGTTCATGACCGATGCCGGGTATTCGAGAATCGTGGCGGCCTCCATGATTTCGCTGAGCTCGATACCCTCGTTTCTCAGCAAACCGTTCTGGGGCGTGTTCATAGACCGTTATAGCGCCAGACCGCTGGCAGCGATTGGCGCGGGCATCACCGGGTTTTCGCTGATCATCATCGTATTGGCCGTGCAGGCGCAGAATGACTTTCTGGTGTATGCCGCCTTCCTGATCATGGGCATTGGCTGGGGTGGTCTGATTCCGCTGCAGGAGGTGATATGGGCGACGTTTTTTGGCCGGCGCTATCTGGGCTCGGTGCGCGCAACCGCGATGCCCTTCACGTTTGCCTTGACGGCGTTGGGGCCGGTGCTGGCGGCGGCATACTATGACCGCTTTGGAAATTACGACAACGCGTTTTTATTGATGGCCTTCTGTAATCTGGGGGCGGCAGTCATGATGATGCTGATCTCAGACCAGAGGCCTGAGATCAAGGTCGATCCGCTGCGCTAAGCAGTTGCTGCAAGGCTGGCCAGACCATAGCCACAATCATGGGCTGGGCCTCAGCCGTCGGATGAATGCCATCGTCCTGCATCAGCGCTGCGTTTTCTGCGATGCCGTCGAGCAGAAACGGGATCAGTATCAGCCCGTATTCATCGGCGAGTTGTTTGTACTGAGCGTAAAAAGGATCGGTGTAACGCGGGCCATAATTGGGCGGAATCTGAATGCCTGCCAGTATGACCTGCGCACCCGCCTGCTGGCTCATCTGGATCATGCGTTCGAGATTCTGCCGGATGTGGGTCACCGGCAGGCCGCGCAGGCCGTCGTTGCCGCCCAGCTCCAGAATGACAATATCCGGTTGCTGGGCGTCGAGCATGGCAGGCAACCGCGCCAGGCCGCCGGCCGTGGTCTCACCGCTGACACTGCCGTTGACGACACGCCAGGGCGAGGATTTATCGTGCAGACGCTGCTGCAGCAGTGCAACCCAGCCGTCGCGCTCATTCATGCGATAAGCGGCGCTGAGGCTGTCACCGAAGACCAGAACCACGCCCTCGTCGCTTTCGGCAGCCGTGATGCCGGCGATGAGTATGAACCAGAGCACAACAACGCCGCGCAGGGCGCCAGCGCGCAATGGCTGGCGTCGGGCTGTGATGAGTCTGCTTATCAGCGATTTAACATTCATAAGTCGATACAATGGCCTATATTGGCGACAGGCGGTCTGTGCGCTGCGCGTATTAAGGTTAAAGTACTGTTTATACGTCGCGGATTCAATCCCGGCCCAGTTCAATGAACCATTTCCACGTGTGCGGACGTAACAACCGTTTGCGAGCCAGTTCCGGTCGGGCATAGCATTTATTCACAGGCGATATTCTTTATGACAGCAATGATTGAGGCCAGGCACCTGTCCAAGCAGGTGGCCACCAGTGAAGGTCAATTGGTGATCTTGAATGACATTTCGCTGAGCATTGAGGCGGCCGAGGCGATTGCTATTGTGGGTGTGTCCGGCTCTGGCAAGTCAACTCTGCTGGGTCTGATGGCCGGGCTGGACAGCGCAAGCTCTGGTGACATGATTCTTGATGGCGAAAACCTGAGCATCATGGACGAGGAAGACAGGGCCCGGCTGCGCGGGCGCTGCGTGGGCTTTGTATTCCAGTCCTTCCAGCTGTTGCCAAGTTTGACCGCACTGGAAAACGTGATGCTGCCCATTGAGCTGAAGAATGACAGTGATGCCCGCAACAAAGCCGCCCGGCTGCTGCAGCGCGTGGGGCTGGAGTCGCGTGTGAAACATTATCCCAATCAGTTGTCAGGCGGTGAGCAGCAGCGTGTTGCGATTGCTCGCGCCTTTGCGTCCGAAGCGAAAATCCTGTTTGCTGATGAACCGACCGGCAATCTTGATGCTGCCACCGGCGCCCGGGTCATCGATTTGCTGTTTGCGCTCAATGCAGAGTATGGCACCACGCTGGTGCTGGTCACGCACGATGACCGCCTGGCGCAGCGCTGTGGACGCATGGTGCGCCTGGTTGCCGGAGAAATCACCGAAGACGTGCGCCTTGATGTCAGGGAAAGCGCCCATGTCTGAGTCTTCCCGGACGGTCTCTGCGTCACCGATGACGTTGATGCGGGTCGCCCTGCGGCTATTATGGCGCGACTGGCGGGGCGGCGAGTTGCGCCTGTTGTTATTGGCCATGGTGATGGCTGTTACCTCGGTCAGCGGCATTGCCTTGTTTACCGACCGCCTTGAGCGTGCGCTGCTGCAGGAGTCCGCCACCATGCTGGCGGCCGACCGTGTGCTCAGTGGCAGGCAGCCGCCGCCAAGGCAATGGTTGCAAGAAGCTTCGCAGCGAGGGCTGGCTACTGCCGAAGTGCAGGCGTTTGCGTCCATGGTGTTCTCGGACCAGGGTAATCTGCTGGTGGCCGCCAAGGCGGTGAGTGAAGCTTATCCACTGCGCGGTGAGCTGCGGGTGTCTGATCAGCCCTTTGGTACCGCCTACACCGAAACCGGCGGGCCCGCCCGCGGTGAAGTCTGGGTCGAATCACGTGTGCTGCCCGGTCTGGGTATTGAGCTGGGTGACACCCTGTTTGTCGGTAACGCTGAATTTGTTGTCAGCCGGGTACTGGTGCAGGAGCCGGACCGGCAGCAAGGCGGTATGATGGAAAACGCCGGTCCGCGCGTGCTGATGCATCTGGATGATGTACCGGCGACCAATATCATCCAGCCCGGCAGTCGGGTCAGCTACCGCTATCTGTTTGCCGGTGAGCTTGAGGTGCTTGATGTCTTTGCCAATTGGGTGCAAGAGCAGTCCGGCGGTGATTTCAGGTTACGCGATGTCCGCGACGAAAGTCAGGAAGTCAGTGACGCGCTGGCCAGAGGTGAAAGCTTTCTATTGTTAGGTAGCCTGTTCGCAGTGCTGCTGGCTGGCATTGCCATTGCTTTGACGGCGCGGCGTTACAGCGAAAGGCATTTTGACTACGCCGCCATTTTGAAAACGCTGGGTTGCACCTCGAACCAGATATCCGCCATCTACTTCGGTATTCTGTTATCGCTGCTTGTTATCGCAGTGGTGGTGGGTTCCGTGCTCGGCTGGCTGGTGCACGAAGGAATCCTGTTTCTGCTGCAATCGGTGATTCCCATTGATTTGCCACAAGCCTCCCTGACACCGTTCGGGCTGGGTGCATTGACCGCACTCATCTGCCTGTTTGCATTCGCCATGCCACCGTTGCTGGCGCTCAAGCATACCTCGCCGCTGCGTGTTCTGCGCAAGGATCTGGCCGATGCTCCGCTCAGTACCTCGCTGCCCTATGTGTTTGGTATTGGCGGCGCACTGGTCCTGATTCTGTGGTACAGCCAGGATCTGTTGATCAGTTTTATCCTGGTGGCCGCGGTCGCGGGTGTTGCTCTGGTATTGAGTGCCATGTCGTACCTTTTGTTGCGCTCGGGGTCCGCGGCGGGCATGCGCGCCGGCAGTGCCTGGCTGTTGGCGATGTCAGCAGTTCGTCGGCGCAGGCGCCAAAGCGTGCTGCAGGTGTTGGTGTTTTCACTGACCATCATGTCGTTGCTGACACTGGCGCTGTTACGCACAGACCTGATCAATGACTGGCAGGCGCAGTTGCCGGAGGACACGCCAAACCACTTCATGATGAATATCAGCGATGGCCAGGTCGCTGGCATGCAGCGATTCCTGCAGGAAAACGACGTGGAGGCCAACCCGTTTTACGCAATGGTGTCTGCCGGCTTGTTGACCGTCAATGACGAGCCCGCGCGGCGGCCCTGGGGCGATGACGATGAAGAGCAGGGCAGGTCAACGCTGACCGAACGTGCGGGCAATGAAGAAACCGACGGTGAAGCGGCTGCTGACCGGGTTGCTGAACGGGGCGCTGAGGGGATTGCGCAGGGGGTTGCGGCGGAGGACGCGGAAGCCGCGGACAGGTCCCAGCGTGTGGAAAATCGGCAGGTTACCTGGACCTCGCAGCTGCCGCCCGATAACGATATTGTTGCCGGCACCTGGTGGGGGGACAACAGTCGCCCGGGCCGGGTCTCAGTGGAGCAGGATTATGCTGAACGTATTGGTGTAGCGTTAGGTGATGAACTGGTGTTCCGGGTCAATGAACAGGAAATTACCGCCGTCGTTGATAATATGCGCACGGTTCGCTGGGACAATATGCAGCCCAATTTCTTTTTCATATTCTCGCCCGGTACGCTGGACCATCTGGGCGCGACTTACCTGTCTACCTTACTGCTGGAGGGGCAGGAAAAGCTGTTGCTGAACGACTTGCTGCGACAATTCCCGACGATTGTTGTATTGGAAGTCGACGCCTTGATTGAACAGATCCAAAGTATCATCGCACAAGTCAGTTCGGCGATTGAGTTGATCGCGGCACTGGTGCTGATTTCCGGCGCGCTGGTGTTGTTGTCCTGCGTTAACGCGACGCTTGATGAGCGCTTTCGTGAGAATGCCATCCTGCGTACGCTGGGGGCCGGTCGCAAACTGATCATGACCTCGTTATTGATAGAGTTTGCCTTTATTGGCCTGTTAGCGGGCGTTATCGCCACCATTGGCGCAGAACTGAGCCTGTACTACCTGCAAACTGAAGTATTCCAGCAAACCTTTGCGCTGCACTATTGGGTGTGGATTGCCGGTCCTTTGGCAGGTACAGTGATCATCGCTGCGCTTGGTGTGGCGGCGACGCGCAAAGTGGTCAATACCAGTCCGCTGGCGGTACTCAGGCAGTTGTCGGCATAACGCTGCACCGGTCGCCGCGACTTGTGAACAGGAGTGTGATATGAGATTACAGATTTCCAGGGTGGCCGTCGCTCGCTATGGCTCGCGCATCGCCACGCCGCTGACAACTCGCTTGCTGGCAGTGTTGTTCGTCGTGTTGTTCATGGCCGGCTTCGCACCGACTGCGCTGGCGCAGCATTGGCTCGCCAATCCGCCCGCAGAGTTGAGCCGCGAATGTGTTTATGGTGATTGCGCTAACGGCTTTGGCATTCTCGAGATGCGTACCGAGCTGGGCAGGGATCGCTACGAAGGTACATTCCAGGATGGCGAGTTCCATGGCAACGGCCGTTACGAACACATGGTCAGCCGCAATGCGCGGGCGTATTACGATGGCGCGTGGGTAATGGGTGTGCGCGAAGGCCGTGGCACATACTGGAACGGTATATCAAATCTGTATGTTGGGCAGTGGCAGAACGATTTGCGTCATGGCCATGGTGCCTATTTTTTTGGCGTACAGAACTGGTCGCCCAATAAACACTCTGAACAATGGTTGCAGAACAATGTTGAGAACTACACGGGTGATTTTGTCGAAGACCTCTATGAAGGTTATGGCAGCTATCGCTGGCCTGATGGCGAGAAGTACGTTGGCATATTTTATGCCAATGAAAAACACGGCAATGGCACGTTCTTTTATACCACCGGTACCCGCCGGGAACAGTACTGGCAGTATGGCCGTTTTATTCGTTAACGGCGCGCCGGCACAACGCTAAAAACAAGGTAATAAACCATGAATTTACAATCGATCCGCCGCGAGTACCTCAGCGGCAGCCTGACGCGTGAGCAGTTGAAAGCTGATCCGGTTGATCAATTCACGCTGTGGCTGGATCAGGCTATCAAGATGGAATTGCCTGACCCGACAGCAATGGTGCTGGCGACAGCCGGTCCGGATAGTCAGCCAAACCAGCGCGTTGTGTTACTGAAAGGTTTTGATGAGCGCGGCTTTGTATTTTTTACCAACTATGAAAGCCGCAAGTCCCGGGATATTGCGGCCAACACAAACGTCAGTCTGCACTTTCCCTGGTACCCGGTTGAGCGGCAGGTGTTGGTTTGCGGCGTAGCGCAGAAAATCAGTGTTGAAGAATCGACAGCTTACTTTCAAAGCAGGCCCCGCGAGAGTCAGTTGGGTGCGTGGGCGTCGCCGCAGAGCCGCGTGATCGAATCGCGCGAGAGCATGATGCAGCAATTTGAGTCGGTCAGTAAAAAATTCGCCGACAGGGATATCCCCTTGCCGGAGTTTTGGGGCGGCTTTCGGGTCAAACCCTCGCGCCTGGAGTTCTGGCAGGGCGGCGCCAACCGCTTGCACGACCGCTTCCAGTATTTGCTGCAATCAGGTGGGCACTGGCAAATAGATCGCCTGGCCCCCTGATTCAGCCCTTCCAGGCCGGCAGCTTTTTGGGCAACAGAATATTTTTCAGGCGCGCATATTGGGGCAGACCGTTTTTGTAGGGGGGGTAATCCTCCCCCTGGATCAGGGGTGAAAAATAATCCCGGGCTTTCTGCGTGATACCAAAACCGTCCTCGGTAATATAGTCACGCGGCATGGGTTTCTCGACATTGGCGACCTCAGCCAATGGCGCTTCGCCTACACTCCAGCGGTAGGTCTTGCCTGGCTTGCGTACGATAGTGGGCATTACTGCGCTCTTGCCGGCCATTGCAAAATCCACCGCCGCCTTGCCCATGGCATAAGCCTGTTCAACATCCGTCGCTGAGGCGATGTGGCGCGCCGAGCGCTGCAGGTAATCGGCAACTGCCCAGTGGTACTTGTAGCCCAGTTCCTGTTTGACCATATTGGCCAGAAAAGGTGCCACGCCACCCAGTTGAGTGTGGCCAAACGCATCCTTGCCGCCCGCATCGGCGAGAAATTGACCGTTGTCGTAATGTGCGCCCTCGGACACGACCACAGCGCAGTAACCGAATTGTTCTACACAGGCCTTCACTTTGCCTATGAAAGCGGCCTTGTTGAAGGCGATTTCGGGAAATATGATGATGTGCGGCGCGTCGCCTTCGTGCTCGGCAGCCAGGCCCGCGGCGCCCGCTATCCAGCCAGCGTGGCGACCCATGACTTCCATGACAAACACCTTGGTGGAGCTTTCGCACATGGAGGCGACGTCAAGGCCGGCCTCGCGGATGGAAACGGCCACGTACTTGGCAACCGAACCGAAGCCCGGGCTGTTGTCGGTGATGGGCAGGTCATTGTCCACGGTTTTGGGGATGCCGATACAGGTGATCGGGAAACCTTCTTTCTGGCTAAGCATGGATACCTTGTTGGCCGTATCCTGCGAATCGCCACCGCCGTTGTAGAGAAAGTAACGGATGTTGTGCGCCCGGAATACCTCCATCAGTCGAAGATATTCCTCGCGGTTGTCGTCCAGGCTTTTCAGTTTGTAGCGGCAGGAGCCAAAGGCACCAGCGGGCGTATGACGCAGCGCAGCAATGGTGGCGGCAGTTTCCTTACTGGTGTCGATAATTTCTTCGGTGAGCGCGCCGATGATACCGTTTTTGCCAGCGTAGACCTTGCCGATTTCGGCCTTGTGCTGGCGTGCGGTTTCAATAACGCCGCAGGCGCTGGCATTGATGACAGCGGTGACGCCCCCTGACTGGGCGTAGAAAAGATTAGCTTTAGCCATGGGAAAACCTGTTTACTGCCTGCTTGTAGGGTGTCTGTTTGCCGCCTGCGCTGACACGCTGATAAGACTGACCGCGGCCGGCGTTATCCAGTTAGTGCAATGTGGGCTGTGTCGGGCATAATGTTACAAAGTGCCGCCTGGCTTGGCAATCAATGACATTGCATTGCGCTCGCCCGCCGGCCATTAAACCATACAGGAAGCTCAATGAAACGACTCATTATAGGCATGTCCGGCGCCAGCGGGCTGATTTACGGTATTCGGCTGTTAGAAGTGCTGAAAACGGCGCCCGCTATAGAAACCCATCTGGTGTTGACCGGCGCAGCGCGTTTGAATATCAGTCTGGAAACCGATTGGCAGGCCGATGCCGTGATGGCCATGGCCGATGAAGTGCATTCGGTCAAAGACCTTGCTGCCAGCATTGCCAGTGGTTCGTTCCGCACCGATGGCATGATCGTCGCGCCATGCTCGATGAAAACCCTGTCAGCCATCGTTCATTCCTACGCCGACAATCTGCTGACCCGGGCGGCAGATGTGGTGCTCAAGGAGCGGCGCCGACTGGTTTTGATGCCGCGCGAAACGCCCCTGCATGTCGGGCATTGCGAGTTGCTGCTGAAGGCCTGCCAGCTGGGAGCCATTGTCGCCCCGCCCATGCCGGCGCTTTACACCAAGCCGAAGACGGTGGACGACATTATCAATCACAGCGTCGGGCGGGTGCTGGATCTGTTTGATATCGAATCGGGACTGGTCACGCGCTGGCAGGGGGCTGCCATCAGCAATCAGGCACAGTGAATGCTGGCCTGCGTCAGTGACCTCATGGTTTGTTGGTCCAGTTTCAGTGCGCGAACGCGAGCATGGAGGGCAAGATTCGCCTGAACAGTAGCTGCCAGATCGAGGACGCCGGACCGGCGCGCGGCGTTTGATGCAGGATCTGGTTCTGGGTCTGGGTCTGGGTTTGAGTGTGCTTCAGGGAACAGCGATGCCAGCGCGCGCAGTTGCATGAATTCGGCCTCCAGTTCCAGTGCCTTGATGCGTCGACGCAGGTCCTCCTGGTCGTCACCTGGGATGCGCATGGCGTCCGCTGGACGGGATTTTAGCCAGCGCCTTGACTGGCGCAGTGGCTTCACCAGCTGGGTGGCCCAGGTACCGGAGAATGCCGATGCCTGCTCAAACTGTGCCTCGGTCAGTAAACCACGGGAACAGCCATGCCAGCAACACATCAGCAGTAACACAACATCTACGTTTTGTTCGTCCTGCAAACGCAGACACAGGGCCTGGATGCCGGGCCGGGTGTAAACGTCGCGCGCGAAACGCAGCAGCGCATGTTGTTGACCGGTGTCAGGTGTCGTCATATGTTATGGCCACATTTTTGTGATCGCTTGGCACAGATTTGGTACAGTAATCCAATCAGCTTACAGGAACTCACATGCACATTCATATCCTCGGTATTTGCGGCACTTTTATGGGCAGCCTGGCGGTGCTGGCCAAAGAGCTGGGGCATACCGTCAGCGGCTCTGATGCCAATGTTTATCCACCGATGAGTACGCAGCTGGAGGAGCAGGGCATTCAGCTCTGTGAAGGTTTTGACCCGGGGCATCTGCAGCCGCAGCCGGATCTGGTTATTGTGGGCAATGCCCTGTCGCGTGGCAACCCGGCGATTGAATATGTGCTGAATCAGGGGTTGCCTTATTGTTCCGGTCCGGAATGGTTGTCGCGCTCCGTACTGCAGGGCAAATGGGTGCTGGCCGTTGCCGGCACCCACGGCAAAACTACCACCAGTGCCATGCTGGCGTGGATCCTAGAATACGCCGGCATGAAGCCAGGCTACCTGATTGGCGGCGTGTTGAACAACTTTCCGGTGTCGGCGCGGCTGGGCGACAGTGATTTTTTTGTCGTGGAGGCTGATGAGTACGACAGCGCCTTTTTTGACAAACGCTCAAAGTTCGTCCACTACCGGCCGCGTACGCTGATACTGAATAATCTGGAATACGATCATGCCGATATTTTCCCTGATCTGGCTTCGATTCAACGACAGTTTCATCACCTGATCAGAATGGTACCGGGTGAGGGTTTGATTATCCGGCCACGTTTCGACGAGGCGCTGGGGCAGGTGTTGGAACAGGGCTGTTGGACACCGACGCAGAGTTTCGCTCTGCTTGATGGGGAGCGCGGCAGCAGCAAGGGCCCGGAACCGAGCGGCTGGGGCGTGCGTCTGTTGCAGGCGGATGGCGGCATGTGTGATGTCAGCAAAACCAGCCATCTGGGCAGCACGGTCACAGCCCGGTTGCAGTGGTCACTGAGCGGGCGCCACAACGTCAGTAATGCCGTGGCGGCAATTGCGGCGGCCCATCATGTAGGGGTGGATATCCACGCTGCCTGCGAGGCGCTGGGTAAATTTGCCAGCGTCAAACGGCGCATGGAGCTGCTGGGTGAGGTACGCGGCATTTCTGTCTATGATGACTTTGCGCATCACCCTACCGCCATCGAAACCACGCTGGACGGTATTCGCCAGCGGCTTAACCAGATTCCTGGTACCCGCTTGATTGCGGTCATCGAGCCGCGCTCGGCGACGATGAAAATGGGTGTGCATCAAAGTTGCCTGGCGGCGTCCTGCCGCGCGGCCGACCTGTGTTTGTGGATGTCGGGCGCCGACAATAGTCTGGATATAGACGGTATTATCGCGGAAAGCCCGGGCCCGGCGCTGAGCTTCAACAGCGTCGATGATATTGTTACCTACCTTGGCCGGCATTGCCGCGCCGGGGATCATATCGTAATCATGAGCAATGGCGGCTTCGGTGGTATACATCGCAAACTGCTGTCAGCGCTTGCTTAAAAGGGTTTGCCATTATGTCTGCCATCAAAGAGCCCGGGCTAATACCCCTGTTTCCGCTCAGATCAGTGTTGTTTCCAGGCGGACGCCTGCCGCTGCAGATATTTGAACAGCGTTACATTGATCTGGTCAGCCATTGCATGAAATCCGATACCGGCTTCGGGATTTGTCTGATCAGTAAAGGTGCAGAAACGGCACAACCTGGCGCTTCTCAGCAGGTTGAGCGCGTTGGCATGTATGCCCGTATCGTAGATTGGGATCAATTGCCCAATGGTTTGCTCGGCATCACCGTGGAAGGACGCCATAAATTCACGGTGCAGGATTGCTGGGAAGGGAAAAACAAGTGGTTGATGGCGAGCGTGCAATTTTCACAGGAGGACTTCGTGGGCCAGCCGGCCTTGCCCCTGACCGGGCAACACCAAGGCCTGGTGGATTTGTTGCGGGAGCTGTCGGCGCATCCAATGGTCGAGAGTCTGGACCTGGATATCGACTTTGACGATGGGCGTCAGTTGGCCTGGCGCCTGAGTGAATTGTTGCCTGTGCCTGTCCAGCAGAAACAGAAGTTGCTGGCGCTGGATGATATCGAGGAGCGCTTTCATGAAATCGAAAATCTTGTGGCCGCAATGATGCGCCAAGTGTAATCAGTGCGGCAGCAGCTCAATGACGCGACTGAAATCCACCAGAATCATTAACTGACCATCCTCATTGTAGATGCCGCGGATGAACCGGGCGCCCGCTACGTCGCCCGTGGCTGGCGGCGTTTCTATTTCGTCCGCGTTCAGGTCAACGATAGCTGATACCCGGTCCACCACGACCCCCAGCATAAAATCTCCAATTTCCACGACAATGATGCGTGATTGTTCGGAACTGGTGTGATCTGGCAGGCCAAACACCCCCCGGCCATTAATCACGGTGACGACATTGCCGCGCAGGTTGATGATGCCCAGAATGAACGCCGGTGCGCCGGGTACCGGCGTGATCTCGGTATATCTCAGTACCTCGTTCACCCGGGCGGCGCTGATAGCGTAGGTTTCTTCGCCCAGGGTGAAACTGACGTGCTTGATCAGGTGCGCGGAGCTGTCAGTTGCGGTATAAGAGCCATGCTCTGCGATGACTGTGTTTGGCATAATGTGATTTCCTGCTTTGTATTTTAGTGAGACGCAGCGGCTCACGTGTGTTCTGGCCGATCTGACTGTTGTAGCGGCAGGTTTGGCAGTTTATTGAGTGTCACGCTAGCATTGGTCAAGCCCGGCAGGCTCCGGGTCGTCCGTCTGCTCTGGTCAACGCTGCGGGCTTGCCGCATAATACCGGGGTACTGGACATAACAGATAAAGATAGCAGCAGGAGGTTGTGTGATGTCGGAAGTGTGGTCAAGTCCCGCTACCTGGACCCACGAGCAGTGGCTGGTTGCGAGTATTCTCGGGTTTATCGTGCTGGCCGTTATTATTGTTGCCTATCGGCTTGCCAGGATCGTGCGCAGCGTCAACACCAAACGTGAACGGCCGAATTTGCGTCCTGGCCGTCGCCCGCGCCGCTGACGCTCCGGGGCCTACGACAAGGTTAAATCAAGAATTGCCGCTGCACCGACCAGGCATATCACCACGGCACCAAGCCAGCCGAGCAGCGCCAGGATACGGAATGGTTTTCCATCTTCCGGGTACAAACCGGACTTCTCGTACTCGCGCTCTTCTGCGCGGTGAGGTTGTTTAGATTCGTTGGTATCGCTCATGACAAGCTCCTGGCTCATGCGTTGGATTGGAAAGTCAAGGTCAAAAAAAATGCTCAGTGCGCCGGGTGTCTGGCTTGCATCGTTGTTTTTCGTACTTGTGCCCGCTGACGCCATCGTGATCAGACATGATACCGGATACACGAGATATATCGCCAGTGCCACTGATTATCCCGGTGTCTTTCCGCTGGAGCAACAGGGGCATCGAAACATTTGTGTGGCAACCCTGGTGGCACCGCAGTGGGCACTGACAGCGGCACATTGCGCAACTGAAACGACAATGCAGGCGGCGCTGAGAGATGGCCAGGCATACAAGGTGCAGATCGCGGGTCAAACGCATCACATTGAGGCCGTGCACCTGCACCCGACATGGTCTGGCGAGTCGCTCGAGCGGCTGCAGCCCGGGCAGGTTGATTTGGCCTTGCTGCGCCTGTCGGCTTCGGTAAATGTAGATGCCGTGGTCGAACTTTATCGCGGCGAGGACGAACTGGCGCAGACAATGACTTTTCTGGGCTGGGGTTATACCGGTATTGGTACCACAGGCTCCGCGATTAACGACGGGCGGCTGCGATTTGCGCACAACACCGTCATCCGCGCCGACGAGCACTTGCGTTTTGAATTCGACGACCCGCGTGTCAATGATGACCAGGCTGTGGAGTTCGAGGGCATCCCAGGCCTGGACGACAGCGGCGGGCCAGCGTTGCTGACAGAGCGCGGCTCAATGCTGCTGGCGGGAATCGCGGTCGGGGAACTGACGGGTGGCGCTGACTACGTCGGAGCCGGGCGTTATGGTGCCATTGTCGTTTATGAGCGTGTCAGCCAGCATCTGGACTGGGTCGATTCAGTGATTCCCTGCAAGCTGACCAGCCTCGGCATAACGGCTCGGTCCGCACGGTGAGCGATTTTTGGCCCACGACAGATATATATTTGTACAATTTTGATACTATCAAGTTCTTTACCGGGTGCACCGGGCAAACCAACCAATATCAAAGGTGATTTAATGACCATTCAAGTCGGCGACAAAATACCCGCAGCTACCCTCAAGTTTATGGGCAAAGAAGGTCCGGAAAACATCACTACGGATGATATTTTTACCGGTAAGAAAGTGGTGCTGTTTGCTGTGCCGGGTGCGTTTACGCCAGGCTGTTCAGTGACTCACCTGCCGGGTTTTGTGGTAAATGCCGATAAAATAAAAACCAAAGGCGTGGATACCATTGCTTGTATGGCCGTCAACGATGCTTTTGTCATGTCTGCCTGGGGCAAGGCGCAAAACGCGGAAGAGCTTTTGATGCTGGCTGATGGCAATGCTGAATTTGCCGAGGCGCTGGGGTTGACGATGGATGCCAGCGGTTTTGGTATGGGTAAGCGCAGCAAGCGTTTCGCGATGATTGTGGAGAATGGCAAGGTAAGCTATCTGGGCCTGGAGCCGGCGGGTGGTATTGAGGTCAGTTCGGCAGACAACATCATGGCGCAGCTGTAATTACGCCGAAGGAGAATCCTGATGTTGAAAACGGAGTACATAGAATACCGCGACGGCGATACCGTGCTGGAGGCCTATGTCGCCTACGATGAGGATGCGACCGATAAGAAACCCTGTGTACTGATCGGCCATGACTGGAGCGGTCGCCGCGAGTATGCCTGCGCGCGCGCCGAGCGCATGGCAGAGCTGGGTTACGTTGGTTTTGCTGCCGATATCTACGGCAAAGGTGTTTTTGGCAAAGAAGATGATGCCAAGGGCAATAAGGCTCTAATGCTGCCATTTGTCGAGGATCGTACACTGTTGCGTCGGCGTATGCTGGCCGCACTTGCGGCGGCGCGAGCGCTGTCGCAAGTCGATGGCAGCAACATGGGCGCCGTTGGTTACTGCTTTGGCGGTATGGCGGCGCTGGAACTGGCCAGATCAGGCGTTGATGTCAAAGGTGTTGCCAGCGTGCATGGTCTGCTGGGCAAAGGCGAGGCGCCGACTGAAAAGATACAGGCCAGTGTCCTGTGTCTGCATGGTCACGATGACCCGATGGTATCGCCGGAGCAAGTGCTGGCCTTTGAAACCGAAATGTCTGAGGCGGGCGTTGACTGGCAGGTTCACGTGTACGGTGGGACCAGACATGCATTCACCAATCCAGCAGCCAATAAGCCGGATCTTGGTACTGCCTATAGTCAGACCGCTAATGCCCGTGCTGAGCAGGCGCTGGCAAATTTTTTCCATGAACTGTTTGAAGACACACTGCCTCTGGATATATCGCCCTGATGAGTTCGCTGTCACCTTGCCCCGACTGTGATAATGCTTGTCATTACCTTGGCGAGCTTGGCGAGCTGCGGGAAAAAGTGCAAGCGCTGAGCGAACAAGTGCTGACAGATGCCCTTACCGGGCTGTACAACTACCGGCACCTGTTATGGGCGATGAATCAGGAAATTGAGCGGGTGCACCGTGCCGGCGGCGCTTTCTCGTTGATTATGCTGGATTTTGACAACTTCAAGGCTATCAACGATCAGTATGGACATGAGTTCGGCAACCAGGTGTTGAAGACGGCCGGCACGTTTTTTCAGCGCTCCTTGCGCAAACTGGACGTGCCGTGTCGTTTTGGGGGTGAGGAGTTTGTGCTGGTGCTGCCCTCGACCGAGTTGCGGGACGCGGTTCAGCTGGCCGAGCGTATCCGCGAAGGCGTCACCCGGATCCAGTTGCAGGCGGAGGGTCAACGTGTCCCCCTGTCGGTCAGTATGGGCGTGGATACCTATCGCGCAAACGACCGGGTGACGCCCGAGGTGTTCCTGGATCGCGCTGACCGGTATCTGCTGCGCGCAAAGCTGGCGGGGAAAAACCAGGTGCACTATCCGCACATGTCAGACCTTGCCGATGGTATGTCCAAGGATGAGCGCGCTGCGTTGATGGATGGGTTTGCCAAAGGCAACGATACCTAGCCCCGTGTCGCTCAGGCGTTTCCGTCAAATTGGTGTATCTGTTTCGCCAGGTGATGCAGAATCGCTGCTGTAGCGCCCCAGATTCGGTATCCGTCAAAGTAGGTTTCCATGAACCGGCGCTCCCGGTTCTGAAACTCCATGCTGGCAATCCGGTAATTTTTCGGGTTCATCAGAAAAGATGTCGGCACGTAAAAAATCTCTGCCACCTCAATGGGACAGGCCCGCAATTTTACATCGGCATCAATCAGGCCGACCACCGGTGTCACATGAAAAGCGGACGGCATGATCAGCGCCGGCAAGGTTCCCATCACCTGAACAGCGTGCAAGGGCAGGCAGGTCTCCTCTTCCGCCTCTCTCAACGCGGTGCCAATAATATCAACATCCTGAGCTTCGGCACTGCCACCAGGCAGGCTCACCTGCCCGGCGTGACTGCGCAGATGTTTTGTGCGCAAGGTCAACATGATGCGGCTTTCGGCGCCTGCGCCTGCTTTTATGACAGGTATCAGAACCCCGGCCTGGCGCAAGGCCTTGCCATCAATTAGATGGTGGGGCTGGTAAGAGTGTTCGGCAGGATCGGGCGGCAGGATGAGACCCGTGGACGACGGTGACAGCCGGAAATAATTCTCCAGTCGCGCTATCAATCCGTCATTCATGTCGGTGTCTCATCCTGTCGGCCTGTTATGACCTCGGGCGATTGCTCAAGGTGATCAGTTAAAACGCCAGTCCAGCGCCACAAACGCGCGCAGTGGTTCGCCCGGGAAGTAACGGTCACCGCCAAAGGTTGTCCAGTCGGCACGTTCAGCGTATTTGCGATCCGTCAGATTCAGGACATTGACCGATAGCGTCAGCGCCTGTGATGCCTGCCAGCGTGTTCGCAGGTTGAACACATTATGACCGTCGTAGTTGTTCAGGTTCTGCGGGTTGGTGTAGTACTCACCCATGGCGACCCATTGCAGTTCCGTTGTCAACGTATTGACCGGCGACCACTGCAGTTGCACGGTGCCGAAATTTCGCGGCGCTGACTCGACATCTTTACCGTTGAGATTGACACCGTCTGCAATCCGGTCATTTTCGTAGGTATGTCGGGCGTGGTTGTACGCACCGCTGAGACGCAGGGTCTCGATCAGTTGATAAGTACCGCTCAGTTCCAGGCCTTTATGCCGGGTGTGCATATTGTTCAGGTTGAGACGGTTGCCGTCGGTAATGATCTCATTGTCCTTGTCCATGAGATAGGTAACTGCTTCATAGGACCAGTTCCCACTGGCACCTTCCAGCGCCAGTTCAACGCTGTCAATCTGCACGGCGTCCAGGTCGGCAACGTTCTGGTTGTTCTGCAAACGATACAGCTCGGTTGCCTGCGGCGGACGGAAACCGCGTGTGACCCGGAACTGAGCGTTGTGAGTGTCGTTGATCTGATAGCGAATACCCAGCTTGGGTGCCAGGTTGGCAAAGGTGTCGGAACGATCAGCCGGGCGGTTGTAGCGACAGCCACCAAACCCGCAGGTCGTGCCATCGTCACGGGTGCGACCCACCAGTATGTTGTTGGTGTAATCGTAGTTCATACGCTCGAAACGCATGCCCAGCGTTATGTCAAAACCGTTGTCGAAATATTGCTGGTACTGCACAAACGGTGCGATCTGATTGGCATCAACGTCGTAGTCGTAATGCTTGCCTGCCGGCACTGTGGCCCGCAGGAATGCAGAGCCGCTGGTTGGGCGGTCCTGACTTTGCAGCAGGGAGCCTTCGGTAAACTCAAGGTCCAGGCCAACGGAGAGCTCTGCATTCTCGCTGATGTCACGATAGGTCGCAAATTGCACACCGGCGCTGCTGTGTTCGTTGAGCTCCGTTGGCGTGCCGGGCAGAAAGTGTTGTTTGAAGTCGAGGTCGGCTTTTCGGTAGTAAGGCGTGATGACCACATCCCAGCCTGAGTCCAGTGTATAGCTGATGCGAGTCCAAGCGCGGGTGCTGCGGTTGTCACGATACGCTTCGGGGTTTTCATTGGTGCGACGCAGGTCGTCATCCTTGTAGGCGTCAGTGCCATTTAAATAACCAGCTGTTTCCTGATTCAGGTTGGTGGTGGTGAAACCACCGTCCAGCTCGACGCCATTGGCCAGTGTCGATTGGTAAAGCCAGGACAGTTTCTGCTGATCATAGCCGCTTTGGGGGCGAAACCCTTCTTCACTGATACCGTTGACCAGGAATGTGTGCGAGAAGTTGTCACTTTCAAAACCGACCCGGGCATTGCCGCGCAGCGTGCCGCGAGGGCCGGCCTCCAGTGAGATTTCCCGGCGCTCATCAGGGTCGGGCAGCACCACGTTGATCATGCCATGCACGGCGTTTGAGCCGTAAAAGGCACTGCCTGGGCCACGGATGACTTCGATACGCTCGGCGTTTTCCGAATGCGAATCGAACAGCTCGTTAACGTTACAGAATCCGGCAGAGCGCAGCGGAATACCCTCTTCGGCCAGCAAAAACGCACCGCAGGCGCCACCGCCGCTCAAGACAGGCGAGCGAATGGAAATCAGACTTTCCTGGCCATTGTTGCGATTGATGTTGACGCCAGGCAGGCGGTTGGCAGCTTCCTGAATGTGGGTGTGAGAAATGAGCCTGAGTTCTTCCTCGGACAGAATGGCAATGCTGGCGTTCACATTGCTCAGATTTTCCGGCCGTCGCGATGACGAGATGACCTGAATTTCTTCGATGGCCGGCGCGCCGGTCTGAGCGAGCGCCGGTGTCACGGCGCTGCTGATGGCAGCTGCACAGCCTAAAGCCAGCAGCTGTTTGCCGCTGGGCGTGCGATGTTTGAATGTGGTGCGAGTCATGTTTCTCCCCTTGCCTTTTGCATGCGCACGTTCTGGCGTCAG
>Ga0136557_1000955_pt1 | contig 20154 bp, 18 predicted proteins | sample AntRauTorckE6832_FD_104796 | JGI IMG/M metagenome (GOLD analysis project Ga0136557, IMG submission 104796) | Saline lake microbial communities from Rauer Islands, Antarctica - Metagenome Torckler E6 #832 | ecosystem: Environmental > Aquatic > Non-marine Saline and Alkaline > Saline | place...
GCGGCTCAATCGTAAAATCCTCAACGTAGCGCTGCTACGCCTGCGGTTTTACGCTGATCGCCACAACCAAATCTGACCCAAATCTGAGCGCAATCTTGGCCATGTTATTTGTGAACAGGCCCTAAATACATCAACACATCTCCATACCTATGATTGAGAAGACTCAGCAGATACGAGATTTTATACAAGAGGCCTCCTGGCTTCAGGGGGAGATTTCCTGTGAGTTTCTTGCCGCCGGCGAATATAATGAAAATTATGTCATTACCAGTGGTGATACCCGCTATGTTTTTCGCATCAACCACGGCACACAGCTCGGACTGGATAATCAGATAGAGTATGAATATCAGGTCCTTCAAGCGGTGAAGAACTCTGGGGTAACTCCTGTTCCCTACCGCTATGATGTGCATGCGGGAAAGCTGGGCAAGGGGGCCTTGTTGATGGAGTATCTGCCCGGGGTGGCGCTTGACTATCAGCAGGATCTGGAGGCGGCGGCCCGGATTTTTGCCCGAATTCACAGGCAGCCGCTGGATGATCGGCTCATCGTTCAGGGGAATCCCGCACGCGACATAGCCGCTGAATCCCATGAGCTCATTCACCGGTATTCAGGGCCGCATTATCAAAATGTTCGGACTCGTCTGCTTGAGTATCATGACCACATTGTCAAAGGTTCGGAGAAGATGGCGGCATTGTATGGTAACGAACAGTACTGCATCGTCAACACCGAGGTCAATTCAGGAAATTTTCGCATCGATGAAACGCGGGCCTGCCTGGTCGACTGGGAAAAGGCGGTTGTCTCCTACCGCTATCAGGATCTTGCCCATTTTTTTATTCCCACAACCACTCTGTGGAAGACCCGGTTCCGCTTCACCGAGCAGCAGAAATACACCTTCCTGCAGAACTATCTGGAAGCGGGAGAAACGGAGCTTTCCGTGGACGAGGCCTATGAAAAAACCCTTCTCATGGAGCGGGTCATACTGCTCCGTGCCCTGAGCTGGTGCTACATGGCCTACCACGAGTATACCGCGGCGGACAGGGAGCTTGCCCATGATGATACCTTTGCCACCATCACTAACTATCTCAACGAGGCCGAATGTTTCTTGGAATAGAGGCAATTGACAAGAATTACGGTGCCAACCGTGTCCTTGAGGCGGTCTCCTTCGGGGTGGAAAAGGGGGAGTTGGTCTCCATTGTCGGGCCGTCGGGGGCCGGCAAAACGACCCTGCTGAAGATCCTGGCGGGCCTGGAGTCCGCCGATGCCGGGCATGTTACTTCGTCGGCGGATTTACACAACAATCCGGCGATATTGGTGTTTCAGGATTATCTGCTGTTTCCCACCATGACCATTTTTGACAACGTCGCCTTTGGCTTGCGTTGCCGCAGGGTGGGGCGTGAGGATAGGCGAGCCAGGGTTTCGGCCATGCTGGACTATTTCCAGCTCGGCGGCAAAAAAGACCATTATCCCAACCAGCTTTCCGCCGGCCAGCAGCAGCGCGTCGCTCTGGCCCGGGCCATGGTGGTCAGTCCTTCTATTCTGCTGCTCGACGAGCCCTTTGCCAACCTTGATCGCAATCTCAAGGCGGAGACGGCCGAGTTCATCCGCGGTTTTCAGCAGGAATATTCCATCACCACGCTCAGCGTTACCCACGATCTCCAGGAGGCCTTCATGATGTCGGACAAGATCGGTATCATGCTGGATGGTCGGTTGTGCCAGTTCGATGAGGTCAAAACGGTGTATAACCAGCCGGTTTCCTCTCGGGTGGCCGAGTTCCTCGGCCATGTCAATAGTATCCCGTCCTCGTGTTTTGCCCATGTCAGTCTGCCCCAGGAAGATATGACGGCCTATTCCAGGATCAGCGTCAGAGCCGAGTCAATCGAGTTACGGGGAGATACTGCAGGCGCGGGAGTTGTTGAGGATGTGGTCTTTGCCGGACACTTTATCATCTACCGTGTTCGCCTCCATGAAGTTTGGCTGAGTGTCTACAGTTTCAATCCCGAGTTCTCGCCGGGGGACCGGGTAGCCGTCGATGTTAAACAGTTCATACGTATCAGGGAGAATTGATTATGTTACAAGGTGCCGGTTGCACGACCGTGAAAGTGATAGTGATGCTGTTCTGTCTGCTGGTCTGGACTCCGTCGCAGGTGTTTGCGGCGCAGTCCTTTGCCGAGGTAGAGGATGCTGCCGGGGGAAGCAAGGTGAAGTGGTTTATGTGGGGCGGCTCGCCGACCATAAACTCCTGGGTCGATACCTATGTTGCGGATCAGGTGAAAAAGCGTTTTGATATCACCTTGAAGCGGGTGCCCGCCGATGCCGCCATTTTTATTAATAAGCTTCTCACGGAAAAGCAGACCAACAGAGACAAGGGCACCATGGACCTGCTCTGGATCAACGGCGAGAATTTTAAAAACGCCATGGAAAATGACCTGCTCCATGGCCCCATTACCCAGCAGTTGCCCAATTTCCGTTATATCGATCCGGCCACGGTGGAATACGATTTCGGTTTTCCGGTACGTGGCTATGAGGCTCCCTATGGCCGCGCCCAGTTTGTCTTTGAGTACGATTCCGCCAAGGTAGCCACGCCGCCGCAGTCCTTTGGTGAGTTGAAAAAATGGGTCAAAGGGCATCCCGGCAAATTCACCTATCCAAGTCCGCCGGATTTTACCGGTTCGGCCTTTATCCGCCAGGCCTTTTATGCGCTTACCGGCGGTCATGAACAGTACATGCATGGTGTCGACGAGGAGCTTTTTCAAAAAAATGCGCCAAAGCTCTGGGATTATCTCAATGAAATCGAGCCCTATCTCTGGCAGAAGGGCGGGACCTATCCCAAGGATATTGCCGCTTTGGACACCTTATTTGAGCGCGGCGAGGTGCTCATGAACATGAGCTATCACCAGGCCAACGCTCAGAGCAAAATTCTCCAGGGCCGTTATCCGGAGAGTGTGCGCACCTTTGTCTTGGAGGATGGCTCGATTTTCAACACTCACTTTACCGCGATTCCGTATAATGCCCCCAACAGGGCCGGCGCTCTGGTTGTTGCCAACTTTCTGCTTTCTCCGGAGGCGCAGCTGCATAAAAACAACCCGGAGAATTGGGGAGATTTCACCGCTCTTGACCTTGACCGTCTTCCTCCGGATATGCGCCAGCGTTTCGCTTCACTGGATCTTGGGGCGGCCACGCTCTCCTTGGCAGAGCTGGCGGATGGTGCCGTGCCCGAAATTCCTTCGGGCTACCTCGAGCTTCTGGAGAGAGACTGGGAAAAGCATGTACTTCGCAATTAGCGGCAAATCATGCGCCGGTTTTTTATTTTTTTCAACCTGCTGCCGCTGCTGATCCCTTTTCTGGCGATTATCGGCGGCGGGCTGCTGGTGACCACCTTACAGTCCTTCGGCCTGTTCATGTTTTCCTACCAGTATGAGGATATGTTCTTTGCCTATAAAGAACTGTTCACCGATACCTGGTTTCTGCGCTCCGCCGTATTTTCTCTCTATGTCGCCCTGAGTGCCACCCTCATCTCCATTGTGCTCGGTACCCTGTTTGCCTATATGATATGGCGACTGCCGGCCAGGTATCACAGCCGTACCGTTATATATAAAATCCCGCTTATCCTGCCTCATATCGCCGTCGGTTTCATCGCTGTTATTGTCCTGTCAAGGACCGGGATACTGTCCTCCATGGCCTATCAACTCGGTATTATACATTCCTTTGAAAGCTTTCCCAACCTGCTCTATACCAGATCGGGCATTGATCTCATCGTCGCCTATATCTATAAGGAAACACCCTTTGTCATGGTTATGGTCTATGCCATTCTCAGCCGTTTTGACAAACGCCTGATGGAGACCGCCTCCATGCTCGGCGCTTCGCGGCTGCGAATTTTTTTCACTTTGATCCTGCCCTTTATCATGCCGATTATCAACACCACATTTATTATTCTTTTCATTTTCTCCTTTGGCGGTTTTGATCTGCCCTTTGTCCTGGGGGACAGTTATCCAGGAATGATAACCATACGTATCTATGAATACTTTTTTCAGAAGGACATGGCCTTGCGGCCGGTGGCCATGGCCATGCTGACCCTGGTGTTCAGCTTTAGCCTGCTCTTTATTTTTACCTATCTCAAGCTCTCCTCCCGTCTGGAGAAAGGGGTGCGCAAGCTATGATCAGGCTTATTGCATTGTTGCTGCTCTTTTCGGTGCTGTTCATTTTTCCGCTATTGGTGCTGGGGCTCTATGCCGCCTCTTCGGGGTGGAGCTTTCCCAATGTACTGCCTCTTTCCTTTGATCTGCGCAGTCTCAACTATCTCCTGGCGCACAGATCCGATATCGCAGTGAGTCTGGCCGCTTCGTGCGGCTATTCCTTCGGCGCGGTTGTGGTGACATTGCTGTTGACAATCCTGCCGGCCAAGCTCTTTGCCAGAACCTGTTTCACCGGCAAACCATTTCTCGAGGGACTGTTCCTGGCGCCGGCGCTGATCCCGCCCATGGCCTTCGCCATGGGGGCGCACTATATTTTTCTCTACCTCGGTATATCGGACACCTTCATCGGCGTTGTCCTCATCCTCAGCCTCTACACCTATCCCTATATGCTGCGCGCTCTCACCGCCGGGTTTCAGACCTATGGGGAGGAGTTTGCCCTGTGCGCCCGTAATATCGGCGCATCAACCACGCGAACGCTGCTGACGGTGGAAATGCCGCTGCTGCTGCCCGCCATCGTCGCCGGCGGAACGATTGTCTTTCTGGTATCGTTTTCCGAGTACTTCCTGGTTTTTCTCATCGGAGGAGGTACCGTGCCGTCCTATTCCGGCTATATTTTCCCTCTGTTGAACTCCTCGGATAAAAGTGTTGCTTCACTGCTCACCCTGCTCTTTGTCCTTGTCCCCATTCTCCTTTTTGTTGTCATCGACCGGGTGGTCTATGCAACCTACAGGAGGAGGGGAATGCTGTAGGCGGCCCATTATGATCTCAAAGAGTCGACAGGCAGGATGTGCTGATGGTATTTCATTAACGAGTCATGCACAGATGTGCCCACTGTGTCAAGCGAGTGGTGCGCTGTTTTTCCAGGATGCTCGGCGATCCTATTACCAGTGCTGCGACTGTACCCTGGTTTTTGTGCCGCACCAGTTCTGGTTGAGCAGTGCGGCAGAACGGCGCGTCTATGATCTCCATCAAAACGAGTGCTTCGATGAAGGATATCGCCGTTTTCTGGCGCGGCTCAGCAATCCCCTGCTGCAGCGGCTTGAGGAAGAACAAAGGGGGCTTGATTTTGGCTGTGGACCGGCTTCGGCCTTGGCATCGGTTCTTGAAGAGGCGGGCCACGTCATGGAGCTATATGACCCGTATTACAGCCCGGATACTTCAGTTTTACAACGCCGATATGACTTTATATGTGCCACGGAAGTGGTCGAGCATCTGCATGATCCCGCTCGGGAGTTTGAACGTCTTTTTGCCCTGCTTAAGCCGGGCGGCTGGCTTGCCATTATGACCAAACTGGTCATTGATAAGGAGCGTTTTCGTACATGGCATTATATTCGGGATCCGACCCATGTCTGCTTTTTCAGCAAGCAGGTGTTTCTTTATCTCGGCCGGCGTTTTCATGCCCATGTTAAGTTTGTAGATAAGGATGTTATTTTTCTGCGGAGGGAGTAAGGTCAGATTACTCTGAAGACAATAAAAGGGTTCCAAATAGTTACAGCCAGTCTGTCAGAGAAAGACCGATACCAATTCTGTTGACATAACTGTTGTAATCAATAAGGCTTTCGCCATAACCGCTGAAATATTGTACATATCCTTTCACATACGGATAATTAAAGAATGGGAAACTCCAGCTCAGTTCAATCGCACCATTCTCAAAGCCTGACTCAATATTGTTTCGTGACATTGCGCTGAACACATGATCCCCGTATTTATACACAGCACGAATTTCCGCATGGCCTAAATAGTCGGTAATGTCGGGGTTATCGTCACCTTCGGAACCTTCTTGAATTCTATACCATGGTTTAAAACTGAGCGCCAGATTTCCCCGTTCAACAATAAAACTGGCATAGATTCTGTCCCAGCTTCGTGACAGTTCGCCTCCACGACCATTTGATTGATGAACAATGCCGAATATATTGGATGGGTTGGTAAAGCCCCACAATTCCCATTGGGGGTTGAACTGTACCCATGCTTCGGGTTCATGGTTGGTTTCCCTGAAGGGAGATGAATCTTCACTATTGTACACTTGCCAGAAAGAGTGGTTTGTGTAGGCGGCGTATATGTCCATGGTATTAAACAGGTTGACCGCCAAAGGAAATTTTGCACTTAACTGGAACTGTGCTTCAGTGTCCTTTGCTGCAAAAGATTGATCTTTGGCACCACCCTGGAAAAGTGCTGAATCATACCCATGGGTGTTATACGCCCCAAGCAAAATATAATTTGGTTTATGGGCCATCAAGGTAAATGGCTGGAGGACATTTTTCTTGTCCTGTCTGACTCGCTCGGAGGCGCCCTGGGTTTCCTGGTCCTGCGCGGGAAAGGTGCCATCTTGAAGTTCTTTTCGGCACTCTAATCGTAATTCTCCTACCGTTGTTGCATCGCTCACCTGTTGCATCTTTTCCGTCATACATTCGGCCAGATCATTCGCCTGGCTCTCTTGAGGCACGGCTATCCCTGTGAGCAGCAGGTAAAAGACGGCCTGACCGAGGAAAGGTCTTTTTGTCATAAAATTTCTCTTTTTGTGATCATTGTGATATTTCGCGCAGAGGCGCAGAGGCGCAGAGGATTTACTTTTATAGGCTATAAAAACAGTTTATAATGGTAAAGTCCATTATATCTTTGCTGAAGTTCAGTTGTGTTAAAATGACGTGACTTTCTTTCTGTCGTACCTGGTGTAATATAAAGCCCGGCGTAATGGCCGGGCTTTAGGTAAGGGAGAGAACAGTTCTTATTTAAGCTCGAAGATGACTTTATCCGGGCCATCGACTTTTTTGGATTTGACCAGCCTGACAGCGGAACCTTCTCCAAAAGTATCTTCTTTTCGGAGCTTCAGCATGCCGAAAATCGAGCCGGCAGTCCCTGGGAACTCGACTTGAACGACAACCTGTTCGTGCTCGAGCAGATGACCCTGCCGATCTTCATAAACGACTGTAAAGGACCTGATATATCCCGAGCTCGGGTCAACGGTTCCGGCATCTTTTTCCGGATCGAGAATGGAGAGGCTCTCCTCATCAAACATTGCCGGGGGTACCAGCACTTCGTCGCGCTCTGCACAGTAGGTGCCATTGATATTGCCTTTGGCGAGCTCAGTGTAGAATTTGGAGCCTGCAACACCCGCTGTATATTGATAGGACAGCGGAATCTTGCCTTCCGTCTGTCCCATGGAGAGGACATCGATCTCCACCGGTTTGATCTGGGAAATGGTACAATCCGCTTTTTTGCGCCCGAGGGGGGCGAAGTATTTGATATCGAGAATGGAGCCCGTACGCTTTGACTCAGGTTGCCAGACCGCCTTGACCCGCATGCCGATTTTGACATCTTCCGCTTTGATATCACCAAGCAGATGGACCAGTCCCATGTCCTCCGTGATACCATCCAGGGCGATCACTGCAAAAATATTCACCTTGCCCTTGGGCAGCGGTGAGCTGTCCCAGTTGACATGGGAGAGAGTGAAGGTCTTGACCTCCCCGGTATCGGGCAGGTTGAAGTAGTTTGTCACCGGTGACAGGTCTGCGATTTCCGAAAATGGGCGCGAGGGTACCAGCATTCGATTGGTGCGGGTATCCAGGCTGCCGCGGATTTTGCCTTTTCTGAGGCCGTCCAGGTAGGTTGAAATGGCAAAACCGTTGTCCCAGGCATAACGCAGATCCGGGGCGTCTGAGATATTGGGGAAGTCATCTATATTTTTGAGAGGAGTGCCCGGCAGGTCTTCCCGCTGCATGGTGTTCCAACGCGATTTTGTGACGGGTGAGGCACCATCAGATCCCATGACCACGACGGTTCCGGCCTGCATTAAATCACCCCAGGCCTGTGCAACTCCGCGCCGCATTGGCCGCTGAATCTGCCGCTTCCCTGCCTGCCCACTGAGCTGGAAGTAGAGTTCCGCTATTTTCATAAGGCCGGTGGCTGCAATGGGATTGCCGACTCCAAGTGCGCCTCCTGAAGGACACATCGGGTGGCTGCCGTCCCTGCCCAGGTTGCCGGATTCAAACAGGTTTCGAACAATACGGCCGGTTTTATCCAGCAGCAGGGCATTGAGATGGTGGAGTGCCTTGTAATCGAAGGGATCATACGGCTCGAATAAATCGATGTCCCGTGCCGGATCGACGACACCGGCCATTGTATAGGCATCTCTTGCGGCCATGGCTACATAGTCGGGGTAACAAAGATCGCGGGCGCACCAGTAGGCGGTCTCGAGACGAAAACCAACGCCTTCAATAAAGACCGGTGCCTTTTGCAGGGCCCGGGCAACACGTTCGTTGGCCAGGATTATAGCAACAGCCGCGTCCGAGGTTGGGCTGATATCAAAGCGCTTGACCGGCCAGGAGAGCAGAGGCGAATTGAGCACGTCATCGGCACTTAGATCACTGGCGATCTGGGCGGCCGGATGATTGAGGGCGTTCTTTTTGATCATCGCCGATACCTCGGCCAAGTCGCGTTCGCTATAGCCATAGACGTGCATGAAGCGAGCCATCTCCAAAGCAAAGATGTGAATCAGGGTTAATTCAAGCGGCTGCTCGGTGACCCGGTCGAAGATCGTGATAAACGCTCCTGCCGGGTGGGGAATGCAGGGTGACATTTTTTCTTCAGCCACCACCATGCAGGTGTTGTATTTGCCGGAGGCAACATGCATCCAGCCGTGGATGGGGCTCATAACGCCGGTGGCACCACCGATGAAGTGGCGCATATACGGTTTGTTGGCTCCTCCCGCCCCGGCAATCAGATGTTCCCCTTTCATGTGCACGCCATCGAAGGCGTCCGGGGCAGTCCCAAGGGTTACGGCATCGATATCGCCTATCCCCATACCGGCATCTTCAAGCGCCATTTGCACCGCCTGAGCGGCCAGTTCTCCCGGCGCTTCTTTGGCACGGCGCATGAATTTGGTCATGCCGACTCCGATAACTGCTACGCGATTGCTCATAGTGTCCTCCTCTCGTTGTCCAATATGGCCACGACGCAGGAATCGGTCGGGACTCCACGCCAGGCATGCACCAGAACGCGTTCAGCATCTATCCGGCATCTTCCGGCCTCGCCGCGAAGCTGGGAAAGTGCCTCATAAAGCCGCGCTCCACCTGTTGCTTCAAGGAGATCACCGCCACCCAGGGCGCCGCCATTGGGGTTGATTGTTAGACCGTCATGGCTATTCACCCCAAGGGCTTCCATGTGCATAAGCTGCCGGTGCGCATAAATGTCGGATACAAAAAATGCATCCACCTCTATTTCCGCACTTTTTATGCCTGCTTCTTGGTAGGCTCGAACGGCGGCAATCGCGGTGCCTGCCGAGAAGCTGTGATCACGGCGCTCCAGGATCGAATTCCCCGATCCCCAGCCAATCCCGGAGAAATACATCGGTTTACGAGCATATTTGCGGGCCGCCTCGTCGGTGCCAAGCACGGCTATTACCGCACCGTCGGCGTATTGAGCATGCATCAGCTCAGTCAGCGGCAAGGATACGGGACGCGAGTCGATGACATCATCAATGGAGAAAGAATCGCCATACGGCGCGTTGCTGTTGTCAATGGCTGCAGCACGATTCTGTACGACGATTTCAGCTACCTCGTCAATGGTACATTGAGCTTCTCGTAAAAAGGAATTGAGCTCCAGTCCTGCAAGCCAGTGCGGGGATACCCCGAATCGGTTGAAGACGGGATCATAGGCAAACCGAACCATTTCATCCTTGGTCAACATATTCGAGGCCTTGCTGTAGGACTCGACAACCAGGATATCATAGTGTCCGGTCTGGATCTGCATGGCCGCGGAGGCCACCGCGTGCATGAAATCACCAGGTATGGTGTATACCGGTTTACGGACCATGCCGAGCTGGTCGGGAACGTACTCATCGGCGATAGAGTAGCCCGAGGGGAAGTCTTCTTCAGCGGATACGGCACCATCGATCAAATCGATTGTGACGCCCGCATCCCTGTATGCCATTTTGGCGGCTTTGGCGATCATTTCACGATACGACAAACCAGTCGACGTGGGAGTGAAGCCGCAGATGCCCATTCCTAATAATGCAACGCCCATAGGACTATCCTTTTGTCCGGATCTTCCCAATCTCATTATACCCGGGGAGAGGACTCTCCGAGTATAGCGCCCCGGAAAAGCTGCTCAAGAATGTATTGGAATGTGACTGCTTTGTAGTGATTGCTTTGTCAATAAAATTTTGCTGGTTAATATTAACTAATAACAAAAATTAACTGATGTCAACTCTAATCTTTGTTGGTGACTCATCCGGTTAGCAGGTGATTCCCATCACCGGTCGATCGGCCGGCTGGTGCGATCATATTGCCCGGATGTGGCCGGTTGTTGGAATTGTTGGTGAAAACGGCGCTTTTGCATTTTCCTATGATCACGAGAACCAAAAGATAACCAGGCTCTACTGGAAGACAGAGGCGGAGCGGCAGCAGGATCGCATTCGACTGGAGGCTGTGAAAAGAGATGTTCTTGAAAGGGTGCCGGGTAGCCGGGTTTCGGCCGATCAGAACTATCGGGAGGCCGATCTTGCTATTGATTTTTGTATGGATATTGAAGCACTTACTGGAAGTGAAATACAGACAATTGTGGAATGCTTTACACGAGCTGGAGCCCAGGCCAAGATAAGCTCCATACATGTTAACGGCTGGTTTGGCGAATATGACAAGCTGAGTATGGCCCGCTATTTTTTTGCCAAGATTCTCGGGCAAAATCTTGATATGCTGCGCGATCAGTCGTGCCTTGCAGGAAGCCAAAATTGCGGCGCGATTTTCCAACACTTGAAGCTTGACATGACACTAATATCTCCTGGTCAAGGATTGCAGTATATCGAAAATATCTTTTTTGTCTACCTCAATGCGTTCCTCATTGCAGAGAAGGCAGCGAGTAAAAGGGGCAAGCAGGAATGTAATTTATAACGGGTTATTGTGCATATGTGTAGCTTAAGCTAAGGTTGTACGGTGGTATCGTGAGAGGCCCGCAATTGTTGACGGTTTGCATTATTGCTTGATAACATCTTCAATATAAGCTAATTTGGATATGTTTGGACTGAGGTTGTTTCGTGGGTTTGAATGGTTGACAGAGTATGCCGATCATTCACGAAGGCATGGTGCAGCAGCTGTCTTACCCCATGAGCAATGTGTCTATATATTCATTTTATGAAGGAAGAATGATTATGGCTGAAGCGGCAATGAAAGTTGAAGGCAAATCCAAAAAGAAGATTTTGGATGATCTCAAAGACATTTTGCCCGACGGCAATCTCAGTCTTTGTCTTACCTGCGGTCTCTGTTCCTCGGGGTGTCCCGCAACAGGGCTTGAAAACATGGACCCTCGAAAATTCCTGCGCATGCTTGTGCTGGGAATGGATGACGAGGTCCTCAAGTCCGACTGGCCATGGATGTGTACGATGTGCCAGCGTTGCGTCTACGTCTGTCCCATGAAAATTGACATTCCCCAGCTCATCTTTAATATACGTGCCGCGCGCCCAAGGGATGAGAGGCCGGCCGGTATTCGTGGTTCCTGTGATGCCGCCATCAAAGGCGAAACATTGAGCGCTATGGGGACGCCGGTTGAGGATTTCAAGTTCGTGGTACAAGATGTCCTCGAGGAATACCGCGAGAGCCAACCGGAATTTGCCGATATGGAGGCGCCCATCGACAAGGTGGGGGCTGAGTTCTATTTAAATCAAAATTCCAGGGAGCCCATGACTGAACCCGACGAGATGGTTCCCCTCTGGAAGATACTTCATCTCGCCGGTGCCAACTGGACCTATGGCAGCAAGGCCTGGGCCGCCGAAAATTACTGCCTCTTTCTTGCCGACGATGAGAGCTGGGAAACCCTGGTCCGCAAAAAGGCGCAACAGACACAGGAGTTGGGGTGCAAGACGTACCTCAACACCGAGTGAGGCCACGTCACCTTTGCAGTCCGGGCCGGACTGAAAAAATTCAACATCGAGCACAACTTCGACGTCAAAAATATTTACGAATATTACGCCAAATGGATCAGAGAGGGCAAACTGAAGCCCAACTCCGACTGGAACAAGGAACTTGGCATAAAGTTTACCGTTCAAGACCCCTGTCAGATCGTCCGCAAAAGCTATGGCGACAAAATAGCCGATGATTTCAGGTATGCCATAAAGGCGGCTGTCGGCGAAGAGAATGTGATGGAAATGTCGCCCAATAAATCCAACAACTACTGCTGCGGCGGTGGCGGCGGGTTTCTGCAATCGGGCTTCAAGGAGCAGCGGCTGGCCTATGGCCGCTTAAAAGATGACCAGATCAAAGCCAGCGGCGCCACCTATTGTATCGCCGGCTGCCACAACTGTCATGCCCAGATCCATGAACTATCGCATCATTACGGGGGAAACTACCAGGTAGTTCATTTCTGGACCATTCTGGCGCTTGCTCTTGGTATCCTTGGCCCCAATGAGAGGACGTATCTCGGTGATGATTTGAGAGATGTCAACGTATTTCACCCAGAGACCGCGTTCTAGGAGGGTGTGGGATACGCTTTCTGTTATTATATTTTCTGAAACACTAGGTCTGAATATGCAGCTTACAAAACAGCAAATCGATTATTGCATGGAGTGTGGAGTCTGTACAGGTAGTTGCCCCATCAGCTATGCCCGTTCCCGCTTTTCCCCCAGGCAGATGATAAAGCGGACGCTTGTCGACGAAGAAAAGGATATTCTGGTCTCCGATGATGTCTGGGCCTGTTTGAGTTGCTCCAGATGCAGTGATCGCTGCCCGGTGGGAATTGATTTTCCCGAATTTATCCGCTCGTACAGGGCAAAAGCAGTGGCCGCCGATAATCTGCCGCGGCTCAGTCATCACGGTATATTTCAGACGGTTGCCGGCCTGCAGGCCGGCGGTCTGCAGCAGAGCCGCACCGGCTGGGCCTCAGGAGCCGGAACGATACGGGAGAAAGGTGATTACTTCTACTTTGTCGGCTGTGTCCCGTTTCAGAATGTGGTGTTTCAGTATCTCGATTTAAATCTCATCGACACGGCGAAAAATATTCTCACCATCCTCAACCGGGTGGGCATCGAACCCGTGGTCAGCAATGATGAATGCTGCTGTGGTCATGATGCCTTCTGGAACGGCAACGAGGAACTTTTTGCCCGACTTGCCCATAAAAACATGCAGGCCATCAAGGAGTCCGGTGCCACGACAGTGGTTTTTGGCTGTCCGGAAGGGTATTCCACCTTCAAGGAACAGTATCCCGATGTGGTCGGCGAGCTGCCCTTCGAGGTGGTCCATATCTCCGAGTTGCTGGTAAAGAGGTTGGCGGAGCAGGATGTAGTCTTTCAGGGAAGGGCCAACGGAGCGGTAACCTTCCATGACCCCTGCAGGCTGGGCAGGCGTTCGGGGATTTATGAAGAGCCCAGGCAGCTTCTCCAGATGGTGCCCGACAATAATCTGGTGGAGATGGAAAATAACCGTGAAAATGCTGTCTGCTGTGGCACAACGGCCTGGATGGAGTGTTCGTCCTGTTCCAAGGAAATGCAGATCAACAGGCTCATGGAGGCAAAAGATGCCGGGGCTGAGGCCATCATCACCGCCTGTCCCAAATGTCAGATCCATTTGAGCTGTGCCAAGTCCAACACCGATGTGGAGATGGAGGTCAAGGATCTCTATGCCTACTTGGCTGAAAAGCTCTAGATGTTTTATTCGTCTGGTTAGCCAGGCCTTGATGCTATTTTTATGGTGGAACAAATAACCAATTTGAGTATCGGAGAAATTTGATGAAAGTAGAAAACGCGCAGAATATCCAGGGCTCGGTCATGGTTGTCGGCAGTGGCATCGCCGGAATGCAGACAGCTCTCGATCTTGCAGACTCGGGGTTTTATGTCTACCTGGTGGAAAAGTCTCCATCCATAGGCGGGGTGATGGCCCAGCTGGATAAGACCTTTCCCACCAATGACTGTGCGATGTGAGTTATTTCACCGAAACTGGTCGAGGTCGGCCGGCATCTGAATATAGAACTCAAAACCCTCTGTGAAGTCCAGGCAGTCAACGGCAATGCCGGCAATTTCGAGGTGGAGCTGCTCCAGCATCCCCGATACGTCGACATGGAAAAGTGCATTGCCTGTGGTGAATGCGCCGAGAAGTGTCCCAAGAAAGTCACTGACGCCTTCAACGCCGATCTTGCCAAACGAAAGGCAATCTACGTCGATTATGCCCAGGCGGTGCCGCTCAAGTATGCCATTGATGCGCAAAATTGCATCTATTTCACCAAAAACGGTAAGTGCGGTTTCTGTAAAAAGGTCTGTCCCACCGGGGCCGTTGATTTCGAGCAGAAGGAAGAAACTGTCAATCTCAAGGTGGGTTCCGTCGTCGTTGCCCCCGGTTTCTCTACCTTTGAACCAACCGAGCTGGACACCTATCAGTACACCCAGTATCCCAATGTCATCACCTCCATGGAGATGGAGCGTATTCTCAGCGCCACAGGCCCCTATCAGGGACATCTCGTCCGGCCCTCCGATGGTAAGGAGCCCAAGAAGATCGCCTGGCTGCAGTGTGTCGGCTCGCGCGATATAAATAAATGCGGCAACGGCTACTGCTCGTCGGTGTGTTGCATGTATGCCGTCAAGGAGGCCTCTATTGCCAAGGAGCATGCCGGTGGCGAGTTGGATACGGCCATTTTCTATATGGACATGCGCACCTACGGCAAGGATTTTGAGAGTTATTACGAGCGTGCCAAAAATGAACAGGGTGTGCGTTTTGTCAGGACTCGAGTACATTCCATCGTCGAGGACCGCCACAGTAGTGACCTTTCTCTGCGCTATGTCGATGATTCGGGCAAGGTCATGGAAGAGAGCTTTGACATGGTGGTTCTCTCCGTTGGTATGGAAACGCCCAAGCAGCTGGTGGAACTGGCCGGTCGGATAAATATTGAGCTCAACAGCAACAATTTCGCCAGAACCAACAGCTTCGCTCCGGTTAAAACCTCGCGCGATGGTATTTATGTCTGCGGAGCCTTCCAGGAGCCCAAGGATATTCCCTATTCGGTCATGGAGGCAAGTGCCGCCGCCTGTTGGGCGGAGACCGATCTTGCCCGGGCCCGCGGCAGCCTGACACGGGCCAAGGAGTTTCCCAAGGAAAGAGATGTCTGCGCCAAGGATCCGCGCATCGGCGTTTTTGTCTGTAACTGCGGAACCAATATCGGTGGTGTCGTCGATGTTCCAGCAGTTGCCGAAATGGCGCGCTCATTGCCCGGGGTGAGTTATGTTGAGGAGAATCTTTTTGCCTGCAGTCAGGACAGCCAGGACAGGATGAAGGAAATCATTGAGCAGGAGGGTCTCAACCGCATAGTGGTGGCGGCCTGCACGCCTCGTACGCATGAGGAACTGTTCCGTGAAACCCTGAAGAGTGCCGGCTTGAACCAGTATCTTTTCGAGATGGCGAATATCCGCAACCAGTGTTCCTGGGTGCACTCCAAGGAAAAGGACGAAGCAACCGATAAAGCCAAGGATCTTGTACGTATGGCGGTGGCCAGAGCGGGGCTGATACGCTCCCTGCATCAGCCCTCCATATCGGTTGATAGCAGCGCCCTGGTCGTTGGCGGTGGCCTGGCCGGCATGACCTCCGCCCTTGGCCTTGCCGATCAGGGCTATGCGGTGCATCTCGTGGAAAAAGAGGAGGTGCTTGGCGGCAATGCCCGTAATCTTTTGACCACCTGGCAGGGTGAATCCGTGGAGGAAAAACTCTCTGAGATGGTGACACGAGTTGAGGGCCACGATGCTATTACGGTGCATAAAGCTACACGGATCAAGGATACCTCCGGTTTTATCGGCAATTTCACCACAACCCTTGAGGGGAATGGCAAGGATACCGATATAGCGCATGGTGCCGTGGTGATCGCCACGGGTGCCAGGGAGAATACACCGAGCGAATATCTCTACGGTGAAGATGACCGGGTGCTGACCCACCTTGATCTTGATCGGGCCATCAGGGAAAAAGACGCACGGCTTGATTCTGCCAATTCGATGGTCTTCATCCAATGTGTCGGCTCACGTGAACCGGAGCATCCCTATTGCTCCAAGGTGTGCTGCACCCACTCCGTTAAGGCGGCGCTAACCTTCAAAAAGGCCAATCCCGAGATGAATGTCTTTGTCATTTACAGGGATATCCGCACCTATGGCGAACGGGAAGAGTTGTACAAAGAGGCCCGCGAAAGAGGCGTTATTTTTATCCGTTACGATCTGGAGAGAAAACCCCGGGTCAGGGGGGAAGATGACGGACTGTACATCACGACGCGGGATCATGTCCTTGATATGGATATCGAGATCCATGCCGATATGCTTGTCCTCGCCTCCGCCATTGTGCCCGGTGACAACGACACTCTGGCCCAGATGCTGAAGCTGTCCCGCAACTCCGATGGATTTTTCAACGAGGCTCATGCTAAATTGCAGCCCGTGGAGTTTGCCACGGCGGGGATTTTTCTGGCCGGCATGGCTCATTACCCCAAGCCGATCGAAGAAAGTATTGCCCAGGCCGCGGCAGCGGCATCGCGCGCTGCGGTGACCCTTTCGCATGACAGGATCACCGTTGATGGCGTGGTTTCCAATGTCCAGGAATTCATGTGCCGGGGGTGCGGCGAGTGCGAAGCAGCCTGCCCCTTTAATGCCATTGCCGTCGAGGTGAGGGAAGAAGGTATCAAGGTGGCGGTGGTACAGGAGGCGTTGTGCAAGGGATGCGGAATGTGTGCCGTGGCCTGTCCCACCGGAGCGGCATCGGTGCATCATTATGATGATGAAGAAGTGCTGTCCATGGTGGAGACAGCCTTTTTAAAAAATTAGGGTAACGGCTCACAGGGCACCGGAGCTTTTTGCGATCAGCCTGTTTTGTGTATTGACCAATGCGCTTCATCAGTCCGCTTGCGAAGATTTCCGGCACCCTGCAAGCCGTTACAAATACAGGGAGGAGGCAAACCAAATTGCTCACTCCTGCAAGTAGTTACAAATCAGGTCTCTTGAGGGTTGGGATCTGGTGACTGACTATATACTAGAGAAGGAAAGTGAAATGTCTGCGGAATTCAAGCCCAATATTCTAGCTTTTGCCTGTAACTGGTGTGCCTATTCGGCGGCTGATCTCGCTGGTGTCAGCAGGTTTCAGTATCCTCCGAATATGCGTATCGTTCGGATTATGTGCTCCGGCCGCATAAACCCCAATTTCATTCTCAAGGGGTTTGAAAATGGAGCCGATGGCGTGCTTGTAGCTGGCTGACACATCGGCGACTGTCATTACCTGGATGGTAATAAAAAAGCGGAAAAGGTTTTTGCAAGTGCCAAGGAGCTCGCTACGTTGCTCGGCATAGAGCCGCAGAGGGTCCGCCTGGAATGGATATCATCTGCGGAAGGCATCAGATTTGCTGAAGTTGCCTCGCAGTTTACAGAAGAAATCAAATCTCTTGGTCCGCTGAAGCTAGAGGCTGTGGCCTAGAAATGATCTAGTGTCCTTCAAGAAACAAGAGTCAGCCTTAACAGGGAGATAGACCGTGAATAAAGAAATGCTTGTAATTGGTGGCGGCATTGCAGGGATCCAGTCATCACTGGATCTTGCCGAAATGGGGTTCAAGGTGCATCTGGTCGAGCGTTTGCCAAGCATCGGCGGCAAGATGACCCAGCTTGATAAGACCTTCCCCACCAATGATTGCGCTATCTGAATACTTTCGCCGAAGATGCTGGATGTCGGTCGACATCCCAATATCAACTTGATGGCATACAGCGAAGTTGAAAACGTCGAGGGAACCGTTGGTTGCTTCAAGGTACGGGTGCGCAAAAAGGCCAGGTACGTCGACGAGGCCAAGTGCACCGGCTGTGGTGCCTGCACCGAAAAATGTCCGACAAATGTACCCGATCTCTACAATGAAGGCCACAGCGAGCGCAAAGCGGTGTATAGCTGGTTTGCCCAGGGCATCCCATCGACCCATGCCATAGACACCGACCACTGTCGGGTCTTTCAGGGCAAGAAATGCGGAATTTGCCAGAAGCAGTGTGAGGCCGATGCCATTGATTTTGAGCAGCAGGATACGATTGTCGAGCTTGATATCGGCGCTGTTGTGGTGGCAAACGGTTATACTGTTTTTGATCCGGGCAAGATTCATGAATACCGCTACAACGCCTTGCCTAATGTCGTCACCGCCATGGAGTTTGAGCGGTTTCTCAGTGCCAGTGGACCTACCCACGGGCATATTGATCGCCCCTCCGATACCGCCGTACGGCGACGCATCGCCGAGCTGGAAAAACAGGAAGCAAGAGCAGTAAAGGGATTGGCGCGGCTGGAGGACAAGCATGGTGAAAAAAGTGAGGAGTTCTACAAAAAATACAGCAGCGGCCGGCTCGAAGACAGTGATGGGCTGAAACAATGGGCCGAAAAATATGAAAGTTATCTTCCCATCAAGGAAGAGTTGACCACTTTGAAGCGCAAGGCGGAAAACTTTACCACAGCGAAGAAACTGGCCTTTATCCAGTGCGTCGGTTCACGCGATCTCCGCTTCTACCCGTTTTGTTCCGGGTTCTGCTGTATGCACTCAATCAAGGAGGCTGTCATTGCCCATGAGCATGACAATGCCACCACGTCGGTTATCTTCGGTATGGATATACGGGCTGTCGGCAAAGGCTTTGATGAGTATAAAGTTCGCGGCAGCAACAATTCCAATATCACCTACCGGCGCAGCCGGGTCGCCGAAATTGTCAAGGGAAGCAATGACAATCCCACCGTGGTCTATGAGGACACCAGGACCCAGCAGGTAGTGCGCGAAGAGTTTGACATGGTCATCCTGGCAACCGCTTCGGCGCCCGCGGATGGCGTGGCGGAGCTTGGCGAACTACTGGGAATCGAAAGAAACAGGTTCGGCTTTTTTAAGACCACTCCGACGAACCCGCTGGATACGACAAAAGAGGGAATTTTTGTCTGCGGTTGTTCTCACAGTCCCATGGATATACCCGAATCGGTTGCCCAGGCAAGCAGCGCGGCGTCACGGGCGGTGCAGGCGGTACTGCTGACTCCTGAAAAATTACTCAAGGTATCCTGACGCCGGGAAACGGCAAGTAAGTACCTTGGATGCAGATCCAGCTTAACGATTTCAAATACGGTCCTTTTCCTGTTTTTTATGACGGAAAATAAGGAGTAAGGTACTAAAAACGTGGAAGAAAATGAAAAAACAGAGTGATCAAAAACCTCAAGGCAAAGCGGGCGAGAACGCCGAGGAGCTGCGGGTCGGCGTCTTTATCTGCGATTGTGGCTCCAATATAGCCGGACACCTCGATTGCACATCGGTCACAGAGTATGCTGGTACGCTGCCGGGGGTGGTTTTCACCAAGGAGAATCTCTACACATGCTCCGAGTCCGGCATCGTTGAGATCCAGAAGGCCATCAGGGAAAACAAGCTTAACCGGGTTGTTGTCGCCTCCTGTTCGCCGAGGACCCATTTCCCTATTTTTTCCAGCTCCTGCGCCCAGGCGGGCTTAAACCCCTATCTCTTTGAAATGGTCAATATTCGCGACCAGTGTTCATGGGTGCATATGGGGCAGAGGGATATCGCCACAGCCAAGGCCAAGGATCTGGTGCGCATGGGGGTTGCCAAAAGTACCTCCTTGGAGGCCCAGGACGATATTGAATCTTCGCTGGTGCGCAAGATTCTCGTTATCGGCGGCGGCATAGCAGGTCTGTCCGCCACCGAGGCCCTTGCCGGCATGGGACTTGAGGTTGTGCTGGTGGAAAAAGCTGATACATTCGGCGGCGTCATGCGTGATCTCAATGTTCTTGACAGTGGCGCATCCGCCCTCGAGGAAATCGAAGCGCTGGCCGAAAAGGTTAGCTCCACCGCAGGGGTAACAGCCCTGACAGGTGCCAACATCACCTCCGTGACCGGGTATATCGGCAACTATACGGTGAGCATTGAAACGGCCGAGGGAAAACTGGAAGAACAGGTCGGTTGCCTTGTCGTTGCCTCCGGGGCTGTGCCGCTGGCCGGTGATGGGCTCTTTAACCA
>Ga0136557_1000956_pt1 | contig 20149 bp, 16 predicted proteins | sample AntRauTorckE6832_FD_104796 | JGI IMG/M metagenome (GOLD analysis project Ga0136557, IMG submission 104796) | Saline lake microbial communities from Rauer Islands, Antarctica - Metagenome Torckler E6 #832 | ecosystem: Environmental > Aquatic > Non-marine Saline and Alkaline > Saline | place...
AGAAACTTCAGCCCTTGCCGCGCCACCCGGCTTTCCAGGCACCTTACCCCCTGACTTTCGGCAAACTCACAGGCGAGCGGCGATTGTGACGGCTCATAATCTTTGCCCCAAAGGCTAAACAGGGCCTCGAAGGCAGACGCCATTGAAGTGAACCGCTGATCAAAGCCGAACCCGGCAATCTTTTCAGCGGCCCTGGCAGGCTCAGAAAAAGCCCCTTGCAGGACCGCTTCTTTATCGGATCGTTCAACGGTACCCACAAACTCTTGATCGCTGACAACGGCGATGCCGCTCTCGTTTTGGGATTGCCCCTTGTCACCGCCGACCCATTGAACCGTCAGGAAGAGGGCAAGAATGGCGCTGCCGGCAACCATAACCACGCGCAGGCTTTTGCCGGGACCGCTTCCCGTCATGCCCGCTTTTCGACCGTTGACTTCACGGGCCGCCTTGCGGATGTGGCTGGCGGTGATGTGGTGTTCTCCCTCGGCGTATGCACCCAGAAGTGCCCGGTCGCTGATCAGGTTGATCAGACGCGGAATGCCCTGGCTGTGCCGGAACAATACCTTTAGCGCACCGTCACTGAACACCTCACCCTTCAGGCCTGCCACTCCGAGCCGGTAGCGCACATAAGCGTCAATCTCGCGCTGCTCCAAACCTTCAAGGTGATAACGGGCCGTGACCCGCTGGTTGAGTTGGCGAAGTTGGGGCAGCGCCAACATGTCCTGCAGCTCCGGCTGGCCCAGAAGAATAATCTGCAGAAGTTTCTTTTCCGCGGTTTCCAGGTTGGTCAGCAGTCGCAGTTGCTCGAGCACCGCCGTCGACAGATTCTGCGCTTCATCAATCATCAATACCTTATGACGACCAGCCGCATAGGCCTCGAGCAGGTTGGCATTAATCAGGCTGACCATTTCCTTGGTGGACGCCCGGGCGGCGTGGGCAACTTCCAACTCATCGCAGATGGCGGACAGCAGCTCCCGGGCTGAGAGCCTCGGATTCAGCACGAGGGCAATGTCCACATGAGCAGGGGCGTTCTCGATAAAACAGCGACTGACGGTGGTTTTGCCGGTTCCCACCTCCCCGGTGATGACAATAAAGCCACCCTGCCCCTGCACGCCATACATCAGGTGCGCCAGTGCTTCCTTGTGGCGTTCGCTCAGATACAGATACCGGGGATCGGGTGCAATAGAAAAAGGCGGCTCGCGGAAGCCAAAAAATTCGTAATACATCTCAGGATGGTCCAGCGTCGGACTGACTTACCAGGCGCAACTCAGCCGTTGACCGACTCTGCTCATTTTTCAGGCGTTTGATGCATCGCTCCAGGGTTTTGGAAATCCGCGCGTGGGAGCGAATCATCGATATTTTCGGCCAGGTAGCACGTTCACCTTGAAGGATCATATCCTTTACCCAGGCAGGGTCAGGGTTTGCCAGCATCCGGCGATAATCCTTCAAACGATAGTTCGGCGCGATGGTAACGTCGCCGGAATAGCGCTGCCCCAGAATTGAGTGCATCTGACCAGACAGTTGCCGAAGCGCTTCGGGCTTTACCCGCTTGCGCAGATAATCGAACAGCCCCTGACCATGAAATTGCACTTCGGCTTTGAGCAAATGCATGGGGATATTGCCCAGTTTCAGTTTCTCATCTCGTCCGCGGCTGTTCAGAAAAGGCACAACGTGGGGGTTGGTCTGGCTGACAATGGTAAAGTTCACATCGTAAAGGTGCATCAGCCGCTCAATCGGCAGATCGCTGACCACGGAGCCGTCCACAAATCTCAGGCGTGACATGTAGGGCAGAACGTTACCGGCGATGTCCTTTTTCATCAATGTGACCGGCGGAAAAATACCCGGTACAGCGGCGCTGGCCAACACTGCGCTCCACACCAACAGATAGGGTGAGGTGTAACCACAAAGCAAACGGGCCTGCTGATGAACCTGTACCGGCGATACACTGACATTAATTGAGCGGCCAGAGCGCTGGAACGCCTCCTCAAAGGTGTATTCACCAATGTTCGCCCGCAGACATTCTTTCAGCGTTTGCTGGTCCATCAGGCCGTCGCCGCGCACTGCACTCAGCAGTCCTCTCCACTTCCAGGCCTTCAGGTTATGGGTTTCCGGCACCAGCATATCCGGCACCTCGGCATCGCTGTGAACGCCCAGAATACCGGCGATGATTGCCCCAATGCTGGAGCCTGCCACCACCTGTGGCAGTAGCCCTTTTTCCCACAGCGCCTTGATCACGCCAAAGTGAAAAACACCAAGAGACGCACCACCGCTCAGCAATAACGCCGGTCGCCCGAAACTGGTCAGGGTGTCGCGAAAGAACTGGAGCTTGTCGGAATGGGTGAAATCCGGGTCCTTGCTATCGCACAAATAGTCGAGCGATTCGCAAACCTGGGTGATGTACTCTTCGATTAAATGCTTGGTGCCAACCCGGGACCGGGTATATAACGCGCGATTGCCCATATTTCCGAGGTCGTGATGCAGACCCTCCCGAAGGGCTCGTTTGAGGCGATCGACATCATTCTGCTGGCGGTAGTGGCGGAGATTGCTCAGCCGGTCATAAACCAGCTCATAGTGATAAAGGTCAGAGGCAAAATCCTCTTTCCAGTCGACGTTGCCTTCCAGAAAATCGAGCTCAAGCGCTGCCGCTTTCCAGGCCTCATAATTCGGAGCCTCGGCCAGCATTTTACGAAATTTACGGATTCGCCCGTCAGCCATGGCAGCAACCTCGTTTAAAAGCCCTCAAGCATGAGATCGTCATCGTCACCGCTGGCGAAGGGATCCTCAGTGGTGCGCCCATCATTGATCATGAACTCCCGGCGCTGCAGATAGGCATTTCGCACGAAGATATACTCGTCACCTGAAATAAAGCTCTCGGCCGGGATCAGGTCTGCCCTCATATCGACAATCTGAAGAGCCCTGGCCGCGTAGACTTCCGGCTCTTCGGCCAGGTCCCAGAACGACGGCAGCAGAGCCGAATCGGTCATAAAACCGCTGAAATCCCTCGGGTTGGAAGGACCCAAGAGCGGCAACATCAAATAAGGCCCGGAACCTACTCCCCAGTAACCCAACGTCTGGCCAAAGTCCTCAGGTTGCTCCGGAAGGTCGAAAACAGTGGCCACATCAAAGAGTCCGCCGAGTCCAAAAACGGTGTTGTAGGTAAAGCGGCCAGTGGCCACTACCGCCGATTCGAGTTTCAGCTGAAACACACTGTTTGCGAGATTACCGATTTCTGACAGATTGCTGAAAAAATTCGTCACGGCACGGTCAGCAACCCGTGGCATCAAAGACCGGTAAGTACTGGCAACCGGCCGCAAAAACCAGTCATCGATAATCTCGTTGAAACGATAAACCTTGCGGTTCCAGTTTTCATAAGGATCGGGGTTGGACGCAGCGTCATCGTCCGTATACTGGGCGGCCGAGTCTTCAGCGGGCTGAACGGTCTGGGCAAAGCCGGCAATCGGGCTTAATGCCAATATCAAAAAAATCCAGAGGGCTCTGTGCCGGTATCCTGTGTGCTTCATTCTCTGACCTGACGTTGTGTAATCCGTTGAGTTCTGGCAAAAATACCGACATCGAAACCAACCAAACTTTACCATAACAGGAGACAGGCGATGCCCGTACCCGGAAAACTGGTCAGCACGCTGTCCATGCCGCTTCGATGGGGCGACATGGATGCCTATGGCCACGCCAATAATACGGTTTATTTCCGTTTTTTCGAAGAGGCTCGTATTACCTGGCTGGCAACGCTTGCCTTGGGGGCAGAGGGAGACCCCGAAGGTCCCATTATCATCAAAACCAGCGCGACCTTTTTGAAGGAGCTCAGCCACCCCGCTACCGTCGAGATTCGAACATACGCAGACAAAGCTGGCAACACCAGTCTTGACACTTATCATACGCTTACGGACGTAAAAACCGGCGCACTATACGCCGAAGGTTACGCGAAGATCGTCTGGTTTGATCGAAAAAATCGTACGTCCTCGCCCCTGCCGGATACGCTGAGATCCCTCGCCGCCTCCGATGGTGCCTGACAGAAGCCGCTAGCGGCGGCGAACGACAACACTGCCAATGGAATAGCCGGCGCCAAAGGAGCAGATTACGCCAAGGTCACCGGTGGTAAAATCGTCTTTGTGTTTATGGAAAGCGATGATCGAACCGGCCGAGCTGGTGTTGGCGTACTCATCCAGAATCACCGGCGCCTCCTCCTTGATGGCGTCCCGACCCAACACCTTCCGGGCGATCAGTTGGTTCATGTTCAGGTTGGCCTGGTGGAGCCACATGCGCTTCAGCTCGCGCGCTTCAAGCGACAGCGAACCGAGTTGCCCGAGGATGGTTTCAGCAACCAGAGGCGACACCTCTCTGAAAACCTTCCTACCCTGCTGAACAAACAGCTTGTCCGGCTTGTTGATCCCGGATTTATCCGCCCGGTTAAGGAAACCGAAGTTATTGCGAATGGCATTGGAAAACTTGGTTTTCAGACTGGTGCCAAGAATCTCGAAGCCCTCACCCGGGGTAACGCTTTCCTCGCGTTCAACCAGAATTGCGGTGCAGGCATCCCCGAAAATGAAATGGCTGTCGCGGTCCCCGAAATTCAGATGTCCTGAGCAGATTTCCGGACTGACCACCAACACCGCTCGCGCCGAACCGTTCTCTACGGCGTTTACCGCCGCCTGAAGACCAAACGTGGCGGAGCTGCACGCCACGTTCATATCGTACGCGAAGCCGTCAATACCCAGCGCAGCCTGCACTTCCACCGATACCGCCGGATACGCACGCAGCAGGTTGGAACAGGCCACAATCAGGGCATCCACGTCCGCCGGTGTTTTGCCAGCCTGCTGAAGCGCTTCATGACACGCTGAAACGGACATCTCGCACTGAACAGACGGTTCGTCATTAGAGCGGTCAGGAATACTCGGGCACATCCGTTCGGGATCCAGAATGCCCTCTTTATCGATGACATGGCGACGTTTGATGCCTGACGCTTTTTCGATAAATTCGGACGACGAAGGCTGGAGTGCCTCGCGCTCGCCTCTGGCAATTTCATCGGCGTGCTCTGAATTGTGGCGTTCAACATAGGCATTGAACGCGTTGACCAATTCGTCGTTGCTGATGGTTGCTGGCGGAGTGTAGAGCCCGGTTCCGCTGATTACGGCTTTGATCACGCTAACCCCTCGTCATTATGATAAAAAAGACACAAAACTGTCATGAGCTTGCACTAAATACTAACACAGTCTCCGGGTTTTGCTCCGGGCGACTAAAGTCTTAAACCCGGGTCTTTTCCCACTGGCGGTCCAGGCGTTTTACCGAAACCGGCATGGCCGTGCCCAATTGTTGTGCGAAAAACGACACTCGAAACTCCTCCAGCATCCACCGGTACACCATCAATTCCCGGTCGCGAACGCCCTGTCTTTCCTGCTGCTCACGTTTTTTGGCGTATCGCGACCACAAAGGCTCAATGGTGTGGAGAAATTCACGCTCCCGGCCCATTTCCCGTCGCATTTTCTCGAACCGGAGACCAGCGGCGTCACAGTACCGGCCAAAACAGGCCAGCCAGTCCGACGGTGTTTCCACCAGAAAGCCCGGGTATACCAGGTTCTGCATCTGAAACTTCAGATCAGCCAGGCTGTTGGCTACCGAGAGGTCAATCTTGCCTTTAAGCTGCTTCATCACCGCGTGATAACCCGCCATAGCCTGATGTAAATGCTCGTCTGCGGTCTCCAGTGCCGAAATATAGTCGGAGCGACGGTCATCGAAGCAGGTCGTGAAATCGGATTCCGTCCGGGGCAATTCGGCTCCCAGGAAGTGCTCAATCGCTGTCGAGATCAACAGGTCGTCCAGTAACACACGGGAGGGTCCCACCGGGGCAAACATCAGTGCTGAATTCTTGAAATAGCGCAGCTTTCGCTCGAGACCCTCAAGGGTGTTGCCAAAACGGATCAGCATCAGGCGGGCAAGCGCCCGGCGTGTGGAATCCTCCGCGGTAAGCGGGTCGAGGCAATGGATCTGGCGAACCGAATCCCCAAGATCCTCCAGGGCCGGATAGACCGTCACTTCCATGCCACCCCGCTCGGTGGTCACCGATTGGGCCAGCTCTCCAAACTGCCAATCAGTCGCCGGTTTTTCATCAGGCTGCCGGCGTTGGCTGGTGGTGGCACTCGTCAGCGCTGCCTGCGCCCTGCCTTCTAGCTCGTTCTGCAGATTTTCAGTCTCACGGCCTTCAGCAATAGGCTTACCGGCATCATCCACGACCCGCAGATTCATTCTCAAGTGATTAGGCAGCTCGGGCTCCGACCAGGCATCCGGCGGTATCCTCACGCCCGTCATTTTCCTGAGCTGCTCCGCCAGTTGCAGAGTCAAAGGTTCATTGGAGGGGTGCAGGTTTTCCACCGCGGCGTCCACAAAATCCGGGACTGGCACAAAGTTCCGGCGCAGAGCTTTTGGCAAGCCTTTCACCAGCGCGATGCACTTTTCCCGTAAAAGGCCCGGGACCAGCCACTCCAGACGCCGGGCCGGCAGCTGCTTCAGGGCCATAATCGGCGCCTGAAGGGTAACACCGTCCCTCTCACTGGTGGGCTCGAACTCATAGCTCAGGGGGTATTTGACCCCCTCCCACTCCAGAAAATCCGGATAGAGCGAGTCGGCTTGCTCATCCTTTGGACGTTGCAGAATGTCTGATTCCTGCAGTTCCAGCGACTCCAAAGTATCGGCGTCCAGCTGTTTCCACCAGCGTTCAAAATGCGACCCGCTGACGATCTCCGCCGGAAGACGTTTTTCATAGAATTCCGCCAGGGTCTCGTCGTCTACCAGCAGGTCCCGGCGACGGGTCTTTCTCTCCAGCTCTTCCACCGAATCAAGAAGTTCGCGATTACGGGCAATGAACGGTGCTTTTGACTGATAATCCCCTTCAACCAGCGCGCGCCGGATGAACAACTTCCGGCATTCCACCGGGTCCACCTTGCTGTAGGGAATACGGCGGCTGGGAACGACGTCCAGACCATAGAGCGTGACCTTTTCGTAGCCCATCACCTGTGCCCGCTTCTGTTCCCAGTGCGGCTCAAAAAAATGATGCTTCACAACGTGCCCGGCCAGCGGCTCTATCCATTCCGGCTCAATCTTCGCCACCATTCGGGCAAACACTCGGCTGGTTTCAACGATTTCAGCCGCCAGAATCCATTTGGGAGAGGATTTGGACACTTTCGAGCCGGGAAATATCAGCACCTTGCGATTGCGGGTGGCCAGATATTCCTTTTTCTCGATCTTGACCGCGACTTGCCCCAGCAGGCCGGACAGAATGGCCTTGTGCAGGGAGGCATAACTGGCGGTTTCACGATTCAGTATCAGTTTTTGCTGTTTGCAGATCAGGGTCAGCTGACGATGGATGTCCCGCCATTCCCGCATCCGCATCCAGGACAGGAAGTTCTTCTGGCACCATTTTTTAAGCTGGTTCTGGGACAGTTCCTGGCGCTGTTCTTCAAAAAAATTCCAGATGTTCAGCAGGCTCAGGAAATCGGATTCCTTGTCATTGAAAGGCGCATGGGCCTGATCGGCTGCCTGCTGTTTTTCCTGGGGTCGCTCTCGCGGATCCTGGACACTCAGCCCAGCGATCACTACAAGGGTTTCTGCCAGGCTACCCTGCTCCGATGACGTGACCAGCATGCGAGCCAGCCGGGGGTCCAGAGGCAGCCTGGACATGGTACGTCCCAGTTTGGTGACCCGGCGCTTGCCGTCCACGGCACTGAGTTCTTCAAGAAGCTTGTAGCCGTCGTTGATCAGGCGGCGGTCCGGCGGTTCCAGAAACGGGAAGCGCCTTATTTCACCCAGCCCCGACGTGGTCATCTGCAGGATGACCGACGCCAGGTTGGTTCGAAGAATCTCCGGATCGGTGTATTCCGGCCGGTTCAGAAAATCGGTCTCGTCATAAAGCCGAAAACAGATACCGGGCGCCACCCGGCCACAGCGCCCTGCCCGCTGGTTCGCACTGGCCTGGGACACGGCCTCTATCGGTAAGCGCTGGATTTTCGAGCGCACGCTATAACGACTGATGCGGGCAACGCCGGTATCGATCACATACCGAATGCCGGGGACCGTCAAAGACGTCTCCGCCACGTTGGTGGACAGCACGACGCGCCGGCCCGGGTGACTCTGGAAAATCCGGTTCTGTTCCTGGTTGCTCAACCGCGAATACAGCGGCAACACTTCTGTGTGTTGCAATTCGGCGTGGCGCAGGGATTTACTCAGCCCGCGAATTTCCCGCTCGCCAGGCAAGAATATCAGTACATCGCCCGGGGGCTTCTTTTCCGCCCGCTCGTGCTGCTCTATTTCTTCGATGGCCTGGAGCACGCCATCGCTCCAGCCCTGATCCCGGTCATCGTTATCGCCAGCCAGAGGGCGATAACGCACATCTACGGGAAACGTCCGACCGCTGACTTCGATGACCGGCGCATCGCCAAAAAACTGACTGAACCTTTCCACTTCGATAGTGGCGGACGTGATGATAACTTTCAGGTCGGGCCGTTTGGGCAACAGTTGTTTCAGGTAGCCGAGCAGGAAATCGATGTTCAGGCTGCGCTCGTGGGCTTCATCAATGATGATGGTGTCGTAACGCGTCAGAAACCGGTCATGCTGGACTTCAGACAGCAGAATGCCATCGGTCATCACCTTCAACCGGGACTGATCCGACGTGGTGTCGGTAAACCGGATCTGATAGCCCACCTGCTCCCCGGTGCGTTCGCCAAGCTCCTCTGCGATGCGCCCGGCAACCGTGCGCGCGGCAATACGTCGGGGCTGGGTGTGGCCGATCAGGCCCTGAATGCCACGCCCCATATCCAGGCAGATCTTGGGAATCTGGGTGGTTTTACCAGAGCCGGTTTCACCGGCAATGATGACAACCTGATGACCTTCAATCGCCTGTCGGATATCGTCAACACGCTCGGATACCGGCAATGACTCGGGGAAGGTCACCGGTTTTTGCAGCGCCTGCCGCTTGAGAATGCGCGCGTCTTCGGCGGATGTTCTGGCGTTCTTGTCAGATGGGGGTTGCGTCATCGGTCTCTATCAGTTCTGGTGAGTTCGCAATAGTAACGAAAAACCCCGCCGGGGCGGGGTTTTTGTCACTGGCCAACGGATCAGGCGTTGGCTTCATCCCGAAGTTCACGGCGCAGGATTTTACCCACATTGGTTTTGGGTAATTCGTCGCGGAAAACGAAGGATTTCGGCACTTTGTAAGCCGTCAAACGCTCACGACAGAATTCCTTGAGTTCGTTTTCACTCACGCCTTCCGGCGTTGCCACCAGGAACACCTTCACGGCTTCGCCGCTTTTCGCATCCGGTATGCCCACCGCAGCACACTCAATGACATTCGGGTGACCACTCACAACGTCCTCGATTTCATTCGGGTAAACGTTGAAGCCGGACACAATGATCATGTCCTTCTTGCGATCAACAATCCGGATATAACCGTCCTCCTGAATCAGGGCAATATCCCCGGTTTTCAGGTAACCATCTTCCGTGAACGATTTCTGGGTGTCCTCCGGACGCTGCCAGTAACCGCGCATCACCTGCGGACCCTTCACGCACAGCTCACCGGGCTCGCCGATGGGTGTTTCTTTGTCATCGTCGTCAATGGTTTTTACCATTGTGTCGGCAATCGGCAAACCAATCGTACCCAGCTGAATCGCAATATTGGGGTTGAACGTCACAACCGGAGAGGTTTCGGTCATACCGAAGCCTTCACTGATGGCACAGCCGGTCACACGCTCCCACATCTTGGCCGTGTCATGGGTCAGCGCCATGCCACCAGACGACGTCAACTTAAGGCTGCTGAAATCCAGGTTGCGGAACTCTTCGTTGTTGCAAAGCGCCACAAACAGCGTATTCAACCCGAGGAATGCCGTGAAACGGTGGTTCTTCAGTTCCTTGACGAAGCCCGGAATATCACGGGGATTGGGAATCAGCACGTTGTGCGCGCCAGCTTCCAGCATGATGCCGCAGTTCAGGGTAAACGAGTAAATGTGATAGAGCGGCAGCGGTGCAATAACCACTTCATTCCCTGGCTTAATGGTATCGCCCATCATTGGTCGGGTCTGCAACAGGTTGGCCACCAGATTGCCGTGAGTGAGCATGGCACCTTTGGCAACGCCCGTCGTGCCGCCGGTATACTGCAGAACCGCGATGTCTTCCAGCTTGGTCTCGACCGGCGTGAATTTTTCTTTACTGCCTTCACTCAGCACCGCTGTCAGTTTGTGGGCCTGTGGCAGGCTGAACGCTGGCACCATTTTCTTGAGATGCTTGACCGCCGCGTTCATCAGCGTGCGCTTGATCGGCGAATGCATGTCCGCCAGTTCGGTCACAATGACGTGCTCGATGCCGGTTTGTGCCAGCACTTTCTCGACGTTGTAGGCCATATTGGCCAGAACCACGATTGCCTTCGCGCCGGAGTCGTTGAACTGGTGCTCCATTTCGCGAGTGGTGTAAAGCGGATTGGTATTGACCACAATCAGGCCGGCGCGCATTGCGCCAAAAACAACCACCGGGTACTGGGAGACATTCGGCATCTGTACCGCAATCCGGTCACCCGGCTTCAGGTCTGTGCGGTTCTGCAGCCAGGCCGCAAAATTACGGCTCTGTGTATCCAGGTCACGATAAGTCAGGGTCGCGCCTACAGCACTGAACGCGGGCTTATCCGCGTACTTTTTTACAGCCTGGTCAAACACATCAACCATGCTTTTGTATTGATTCAGATCGACGTTGCGGGGAACACCTGCGGGGTATTTATCCTGATAGAACTGCTCGAAATCCATCACAATCTCCTGTTCGGCGTTTTGATTGTTATACGAACGTATAAGCTCTAAAAACCGGCAAGATAATAGCAGTTTTGTGAACGATGAGGTAGGTTTCAGGCTACAACGGTTCCTTACACGACATAAAGCCTGATCAACGGAGCAGACAATGCACGACACCCTCGACATCCTGGAAAACATCACCTATGACGAGCTTCAGGAGGGCGATTCGGCAACCTTTGTGAAAACACTCACTGAGGATGAACTGGTGCTTTTTGCAGCGGTATCCGGGGACGTAAACCCGGTCCACCTGGACCCGGATTTTGCGGCAGAAACCATGTTCGGGGAGCGAATCGCCCACGGAATGTGGAGCGGTTCACTGATCTCGGCGGCCCTGGCCACCGTGATGCCCGGACCGGGCACCATCTACCTGGAACAAAGCCTATCGTTCAAACGGCCGGTCAAACTGGACGACACCCTGACGGTTCATCTGAAAGTTCTCACCAAAGACCGAAAAAACCGGGTCACTTTTTCCTGCGATGTACGCAATCAAAACGATGAGCAGGTTGTGATCGGCGACGCCAAAGTCATCGCCCCCACGCAGAAAATGTCATTCAACAAACCCCGGCTTCCGAAGATTACGATTCACTATTAAGCCGTTGAGCGCGACGCGCCTGGTGTCGGAATTTTTAACAAACATGATTGGAATCGGGCAGCGGAGACAGTCAGAAAGCATAACTCGTGAATTCAGGCCACTGATTTTATGACGATTCTAAAAGCTGGCCCCGGGATTGCTGACTATTAAGCGACGGGGCATGGTTTACCAACCCCGTTTGATATGCCGAGCTTCGCCGATGCCCTCAACGCATCGGCTTTTTTTATTTGGTCAACTGCTTCATGGCTGACTCGAGGCCTTCCAGCGTCAGAGGATACATGCGATCGTTGACCAGCTGCCGCGTCATACCCATTGAGCCACCGGACCCCCAGTAGCTCTCGGGCAGCGGGTTCAACCAGACGACCTTTCGGAAGTGTTCACTGATGCGCTGAAACCAGGTGGCACCGGCCTCCTCATTCCAGTGCTCAATAGACCCGCCAGGATGGGATATCTCATATGGCGCCATGCTGGCATCGCCTACAAAAATCACTTTGTAATCCGGCGTGTACTTGTTGAGGATGTCCCAGGTGTCAGTGGTTTCGTTCATCCGGCGGATGTTGTTTTTCCAGACGCTTTCATAAACAAAGTTATGAAAGTAGAAGTACTCCATGTGCTTGAACTCCATTCGCGCGGCGGAGAAAAGCTCTTCGCAGACGCGCACATGTGGGTCCATCGACCCGCCGACATCAAAAAAGATCAGCACCTTCACCGCATTGTGTCGCTCGGGCACCATTTTCAGATCCAGATACCCGGCATTACGGGCAGTCGAACGTATGGTGTCGTCCATGTCCAGCTGGTCCGCCGCACCCTGGCGGGCAAATTTTCGCAGCCGGCGCATCGCCACTTTAATATTGCGGATGCCCAGCGTCAGGCTGTCATCAAGGTCCTTGAATTCACGTTTCTCCCAGACTTTGACTGCCCGGCCATGACGCCCCTTTTTCTGACCGATTCGGAAACCTTCCGGGTTGTAGCCATTGGCGCCGAATGGCGAAGTACCGCCGGTGCCGACCCACTTGTTGCCACCCTCGTGCCGTTCTTCCTGTTCTTCCATTCGCTTTTTGAAGGTTTCAATGAGCTCTTCCAAACCGCCCAGAGATTCAATCTTGGCTTTCTCTTCCTCAGAAAGTTGTTTCTCGAATTCCGCTCTCAGCCAATCGTCGGGAATCAGCGCTTCCATCAGGTCATCCAGATTCTGAATGCCCTCAAAGTAAGCCTGAAACGCCCGGTCGAATTTGTCGAAATGGCGCTCGTCTTTCACCAGACACACCCTGGCCAGATAATAGAACTCTTCCATATTAGCGAAGGCAAGGCGATTCTGAAGTGCCTCAAGCAGGTCCAGAAACTCACGCAGGCTGGCGGGCACTTTTGCCCGTCTGACTTCCAGAAAAAAATCAATCAACATAAGAGGTCGCTCTTGCTGAATTTCAGCTGCGGCGGCGCGCCATAAACGCCAGCTTTTGCAGAAGGTGAACATCCTGCTCGTTCTTGACCAGGGCACCGTACAGCGGCGGAAGCGCAGAGCTGGTGTCTTTTTCCTGCAGCATCTTGGCAGACAGTTCGTCGGCCATCAGCAGCTTCAGCCAGTCAATCAGTTCAGAGGTGGACGGCTTTTTCTTCAGGCCGGGCACCTTACGCACATCAAAGAAGACTTCCAGTGCGTCGCGCACGATCTGCTGCTGAAGGCCCGGAAAGTGAACATCCACGATGTGCTTCATGGTGTCGTGATCCGGGAAATTGATATAATGGAAGAAACAGCGGCGCAAAAACGCATCTGGCAATTCCTTTTCATTGTTGCTGGTAATGACGATAACCGGGCGTTTTTTGGCGCGCACAAACTGCTGGGTTTCGTAAACGTAGAACTCCATGCGATCGAGTTCCAGAAGAAGATCGTTAGGAAACTCGATGTCCGCTTTATCGATCTCGTCAATCAGCAAAACAACCTGTTCGTCGGCGTCAAAGGCCTCCCACAGTTTGCCCTTGATGATGTAGTTGCTGATGTCTTTGACCTTTTCATCACCCAGCTGGCTGTCCCGCAGGCGAGACACCGCATCATACTCGTACAGCCCCTGCTGGGCTTTGGTGGTGGACTTGATGTGCCAGGGGATCAGCTTCATGCCCAGCGCCGAAGCCATTTCCTCTGCCAGCAGCGTCTTGCCGGTACCCGGCTCGCCTTTGATCAACAGCGGGCGTTGCAGCGTAACCGCAGCGTTAACCGCTATTTGCAGGTCATCCGTCGCGACGTATTTCTCTGTACCGGTAAACTTCATGGGGCGTTATTCCTGTCTGGTTGTCGGATTAAACAACTGTTTGAATCAGCAACAGAGTATAGAGAAGAGTCGGCTGGTTGATAAGGGGTTGTCTATGCGGTTGGATCGGGGGGAGCATTTCACTCCCCCTTTTTTGGGCCCTTCTCGTCGTCTGAATCGTCTTCACCGGGTTCTGATTCGCCGTTTTCGGGCAGATCATCAAACTCGGACAAATCAAAATCGTCCAGCCCAAATTCATCTTCGTCCTCGTCATCGGCTTCGGGCTCTGATTCAAGTTCAGGCTCAAGTTCGGGAACATTCTCGTCTGGCTCTGGCTCTGGCTCTGGCTCTGGCTCTGGCTCTGGAACATCTTCCTCAGCGTCCGGTTCAATAACCGGCGGCAAGCCGTCGTTCTCAGGCTCTGGCTCCGGCTCTTCCACAACTTCTGGCACAGGGTTCTGCCCGGACGCTTCCGTGTCAGAACTTTTCCGGCGCAACCAGAGCCAGCCGCCGCCAACAACGACCAGCAGGCCGACTCCGCCCGCCAGCGCCCAGACCCATAATGGCGTGCCCTCAGAAACGGATTTGGGCTCAGCGACGGGCGCTTCGTTAACGGGCGGCTCTTCAAGATTACTGATATCAATCGAGGAAACGGTTGTCGGTTCGGCGGTTACCGGTTCGTCTGCGGCGGTTTCCGCTGGTACCGCCTCTGCTGGTAACGAAGATTCCGGTAAGACAAACCGGGTGACGCCGGAAAAGCGGCGGGAGAACGTAGAGCCATCGGCAACCACTTCAATATCGTAGTTCCCTGCGGCAGGCAGACTTGGAATCTGATCAACGTAGACGCCGTTTTCAGGCGGCTGGCCCTGGTTCAGAATTTTGGAACCGCTTCGGCCATCACTCGACGTCACGCGGACTATCACATCAATCACGTTCAGGAAATCAGGGTTCTGAATTCGTGAATCTTCCTCATAAAAAGCGACCTTCAGGGAAATCGGTTCGTCCGACGTAAAGCTCGGGGGCACGGGACTGACCACCATACGCAAATCGCTGACAACTGTGACCCGACTGCCCTCACCCAGCTCGCCATTGACCTGCCATTGGCCCGCCGCCGGTTCGCTCACCGTCACAAGGTCATAACCGGTTTCAGCGGCCCACCGCATGTTGCCTGCGACCGAGCTTTCGGTGGCACGCTTACCAGCGGGATTGACCATCTCCAGGGAACGAGTGGCAGAGGTTTCACCCTCTCCCCAGAAAATCAGTGCGGTAAACTCTTCAACACCGCTGTCCACGGTAAATCCTTCCTCATCCAGCGGAATCTGCTCCTGCGGAACCGCGGCGTTCAGGGCTTTCAGGAATGCGCGGTTCAGGTCGTCTGCCGACGAGGTCAGGGAATAGTGTCCACCGGACTCAGCGGCCAGCGCCTCAAGCATCTCAAGGTCCGCTTCTTCCGAAAGCGCCACCGTATGCAGAGTGGCGCCTCGTCGTTTTAGCTCATCCAGCAGTGGACCAAGAATCCGCTCACGCTCCCGAGCGTTTATCGCCGGGTCATCGGCCAGATCAACCATTCCGTCGGTTAGCAGAATGAAATCCGTATTGCTGAGGTCGTCGCCACCAAGGTAGTCATCGCTGGCTTTGACCATGGCTTCACCCAGGTTGGTCCGAAGCGCGACTGAATTGATTTCCCGGGATTTTGCCACGGCACTAGCGCGCCAGGTGTCATCTACCGTGCCGTGCGGCACCAGCATGTTAACCCACTGGCCAAAGGTCCATACGCCGGCTTCCGCACCCTCCGGAAGCATTCTGGCAAGCAGGCGAACGGCAGGCTGGCGCAAATTGTCGGGGTCGTTGGCTTTCATAGAACCGGATATGTCGACGATTATACGAACGTCGCCCTGCTCCGGCAGCGTCAGTTCCTGCGTGTCCTGGCTGTAGACCCGGGGGGTGAAAACGACAAAAGTCATTACTAGCAACGCCGACAATGCTCGCATGTTCACCCCAAAGCCGTTGAAAATTCGCAATGAACGGATTTTAGCGTTTGACCAGCCGATAGCGCACCATATCGAGCACCCAGACCAGAAGCATAACGATGGCCGCAATCCCCAGATTGAAAATAGCCCTGCCGGCCTCGTCTGGCTGACCAAGAATCGTCTCATACCCACCGTGAAGCCAGGCAGGCATCCACCAGTCTGCGACCTCAGTAGACTCCACAGGTGTCAGCAGCACCACCACAAGGGCGGCCTGCAGCAGTGTGCGAATGCCATACACCGGAATCAGTCGAAACAGGCGGGAAATCGAGTAAAAGAAAACGACAAAAGCGACCGCGTACAACACCCAGAATACGCCGTAAGCCAAATTAGTATCTGCGTCCATCATGATTCATATAACCCAGTGAATAATATGTTCTTCCCAATCTTCTTCCGGGACATCCGCTTCCGACTTTACCCGGTGCCGAACTGATATGCCCGCCCGATGAACCGACTCCGGATCCCCCGACCGCAACGGGTGCCAGTCTGCCAGCGGCCGCCCCTCGGATAAACGCCGGTAGGCGCAACTATGGGGCAGCCAGTGAAAGTCAGCCAGGGTGTCTGGCGTCAGTACTGTACAGGCCGGAACTTTCTCCAGCCTCTCAGGATAGACGGTACAACCGCAGCTGCCTTGATCCATGTATCGGCAGACCAGATCAGTGTAGTAAACCTCGCCGGACTCTTCGTCTTCCAGCTTTGCCAGGCAGCATTTCCCGCAGCCGTCGCACAGTGATTCCCATTCTACGGCGGTCATTTCGTTCAGACGCTTGCGCTGCCAGAAAGGAATCTCCGCAATCATTCTCCGCGCTTCCCACCCTGCTGCTCAGGCTTTGTGCGAAAATCCACCACGTAACCACTCTGCTCTTCAGGCATCTGCAGAAAGAACGCTTTATCATCAATGGCATCCAGAACCTGCTTACCGCTGGTTCTTGCGAGCTTGCGTTCCGGGGTCAGAATCAGGTCCATGGCGTGCACGGGGGTACCGAAAATAACCTTCAGGCTTTCAGGCAACTCGTCCCAGGCCTGGCCTCGCTTCACGTACAGATAGGTATCCGGCTTTTTGGTGCTGCGAAATACCGATATGAACCTTTTTTCGGTCATGATGCCAACACTTCCTCTAGTCTGCTGTGTACGGGGACGATTACCTGTTGACGCCAGCCATCACTGAAAAGCCCTGCGCCAAGATCACGAGCCTGAACCACCGCTTCGAGCCGCTTTCGGGGCGCCAAAAGCTCCACGGGTATATCCCGTGCCTCGGCGGCTTGCACCATTAAGCGCTTGAGCATTTTGTAAAGTGTCTGGTCCTGCCGGCTCAATGGCGAAGCAATCAACGCCAGTGAGGAGTGATCCGCATCACTCGCCTCCCGGATCAGTTCAATCATGGGTTCGCCATACCGGCGCACAACCACTGAGGGCAGCCCCTGAACATTGGAAAGCTCCCGCACAGAGCCAGGCAGCTTTTCCGCGATGGCGATCAGCAGCGCATCCGCAACCACCCGGTTGCGGGGCCTGTCACGGTTGCGGGATTCAGTCTCGCGCCAGTAAACCAGCGCTTTCAACACCCCCTGTTGTTGACGGGTCAAGGCCCAGCCGCCTCGCAGTTTACGGTAATGACTGGCCGGGTCGTCCTGCCCGGCCAAGTCCTCCGCGAAGCGTGAAGATTCCTCGATCACCGCCTCAACCAGGCCTTTTTCTTCAAGCGCCTCCCACACCCACTGGTACATGGGTTTCAGAAACCGGATATCGTCAGTGGCGTATTGTTCCTGGGCAGCAGACAAAGGGCGGGAAAGCCAGTCCGAGCGGGTCACAGTCTTGTCCAGAACCTCACCGAAAAGCTGTTCAACCAGTCGAGCGTAACCCATGGAGAAACCGGCCCCGGCCATCGCCGCGCCGATCTGCAAGTCGATCACCCCCGCGGGTTCAAGCGACAGCCAGTGTCGAAAGAGTTCCAGGTCTTCGCTCATGGCATAGAGCAGTTTTGTGCGATCGGGGTCGGCCAGGGCACCACGAAAGACGGCGCTGGCCTCAGCGACGGAAGGATCGACCAGGCGGAACTCTTCCCCAAGGCCAAGCTGGACAAGTCCGGGAATGGGATAAAACGTGCTGACCCGCTCAAACTCTGTATCCAGCGCGAGTGGCAGGCTGCGGTTGGCGAGAAGCCAGTCGTCGAGCTCAGCCGACTCGGTAATCCATGTCGCGTCCATACAAAAGCTCTTCAGGTTCAGTCGGCCAGGGGTTTTCGGCCACGGAAAGCGTGTGTCAGGGTAAAGCCATCCACGTAACCCAGCTCACCACCGACGGGTATGCCGTGGGCCAAGCGGGTAATCAGAATCTCCCGCCCGTCCAGTCGATCGGAAATATAATGGGCAGTGGCTTCGCCTTCGACGGTCGGATTGGTGGCCAAAATAAGCTCGGTAACCCCCTCTTCCGCTACCCGCGAAAGCAAGCGCTCGATGCCAATTTCCTCTGGCCCCACGCCGTCAATCGGTGAAAGGTGTCCCATCAACACGAAGTAGCTGCCCCGGTAATCCCCAGCCTGCTCTATGGCCAGCAAATCCGACGGACTTTCCACCACACACAGTGTGCCGTTTCGGCGATCGGGGGTTTCACAAATGCCGCAGACGGCCGTATCGGAAAAGTTCTGGCAGCTGTCGCACCGCCTGACGCCGGTCATGGCCTGATCCAGCGCTTCCGACAGCCGTGATCCGCCGGACCGGCCCCGCTCGAGAAGATGAAATGCCATCCGCTGGGCGGTCTTCTGCCCCACACCGGGAAGGCAACGCAAAGACTCAACCAGCTCATCTACCAGTGGGCTAAACGCCATGGGGTTTCCTTAATCAGCGTCAGTCAGAACGGCATCTTGAAGCCAGGTGGTAAACCCATCCCGGACATCATGCCCGACATCGACTCTTTCTGATTTTCCTCAACCCGCCGCACCGCATCATTCATCGCGGCCGCAAGCAGATCCTCAAGGACCTCCTTGTCTTCGCTCAGCAAAGAAGGGTCAATATCGACCTTGCGCACGTCGTGCCGCCCATTCATGGTCACTTTGACCAGCCCGGCGCCGGATTCGCCGATAATTTCTGCTTTGGCCGCCTCTTCCTGAGCCTTCTTCATTTCTTCCTGCATCTGCTGGGCCTTCTGCATCAAATCGCCCATATTGTTCATCGTTCATGCCCTCTTCTGTGTTGGCTCACCAGGCCGGATGCTACCTTCCACAACCCGCGCCTCGAAACGCTCTACAATCGATTTAACCAGTGGATCCCCGTGAATGGCTGCTTCGGCCGCTGTCTGGCGTTGCTGACGCTGATTTTCTTCCCAGACTGCCGGGGTTTTTCCGCCGGTATCACCTTTCATTATCCTAATGTTTATGGCATCACCAAAACGATTCCTCAATGCCTCGAGGATTTTTTCTTCGTGCCGCGCATTCAGCAAACGGGCGTGGCCCTCGTCAAGGGTCAGTACGACATCACTCCCGGACCGGGTCATGGCAGCATTGCTGGCCAGATTTCCGGGCATGCCCACAATGTTCAGACTGCGGAAGTCCCGCTCCCAAAAAAAATCAGATGGCTCTGACTCTGGCTCAGGCTCAGGCTCAGGCTCCGGTTGCAGCTCCGAGACGTATTCGGGTTCCGGCTCCCAGGGTGGCGGCTCTTCCATTAACGGGGGCTCAGGTTCCGGTTCGGGCTCTATCTCAACTGCCGGCGTTGGCTGCACTTCTGGCTCAGAATCAGGTTCCAGCGTAGATTCAGCCACTGGCTCCGGCGAAAGTTCTGGCGAGGGCTCCGACTTTGACTGGGTTACAGGCTCAGGCTCGTCCCGGCTATCGCCTTCCGTTCGTGAAGCCACACTGCCACCTGACGGCGGCTGGCGACGATCGGATCCCGGGCGGAAAGCCAGCATTCGAAGCAATGTCATTTCAAAGCCCATGCGTGCATCCGGCGTAACCGCCAAATCCTTCCGGCCCATCAACGCCGCCTGATAAAACAGCTGGGCGTCTTCCGCACTGACCTGGCGGGCAAGACTCTGAACCATGGCCGCATCCCCCAGGGAATTATCGGCGCTGCCGGGCACAACCTGCTCCATGGTCACCCGATGGAACAGCGACAACAGGTCCGCCAGAATAATGCTGTAATCCGGGGCAAACTCGGAAATGCGCTGAATTTCAGACAGCAACGCGGGGCCATCCTCTGCCACCAGCGCATCTACCAACCGGGCAATGTCGCCCTGATCGATGGTACCCAGCATGGTGCTGACATCGCTGCTGTTTAGCGTCTGGTTGCCAAAGGCAATGGCCTGGTCGGTCAGGCTAAGGGCATCCCGCATGCTGCCATCGGCTGCCCGAGCGAGCAGCCAGAGCGCCGGCTCTTCAAACGGAATGGTTTCCTGGGTCAGCACATGGCGTAAATGCCCGGCAATGTGCTCCGGCGTCATGCGCTTCAGATTGAA
>Ga0136557_1000958_pt1 | contig 20138 bp, 18 predicted proteins | sample AntRauTorckE6832_FD_104796 | JGI IMG/M metagenome (GOLD analysis project Ga0136557, IMG submission 104796) | Saline lake microbial communities from Rauer Islands, Antarctica - Metagenome Torckler E6 #832 | ecosystem: Environmental > Aquatic > Non-marine Saline and Alkaline > Saline | place...
AAATTTTCTAAAGGTGATAAATTAGTTATTTTATTATTATCAATTGCTAAGTATTCAAGGGATCTTAGATTCCCTATTGGATCAATACTATCAATATTATCGGCATTTTTTATTGACAAATATCTAAGTTCATTAAGATTCTGAATTGGCAGTAAAGAACTATCATTAGTCCAAGTTATATCTAATCTTTCTATTGCTTTAAAATGTTTTAAATCACCTAGTGAATCAGCCTTTAAGTCGTTAATCTCTTTAATTGAATTTAATTCTTCTCTAGTAATTTTTTCATCCATTGGTTTTTCTAATTGATTATAAATTTTTTCTTTAACCCGGTCATCAGTTAATAATATTCCTTTGTCATCCACTTGGGTATTCGTTTTGTATTCTTCACGAATATTTTCGGAATCATAACCCAAAAGCTCAGTTTGCAAGGCTATAACAATTGATACCGGTAAAACAACTACTATTAATAGAAATATAATCATTTGTTTCTTAGTAAAAATCGATTCACTATTTTTTTTATCATTAGAGTTAAATTTATCACGGTTTATATAAATTTGTAAAACAACCAACCCAACAAAAATAACAAATATAATTCCCATTTTAACCTCCCAGTTTTATTACTGTAAATATTTTTTCAATGTCTATTACAATTTATTTATAATTAAATAACTGAAATATGAAGTGAGTGTTGACAATGTCGTTCCCCAGATTAAGTCTATAATGGTAATTTCCAAAGGCCAGTCTTTTAAGGTAGCTAAGTTTGTTAAATCATAAGTTGCATAAGTTATAAAACCGTAGGCCATACCATATAAAATGAGATACTGAAGACTATCTTTTGCTAAAGCTGGTTGAATAACAAATAATAATAAACCTATGACAAATATCACATAAAAAATAATTGCAGCCATCCAGTTTATATTTTTAGTCATAATATACCCTAAATATTTATTATACAGGTTCTTAGCAACAACGCCTAACCAAATTAAATCAATTGTCATAAACACTATAAATGTTATAATAAAATTTCTAATATATACCATAAAAACCTCTCTTTCTTATCTAGGATTTCTCCTTTTTTCTTTATAAAATTTATTTTTTGCCTCATACATACGATGGTCTGCAAGATTTATTAATTCATCAGTATTTTTACTCTCTATTTCACCTGATGAAGCTATACCAATACTAACAGAAATCGAAAAATCTTTTTTCTCATTTCTATTTTCTGTATTTTTCTTAATTCTATTTTTGATCATTTCTGCATTCTTGCGATCAGAATCCGGTAAAATTATTAAGAATTCATCCCCACCCAATCGGGCAATAATATCATCCGATCTAGTGGATTCTTTTATTGCTTCTACAACTTGGGTAATCAATTCATCACCGGTTTGATGTCCGAAATTATCATTTACTTCTTTCAGAGCATTGATATCTAGAAAAAGTATCGAAACTTCAAGTGATGAGTTTTCCTGTTGAATTAATAAATCTTTTAAGTAAGCTAAACCCGCTTCACGGGAATATGTTTCAGTCATTTGATCTTTCTTTGCTAACAATATTAGTTTTTCTTCATGCTCTAATTGTTCAGCTATATTTTTTACAAAATAAATATGTGATATAACTTCATTTCCTAACTCTACTTCTGATTTTGATATTTCAATGGGAAAATAATCTCCATTAATTTTTTGATTATAGAATATTTCTCTTTCAATCGCTTCGTTCTTATTAGGTTTTTTTATTTTTTCTATTAGGTTTCTAATATCCCTATCCAAAACTTCTTTTTCTTCTGAAAAACCGTACTCTGAAATAAAAGACTGATTAGCAAAAATAATTTTAAAATCTGTGTCCGTTATCGCAATATTCTCCTTAGATTGATTAAAAGCCATCTTTAAATTTCTAAGGCGTCTAATGTTTTTCATGCGTTTCGTTACATCATCAAAAGTAAGAACATAATACTGTTTCTCCCCTTCATCATCAAAAATTGGAACAACCTTTACATCAAAGAAGCGATCCCTATGAGATTTTAATTTAATATCATTTAAATATATATATTCTTTAAGGTGCCCTTCCTTCATAATTTTCTCGTACACATACTTATTATTGTTTTTTATAAATTGAAAAACATTTTTCTTCTCATTAAAAAAATCATTATAATTAGAATTCGAGATAACTATTTCACCTTCTAAATCAATCAATACTAAATATTCTTGGATACTTTCGATGATTGATTCTAACTGAATATTTAAGTTCTTCAACTTAAAATTGGTTCGCGAAAGTTCTCGTTGAATATTGATTAATCTGTTATTTAAACGACTTAATTCATTATAATCATTGGTTACATTTCTACTTAGAATATTTGCTGCTTTTAAATCATATATTTTAAACATATCTTTAATTACTTGAACTTTTTCAATAATATTTGCAGTCAGTATTGAAACAAAAGTTTCCTTATTTAGCTTATATGCATTAATAAAGAATAAACTGCTTTTATTATTTGTATTTAAAAAGATTGCCAAGTTTTTTATTGTAATGCCTTGTCCTAATTCGTGCATCAAACTAAAATATTTACTATAATGTTCAATATTAATCAACTCGAGGAAATTATTTTTATTTTCAGCAAGAAAAAAATCATCATCTAATTTTTCTTTAATTTTTCCATTATTATCAATGACTAATACTGTCTTCCGCATAATTACGCCTCTTTTAATTATATACTTTTTCTTTTAATATACTGTAAAGTAACGAGCACAGGGGAACACCTATTAACATACCCAATACACCAAAAGCACTGGCGCCAATGGTCACAGCTGTAAAAACCCAGATACTTGGTAAGCCAATTGACTTTCCGACAACTTTCGGGTATATGATATTGCCTTCAATTTGTTGTAAAACTAATAGGAAAATTATAAACCATAATGCTTTTATAGGACTTACCATTAAAATTAAGAACACACCTACACTGGTACCAATCAATGCACCAAATACTGGTATTATTGCTGTAAATCCAATAAGAGCAGATATCACGAGTGGGTATGGTAAATTAAGTATTAGCATACCTATAAAAGATAATGTACCAATAATTAAGGCTTCTAAAAATTGTCCCTGAATAAAACTCGAAAAAATTTCTTGAGATTTATGGGCTAGTCCAATCATTCGGTTAACTCTATTTTCAGAAACAAATCTAAACAATAAATCTTTCACTTGTCGCGTAAGTTTCTCTTTATTCAACAATAAATAAATAGAAAATACAAAACCAATGATGATATTAAAAATTACATTTATGATTGATGATGAAATATCAACAGTTGTTGAAAATATTGCTGAACTTCCTCTTCCAATAAAGGTTTGCAACCAATCAATTATATTATCCCAACTTATTTGGATATCTGGTAATTCGAAGGGAATATTTTTTATATAGTTCCCTTGCCAAGTATCGAATTTATTTGCCATTTCTGGTAACCGTTTCGAAACCATACCAATAGTATTCTTAAATTCAGGTACAACTAAAAACAATAGAAAAAACATAGTCATAATGATTAATGCTAAACTTATGACTAAAGAAATTACTCTTTCTGGAATATAAGATTTATCTTTAAATAATTTTTTAAGTTTTTCCTCTATTGGTCCCATAATCACATTTATTATGAAGGCTAATGAAAATCCCACAATAAATGGCATGATTAATTTCAACACCCATCCAATTATTTCTAATGATTTTTGTAAATTCATTACCACAGCAAACAATACAATTGCGTATGTTATTATAAATAAAATTTTCTTAAAATCCTCTTTTTTTAACTCCATAATATTTCTCCTACTTTAATTTGAAATTTCTATAGCTTCTTGAAAATCTTAAAGAATATCTGAAAAACATTTTACAATTTCCTTTGAAAATTGACTGCCAGAATTAACAATTAATTCTTCTACTGCCTCTTCATGTGTTAATTGATCTCTATAAGGTCGATTCGTTACCATGGCATCATATGCATCGGCTACAGCGATGATTTTCGAATGTAAAGGGATTTCATCATCTTTTAACCCATCAGGATAACCCATACCATCTAACCGCTCATGATGGTGTCTTATAGTGTTTTCAATTTTACTTAATCCTTCAATGTTTTTAATAACATCCGCTCCACTTATAGGATGTTCTTTAATTTTTTCAAATTCTCTTTTAGTCAATTTTTCTCTTTTGTTTAATAAATCAATATCTATAAAGGTTTTTCCAATATCATGTAACAACCCACTAAGATATAAAATATCAATCTCATAGTTTGATAAATTTAATCGAATTGCAATCTCTTTTGCATATTTGGCTACATTTTTTGAGTGTCCTTTAGTGTAAGAATCGTGGTATTCTAACATAGATGAAAGTGCTTCAACGATGCTGATCATTTGCTTCTCAATAATCTGTTCGTAATGAATGCCTTCATAATAACTTTCAATTATCTTTTGAAAAGCAAGCATTATACCTAAATCGTTTTCTGAAAACTTTTTATTAGAATCGGTTCTCATTTCAAAAAACATGCCCCCAATTAACTGGCCATCGTTATTTATTTTTAAAAAAAGCATTTCTTTAGATTTTTGAGCATTTTTAAAAAAATCACGTTTTTTATTGGATGACATTTTATTGCTTAAACTGATTTCTTCTGTGTTATAAATATTAGTCTTTGGGTATACTTCATCAACTAAATCAGCGGTGAGTTTAAAAGAATTAATGCCTTCTTTATCATATCCTTCTGTTTCAATAATCTTTAAAATTGAATGCTCATAAATATAGACAGAAGAATAGTCATAACCATTAATGATTAATTTGCCTATTTTATACATCTTAATAATAAAATCTTTTTCTGATAAGTTTCTGTACTTTTTTAGATTTTGTATTGATTGCAATAAAATTTTATATTTCATCAAATATTTTTCTGCCTCTACTTTTAGATGATCAACTTCTTGACTATAAGCTTCTAATTCATCGTATAAAGCATCTGTTTCTTCTTTATTTTTTCTTAATTTTTGGTTTTCTTCAATTAATTGATTGTTTAATTCATTTCGTTCATTTAGAAGAAATATAACAAAAGTACCAACCACTAATCCAAAAATTATCGGTATGATATAATTCTTTAGTGAAAAATCGAAAATTCCTAAAGTAATATACTTCTGCAAAATAGAAGCAATAACAAAAAAGATGACACTCATGAACAAATATTTGATTAATTGTTTCAATTTCATCGCAATCACAATACCTTTTCTATTCCTTAAGTAAAGCTTTTCACCATTTGATTCAAAGCTTTTTCAATTAATGTTTGAGGTGTTGCTAGGTTTAATCGAACAAAGCCATCGCCACCATCGCCAAAAACATAACCTTGGTTTAAAATTACTTTTGCATCTTCGATTAATTTATACTTTAATGCTTGATTCGTTAAATTGTAATCCGAAAAATCTAACCAAACTAAATATGTTCCTTCTGGTTGATTAACCTTTACTCTTGGTAAATGAGTAGAAAGAAATTTCTTTAAATAAGCATAATTATTTTGAATGTAATCCATTACTTCTTCTAGCCAGTCTTCACCATGTTCATAGGCGGCAATCGTCCCAACGAGTCCAAAAATATTTGGTCGAAGCAAATCATTTTTTTCTAAAATACTTACATAATCATTTTTCATTGTCTCATTGGAAATAATAATATTAGAGTTATCCAAACCAGCAATATTAAAAGTTTTACTCGGTGCAGTACAAATCATTGAATGATCCGCCATTTCCTTGTTTACTGATGCATAAGGTACTTGATCATAGCCATCATAAATTAAATCCCCATGTATTTCATCAGAAATAACTTTAACATTGTTTTCTTCACAAATCTGGCCAATTCTAAACAATTCTTCTTTTCGCCAAACCCGCCCTACAGGATTATGTGGATTACATATAATCAACAATTTAGCTGATTTTCGCTTTGCTTTTTTTTCTAAATCTTCGAAATCAATTACATAACCAGATTTTGTTTTAATCAATACATTGTTTAATACTTGTCGCCCATTATTTAAAATAGTCTTTTTGAATGGATAATAAACAGGTGGCTGAATAATAACCTCATCACCTGGTTTTGTAAAAGCTTGTATCCCTGCAGCAAGTGCCGTAACAACACCAGGGGTGTAAATAATATCACTTGCTTCAATGTCCCAAGATTGTCTTTTCTTGTACCAGTTTTGGATACTCTCATAATATTCATCTGGTATAGATGTATAACCAAATATACCATGTTCAGCTCTTTTGACTAAAGCATCAATAACTTTTGGTGGCGATTGAAAGTCCATATCCGCTACCCATAAAGGTAAAGCATCTTTTTCTTTAAAACGATCCCACTTAATCGAATTTGTTTCACTTCTGTCAATTATTTTATTAAAATCCATAGTATCCTCCAATAAATTTTTTCCTTACTTCTATGATACCCACCGAGAATAAAGTGCAATCATTTAATCAATATTTTAAAGTAAATATTACTATATGGCTTTTCATTCGCATCATATGTTTTCTGATAATATACATCTCCTATAATAATTTTGATATCAATTGCGTCAAAATTATATTCAATCGTTGCCTCTTCGAGTGTATTGATTTGATTGCCATCTTGTCTTTCATCAAATGATTCAATCATTTCTATCATATCTATTTCAGCTAATATTTCACCATCTTTTTCAAATGATAAAAGATCAGTACTAGAAATATAATTTATTGTTAAGTTATCGACAGTATATTCTTTACTTTGCTCTAAATTAAAATCCATTTCAAATAAGTAATCATAATTAGAAATGTTTAAAGCTAGGTTTCTATTCATGTAGTGATAACTTATAAAATCCCTTGGTGAAGGCGCATAATAGTAATGTTCAAAACCGAAAACATCTTTCGTATCATTTAATTCAAAATCTTCTGGTAGTATACTAATGTCTTCCAGTTCATGATAATTTGAAAAGTATCTTATAAAATCACTAATCTCTTCTTTAGCATCTGCTGGTAAATCACTACGACTAATGATCTTTCCGTCTTGAATCATTTCATTTTTTTCTAACACAGCTATAAATCTATTTTCTTGTAGATTTCTAGACAGGGTAAATGCACTTTGAGGACCATATAATGAAACAAGCATAAAAAAGACAGCTGCTATAACGATTACATTGGATCTGAATTTTTTAGAAAATTTAATATATAAAACACTAACTGTACCCCAAATACCAATGATTAAAACATAGTATCTTAAAGGTGTTACGCTATAATCAGCTATACGCTTACCAATAGCTACAAACAGCATCATCAAAGGCACTAATATAGCAATAGGAAAATAAGTATAAAAATACTCGAATATTCTATTTTCATCTTTTATTTTATTGATGAAGAATAATACAATAACACTTATTAATGCATACCACATAACCAAATGGCTTAATAGATTAATTGGGAATGTCTTAAGTAACACAATTCTAACAAAATATAAGTACAAAATCCCAGTATAAACTGTAATAAGCGGTATGATAATGTAATTAATCAACCCTTTTAAGACCTTTGGATACATGAATAATTCCATTTCTTCATCAGGTTTGGGTAATCTAGCGAAAAAATAAGTTACTGAAAACAATGTTGCAATGGAGATAAAAACATCTAAATACAAATCCTCATTAAGTGACAACTCAAAAAGTTGTTCAACAGTAAATAACATAGATGTAATTCCTAAAAATAACACCAATGAAAACAACATTGTAATAAAGAAACTACTCATTAACTCTAAGACATATATTGAATAATTCCCTTTTTTATAATGATGAATTAAAGTTAAAATAAATGTAAAACTTAAGAACAGTGAAGCAAACTGTATAGCAAATTGCTCATTAAAATTTTCTGGAATACTAAAATAAAAAAGCACACCAATAGCAATTGCAATCACATCTAATATAATTCTCCATTTAAAATGGATGTTTTTTTCATAAACAAGCTTTCCATAACTTGCTAACGGCACCATAATAATTAAAGCTAATATTGCTTTTTCCAATAGGTCAACTGTTTCTGAATTAAAAGAACTCTGATGATTCAAAGTAATGCCTATACCTGCAATTAATATTGATACAAAAGCGACTTCCGGAAATCTTTGAAAACTCATTTTTAAACTATTAATTGTTTTTTTAAATCGTTCAATGAATTTACTCATACATAACCCTTCTTTCTTTAATTGAAATAAGCCTAATAAATATTAGGCTTATGCGCTCTAGAGTGATAATATTTCTTCACGTCTTTGTTTCATTTCATTTTGTATTTCATCAACCCGTTTATCATATCGGGAATATTTACCAATAATTGAGTTAAATAGATAATGTGCAGTAAATATATTTAATCCTTCATGAATTGCATAAGCGCCACCTAGAATCAAACGGCCCATTCGTTTTTCATTTAGATTAAACTCTTTATACATTTCTTTTTTTACAGTAAGGTCACTAATATTCATCATATTGTAGTAAAATTTCATTCGCCGTTCATCGTATTTGTTATTAATCAGTTCACAAATATATTCTGAACCCTTTTCGTGGCTTAATTCTAATAAAGCTAATAATTCATACTTCACTTTTCTCATTTTTCCTTCAAAGGCTTTATAATCTATTTCATTCTTAACAGTAATGTCTTCTTCAGATAAATCTTCAACTTTTCCTATATATTTCTGATTATTTAATAGGAAATCTTCCCCTAGCAACATCATCAAGTAATTTAATATAGATTTTGGCTCAACATCCTTCACCACTAATAGTAAACCAATACCAATGATTGAAACCTGAGAATAATAACTATCGCTTTTCTTAAAGTTTTTTGCATAGTTAGTAATAATATCTTGTAAAACATCGTATCTAATTCTATTAACAACTAACATGGCAAATAAATTATATGTCTTATTCAATGTATAATTTGGAGATTTATCTAGATTTTGAATACCCGATTGATTAGCAAATAATGCTTCCTTATAAATTAATTTTGCTAACTTTGCTAATTTAAATTTTTCTGATAAGGATAAATTCTTAATACGTTCTAAATCAAATTTTTCTTTAATTTCAATTATTGCAGTATTATTTTCTGTCATATAAATCTTCCTTCCTTTTATCGATATTAACATCAATCATTAATATAACTAACCTTTTGTTAATCATATTTTATCATAATAATATTTATTTTAATACTAATGATTTAAAAAATAATATAATTTTAATATTTTTAAAAAAAAGTCCTCCACAAAGGGAGGGACTTCTTAATTTGCCGCTTTAACTTCTGTCCAAACTCTGTTAAATTCTTCGATAAAAGCACCTGGATCACGAAAAACCTCACTATTTTCTAATTCAGAAAGATCTGGATTAATAGCATCCATTTCAAGATATACTTGATCAATGGATTCTAAGGCTGTTTCATTGGCTGTGGAATACAATAAGTATTCAAAATTCTTTAAAGCTATGTCAGGACGTGACATATAATTTATAAACTCATGGGCTGCATCTAAGTTTTCTGAACCTTTTGGAATAGCTAAACAGTCATACCAAATATTCGTCCCTTCTTTTGGTAAAGCATATTCAATATGATCATACGCATCAATAATTTCCATGGCATCTCCAGAATACGTTACAAACATAGCTGCTTCACCTTGTTCAATCATACCTTTACCATCATCACCTGCATAAGCTAATACAATGGGTTTTTGTTCAATTAGCAAATCTCTTGCTTCATTTAGTTCTTCAATATTCTTTGTATTCATTGAGTAACCTAATTTTTTAAGGGCTACCATCATAGAGTCTCTTTGAGAATCATACATGAGTATTTGACCAGCATACTTTTCATCCCAAAGGATATCCCAACTGTCAACTACTTCATCAACCATATCTCTGTTGTACATTATACCAACGGTTCCCCATGTATAAGGGACTGAATAGTCATTGTTTGGGTCATACTTAGGATTTTTAAAATTCTCTCCAATATGTTCAAAATTCGGTATTTTTTCTAAATCAATTTTTTCTAATAAGTCTTCCTTGGCCATCTTTTCAATCATATAATCTGATGGAAAAATAACATCGTATTGTGTGCCACCACTTTTAATTTTTAAATACATATCTTCATTGGACGGATAAGTTTCATAATTAATTTCAATGCCCGTTTCTTCTGTAAAAGATTCAAGTACCGACGGTTCAATATAATCTCCCCAATTGAAAACATTAAGAACAACTTTCTCATCATTTGAACAACCACTTAATAATATTACCATTGAAAACATAAGAACAAATACTAATTTTTTATTCATTTTTCCACCTCCATAATTTCTACACTTTCTTTTTTTTGTCGTTTATTTATAAATATAATTAATAACATAATTGTTAAAAACATTAATGTTGATAAAGCATTAATCTTTGGATTAATGCCGCGTCTTGCCATTGAAAAGATTGTAATTGAAAGATTCGTCACCCCACTACCTGTAGTAAAGTAACTGATTACGAAATCATCGATACTCATAGTAAAAGCAATTAATGCACCCGTGATAATGCCTGGTTTAATTTCAGGTAAAATCACTCTGATAAATGCTACAGTTGGTTTAGCGCCTAAATCAATGGCTGCATCCCACATATCCTTTGGCATTTGTTTTAACTTTGGTAAGATTGATAAAATTACAAAAGGTATACTAAAGGTTATATGAGCGATTAACAATGTTATAAATCCAAAGCGTAAACCCGTTAAATTTTTTAAGAATACGAATAAACTCATCATCGCAACACCTGTTACAATATCAGGATTTAGTACAGGTAGATTATTAATATTTAACATGAGTTTCTTTCTAAAAGTACCCATATAGAATATGCCAAAGGCACTAATCACACCTGCTAAAGTAGATATGATTGTCGATGTAATGGCAATCGTCAAAGTATAATATAATGATTTCATAATCATTCGATCTTTAAATAAATCAACATACCACTGTGTGGTAAAGCCTGCCCAAACAGACGTTGATTTAGAATTGTTAAAAGAAAAGACCATTAATACAATGATTGGTGAGTATAAAAAAACTAAAATCAATGCCAGATAAACTTTCTTAACTGTTTTTTTTACCATATAATATGCTCACCTTCTTGCTGATCATACCTATTCATAATACCCATAGATACTAAAATAAATATAATTAATATAATTGAAACAGCAGAACCAAAGTGCCAATTGCCCATGCGAACAAATTGTTCTTCAATGATGTTACCAATAAGATTTACTTTGTTACCACCAAGTAAACTTGGAATAACAAAAGAACTCATAGCTGGCATAAAGACCATTGTAATGCCTGCTATTACTCCAGGAAAACTTAAAGGTAAAATCACCTTCATAAAGACTTTTCCATCGTCTGCACCTAAATCTCGCGCTGCATCTATTAATAAAGGATCAATTTTAATTAGTACTGTATAGATTGGTAAAATCATAAATGGTAGAAAATTATAAACCATCCCAATCATAATCGCCAACTCATTGTATAATAATTGAATATTTGGCAAATGTATACTGGTTAAAAATTTATTGATTAGACCATTATTGCCAAGAATTAAACGTAAGGCATATGTTCTTAATAAAAAGTTCATCCACATGGGTACAATTATTAAGAACAAAAAGAAATTCTGATTTCTTTTCGCCATTGATGATAAAATCAACGCCACTGGATAGCCAATAATTAAACACAAAATTGTAGATGCCATTGCTAAAACAATCGAGTCAAAAAAAACTTTAATAAAGATCGGTGATAAAAAACGTTTAAAATTCTCTAAACTTAAGATCAATTTTCCAGTATTTGGGTCTTTAATTGTTATACTGTAACCAATAATCATTAATAATGGGACAACAATAAAAATAATACTCCATAAAATATAAGGTCTTGAACTCCATTTTTTTAACATATTTCACCCACTTTCTTCATAATATGAAGATCGTCTGGTGTTAATTGCAAGCCAACCACATCATTCACTTGACTTTCTTTTGTTGTATGAACGGTAAAAATATATTTTTCAGCACTAACGACTATTTCATAATGAACACCTTTGAAAACAACTGCATCAACGATACCTTGAATAAACCCTCTCTCCGGATTAACGATTTTAAAGTCTTCTGGTCTGATGACAACATCTACCAACTCATTTTTATCAAAATTAGCATCGAGACATTTAAGCTTTTGATCAAAAACTTCAACAAGATAATCATTAATCATAATCCCATCGAATATATTGGATTCACCAATAAATCTAGCCACAAAGGCATTTGATGGTTCATTATAGATATCTTTTGGTTCACCTACTTGTTGAACAATGCCATCATTCATAACAATGATCTTATCTGACATGGTTAATGCCTCTTCTTGGTCATGGGTCACATAAATAAAAGTAATGCCTAATTTTTTTTGCATATTTTTTAATTCTACTTGCATTTCTTTTCTTAATTTTAAATCAAGGGCACCTAAGGGTTCATCTAATAATAGAACCTTTGGTTCATTCACTAAAGCTCTTGCAATGGCAATACGTTGCTGTTGCCCCCCAGACAATTGGGTAATTAACCGGTTTTCGAAACCACTCAAGTTAACTAAATCTAATATCTTTTTCACTTTTTTATTTATTTCATCTTTTTTTAATTTTTTAATTTTTAATCCAAAAGCGATGTTTTCAAAAACATTCATATGGGGAAACAGGGCATATTTTTGAAATACTGTGTTGATTTCTCTTTCATAAGGTGGCAACGTTGTAATATCTTTATCATTAAAAATTACTTCACCTGCATCTGGTTGAACAAAGCCACCGAGTATTTTTAAAATTGTTGTTTTACCACATCCTGAAGGACCTAATATCGTCAAAAACTCTTTTTCTTTAACCCAAACAGAGACGTGATCGACTACAGTGTTGTCATCATATGATTTTACAATATTTTTAGCGTGAATTAATTTTGACATTTGATCCCTCCTGTTATTCTTCTCAACCTAAAAATTATACTATTTTTCCCTAGGAATCGCAAGTATATTTATTACCTATCAAAATATTTATATGCTAAATTTTACGTTTGTCTTAATGACTATTATATCTTTACCATTTCTACGAATATATAATCATTTTTGCATTAAAAAAATCCAGATTAAATCTGGATTCTTAAAATTCAACGGTATCATCAATGTCTATTTTTTCTAAGATTTTATCATTACTAAACTCCAGTACGTATTTACACTTAAAAGCAATTGACGCGAGTTTATAAGGTTTCATCTTTTTAATTTTTTTAATAACGACTCTATTTTTGTCTAAATAAACCACATCAATGGGAAATTTCATGAAAAAAGTATGAATACCATTGGTTTCTAAAATATAGCAATCCAATGGACCAATTGATTTTTTAAACATTAGGCCTTTCAAATTTTGAAAGAATGATTTTAGTCGAATAATCTTTTGAAAATGATTACTTAAATCCATGCAAAACCTCACTTTACATACTTAGAAGTTTAATAACTGTCGGTCCTAATATGATTAAAAATATTAGTGGAAAAATAAAAAATAACAGTGGAAAAAGTAATTTAATTGGTGCTTTCATTGATTTTTCTCTTGCCCTTTGTTTTCTTTTTTCTCGAATAATTTTTGATTGTACTCTTAAAAGATTTGTAATAGATACCCCTAGTTCATTGGCTTGAATAATTGAGCCAATAAATGCAGACAAATCATCTACATCACATCGATCAATAATATTCTTTAACGCTTTCTTTCGATTAACCCCTAGATTGATCTCTTTCAGCATGATTTTGAATTCATCAGATAAATCTGAATCTGTGGTATTAGCAAAACGACTCACCGCACTATCAAAGGATAAACCAGCTTCTACAGATACTGTAATTAAATCAATTGTATCTGGAAGCTCTTTTTGAATTTCTCTTTTTCGAGTTGTAATTTTATTTGATAACGTCAAATAATTCAAAATATTAATAATGATTAATACACTAATGGCAATAGCAATTAAGTTGGGTACACCATATTCAGAATACATTATCACGAGTGCCACTATTGCAACCATTAGAAAAAAACTTACCATAAACTTCATAAACATCCATTTTTCTCTGCTTACCTTTGGATAAATACCAGCTTTATGTAGTTTTTTATCTAATTCATCAACATATCTTTTAGGGGTTATTGCAGCCAATTTGTTGCCAATTTTTTCTGAATTTACTTTAATTAATTTTTCATAAAAAGATTTTTTCTTGCGTTCGCTGACTTCATTATAATCTTGATTATCAGAAACCTCTTCTAATCGACTTTTAATTCTCAAATTTTTTGCCACAGTTTTTTGTAAAATTAGATAGAACAACAGTGAGAATAAAAGAAAACTACCCAATACTATTATAATAATCATAGGACCTCCTTTCGATCTATATTTCAATATCAACAATTTTATTAATAAAAAATGCGCCAATAAGTTCACTGATTACTGCATAGATGAGTATGCCCCTACCAATTGTTGTTGTAAATAAAACACTTATATAATCACCACTAATTATCGATAAAATACCAATAAGAGCCACAGGTAATAAACCCAAGACTAATCCTGAGATTCTTCCCTGAGCAGTAAGGGTTCTAATTTCCCCTTGAATTTCTATGCGTTCACGAATGGTTTTTGAAATATTTGAAAGAATTTCCGCTAAATTACCACCAGTTTCTTGTTGAATTTTTATAGCAGTAATCATTAAACCTAAGTCATCACTATCAATACGATCATGTAGATTATCTAATGCTTTGCCTGAGTCAACACCTAAAGACATCTCTTTTAATAAAATTTTAAATTCTTTACCAATGGGTTCAGGCATATCCTTTGCAACTGTATTAATTGATTGTAAATAAGAATAACCTGCTCTAAGAGAGTTCGATAATAGATTAATGGCATCTCCCAATTGACTTTGAAATTTTTTTAATCGTTTTTTCTTTGCTCTTTTTAAAAGTAAAATTGGAAATAACCAAACCATTAATGGTAAAGCCAATAATAAATACATACTAATAGATAAGTAAAAGCCTATTAACAGTACAGCAAACATAAATATAATTCGAATGATATTGAATTCTTCGACGGTTAAGGAAGAATCTGCATTCATCAATAAAATTTCAGTTTTACTTTTCTTATTATTAAATTTTCTTTCACGATTCTTTTTTTTCAAATAGTTCGTTATAAATGATTTTTTACTATCATCCTTTGATTCCTCACTTCTAATACCTTCATCTACAAATTTTTTGTAACGGTCTGTTTTTGTTTTTCTACTAATAAAAAGCATCCCAATACCTATGACTATTAGTAGCGTTAGAATAAATACAGCTATTGTAATTAATAACATAGTATCACCTTTTCTAATTAAAAATAGATATAGGAACATCTAATCCTTTTTCTCTAAGCTTAAGGATTGCCCGTGGCATAATATCACTGTATACAAAATCACCTTTCACGGTACCATCACTTGCTAAACCTTTGATCTTAAATCTATAAATATCTTGTAAAACAATTACATCATTTTCCATACCATGTACTTCTGTAATATTTGTAATTTTACGCGTACCATCTTGCATACGTGATTGATGGATAATGACATCAATGGCAGAAGCCACTTGGTTTCTTATAGCATTTACTGGTAAATTCATACCCGACATCAAAACCATTGTTTCTAATCGAGATAACATATCTCTTGGTGTGTTGGCATGACCTGTTGTTAAAGAACCATCATGTCCAGTATTCATTGCTTGTAACATATCTAAAGCTTCACCACTTCTAACCTCACCTACAATAATACGATCGGGTCGCATCCGCAGAGAGTTTTTTACGAGGTCACGAATAGTGACTTCACCTTTACCTTCTACATTTGCTGGTCTTGTTTCAAGACGAACAACATGATCTTGAGACAATTTTAGTTCAGCAGCATCTTCTATGGTAACAATTCTATCGCCATCAGGTATGAAAGATGATAGTACATTAAGTGTTGTTGTTTTACCACTACCAGTACCACCGGAAACAATCACATTTAATTTTCCTTCTATACAATAACGGATAAATTCTGCCATTTGCTTTGTTAGTGTGCCAAACTCAATTAAATCATCTACCGTATAAGGATCTTCAGAAAATTTTCGTATAGTTATAGTTGGCCCATCTAAAGCTAAGGGTGGAATAATAGCATTCACACGTGAACCATCTGGTAAACGGGCATCAACCATAGGTGAAGACTCATCTATTCTTCTACCAATTGTCGAAACAATCTTCTTAATTACATGGTAAATATGATCGTCGTTTTTAAATTTTGCGTTGGTTAGAATTAATTTACCATCCCGTTCAATATACACTTGTTCAGGTCGATTCACCATTACCTCAGTAATACTCGGATCATTTAGTAGTGAAGTGATTGGTCCAAAACCTACGATTTCATCAATCAACTCAGTAATCATTCGATTGCGTTGAATAGTTGTCATATTTAGTGATTCTTGTTCTACTGCTTCATATATTGTTTGTTCAATTTTATCTTTATTCTTTTCATAGTTTTTATTAAAATCGGTAAAGTCAATATCAATGTTTTCTATAACATTATTTTGAATTTTAAATTTTAATTCATTATATGGATTACTATCATTATATATTTCTTCTTTAACTACACTACTCTGACTATTTTTCTTTTTCCCTTTTAATCGATTATTTAATGACATTTAATCACCTTCTATACACATATTGCTACTAATTCCATAATTGCCTTTTCAAATTTACTTCTTCTAAAACTTTTAATTTTTCCTACTGGCATCCCAATATTTATAGAATTATTAATTGTTTTTCGATCCTCTGGTACTCTAAAATAAACTTCATAATTTAAGTATTTCTTCAATTTTGCAATTGAAATACTATTTTTCCGATTATATTGGTTAACGATAAGTTTCAATTTATCTTCTCTAAAATCTAAGGACCGCATCACATCAATTCCAATTTTTGTATTTTTGATACTCATTAGATCCATTAGTGTTATTAAAAATATTTGATCGGATAGATCTAGAAATGTTAGTGTTGAATTGTTATAATTTGTACCAAGATCTATAATAATATAGTCATATTCTTTTCTTACAACATTAATAATATCTTCTATATTTGTTTTCGTAATTTTTTCTGCATCTTCTGGTCTTTTAGGTGCTAAAATAGTATCAATATTGTAATTTGTACTGGTGATATATTCCTTCATGATTGCGAAAGATTCAAAAGCCAAATCCTCAACAATATTCTCAATCGTCTTTATTGGCTTTTTATCAACTAAAACACCAATATCGCCAAACAAAAAATCTCCATCAATTAGCAATACCTTATTATCTTTTTCCTTTGATAACTTGAGGGCAAAATTGAAAGCAATAACTGATTTTCCAGCACCTCCTTTTGTCGAAAAAATTGAAATGATTTCCGCCTTTTTCGTATCTTTATTAATAATAGATACTTTAGATTTTCGTTCTAAGTCCTTTTCTACTGTTTTTAATACAGTATTCACTAAATCTTCAGTACTGAAGGGTTTGAAAATATATTCCTTTGCTCCTGATAACATTGCCCTTTTTAAATAGTCCGAATCATTCTGCACTGACATGATGATTACCACTACATTTGGATAATTCTTACTGATTTCTTCTGTAGCTTTTAGACCATCCATTACTGGCATATTAACATCCATTAATACGACATCTGGATCTAATTGATCAGTTTTTCGAATGGCATCAACGCCATCAACAGCTTCTCCTATGACTTCAAAATTATCAACCATATTTATGATTTTGCTAATGGATTCTCTTGTCATGTCGTTATCGTCTACTACTAGGATTTTAAATTTTTTATCCATTATACACCTCTATTCTGATAACTTAGGAATTTTTAAAACAGAACCCGCAATAATCAAATTACTATTACCAATACCATTGGCTTCTTTTATGAATACATATAATTCTTCATCACCATAAATTTTTGCAGCAATACCTCTTAATGTATCACCATATCTTACTGTATATTCAATGAAATCTTCAGGTGGTGCAAAATAATCGCCAGATGAAGCACCTGAGGAATTTTCGCTAAAATATAGCCACTCTTTATAAAAATCTTTATCTGTTAATATTTCTCTCCAAACTTCACCGTTTGTTTTAACAATACCTGTGTCGTCTATTGATCTTAAAGCTAATTTAAATTGTCCGATATTTTCTATTAAAAATATTTTTTCAATATCTCTTGGTTCAAGTTCTAAAGTTATTGAATATTGAGTTTTTTCGCCTTCCTCATTTTCATAGTCTCGCGTCATTTTTTGTTCAATTGCAAGTACCTTCACCCTTTGTAGCATTAATTTTGCAATATTTTCCCGGATAATAATGTTATTGGCTGTTTTCTCAGGTAAAAAAGCAAAAATATCAACATAGTCTGAGGGTCTAATTAAGTCGGCTACAGCTTTGTACTGGCTAACAGAAATACTTACAGCTCTTTTGCCTTTTGCAATGGATGTAATTAACTTAGAACTATCGGAATCAATTAATCGTTCTTTTATAAAACCTTCACCTTTTTTAATATCAGCGCTTGCATATTGGCCGATAATATCTTTTTTATCTGTTAGATAAATAGACGTATCAAAAGTCGACACCACTTGGGTTTCTTGAATCATTTCTTCAGTAATTAAACTGTTTTCTTCTATATTATTATTAGCTACATAATGAGTTTTATACTCAATTATTTCTTCTGAATTAGCACTACTGTTATTTTCTAAATATAAATATATATTATAGGAAACAACACCTGCAATAATTAATGCAACAATCAATAATAGTAAACCTAAATTCCTCATTATTTCACCTCTTATTCAACTAATTTTGCTGCATACGCACCATAATCTTCTTGTGTTGTGCCAATTTCTCCTGGAAGAATGCTTCTCACAAATCTACCAGTAAGTGACGTTTGACCACCCTGCTTCCCAATATCTTCTACAAAAAATACAGAAAAACCTACCACTTCAACTACGTTCTTGCCATTAACCTGAAATGAATCTACAATAGGTACAACCCACAGTCGAATAGAATCCTCTGGCATAGAATCAATTCCATAATCTGTATATTCAGTGTCATCATCTGCAATCATTTTTTTAATTGGATTCAACATAGCAGCCATATTACCAGGTTCTGTATCAAGCAAATCACCAACGGCAACAGGACCATCATATCCAAACTCTACATTATCTAATAAATTTGATAGACCACTACCGCCTAGTGCTAAAGCACCAAAGTTTCCTGAACCGTAATCTTCAGAAGTAGAATCGCCAGTTTTTAGTGTAATCAAATCACCATATTCAAAACTTCCATCTTCAACTCCAAAGGGTTTAATACCTCCTGAAGATTTTGTCATCGGATTAATTGTAGCTTTTGCTGCCGCACCAATGCCAGTTGTATTTTTACCTAATACTCTCATGAATCTGTTATCCACAGTTGTACTCGCTTCTAAACGAATAGAATGATTACTGTCAGAAAATGTTATCGTAACCATATTGGGATCAATACCATTTTTTTGTAAATACTCATGAGCTGTATCCGTTGCAGCCGATGTACTTTCAAGTAGATCCTGAGCAGCAGCTAAAGTTGCAGCATCAATAGCATTGGTTAACTGTAAATCCTTTAAAACTGCATAACCAAAATCTACTGCTAAACCAACAAACCCTATTATTACAGTAATAACAAGGGCAAATAGTATTATTGTACTTCCTTTCTCATTTCTAATATTCATATCCTCACCTACTCTATTCTCATAATAGTTTTCCCGCTAATCGGTATTGAATTTCCAAGAATATTTGAGACAATGGGTGTTAAAATTTCTACACTATAATCTATCTCAATCGTTAACTCTTCACCATTTCTAGTGATACTACTACTAATTGAACCGTTATCCAATGTTGCTGTGCTAGAATCTATAGCGCTTTGAATTTTTACATCATCATCAGATACAGCACCAATTCTAGCAGCGGATCTCGCCGCATTATCTAAAACAAAATTTGCAGAAATCACACGAGATAAGTCCACCATACCTAAAAGCAATAAAAGAAATATAGGTATAATTAA
>Ga0136557_1000962_pt1 | contig 20065 bp, 12 predicted proteins | sample AntRauTorckE6832_FD_104796 | JGI IMG/M metagenome (GOLD analysis project Ga0136557, IMG submission 104796) | Saline lake microbial communities from Rauer Islands, Antarctica - Metagenome Torckler E6 #832 | ecosystem: Environmental > Aquatic > Non-marine Saline and Alkaline > Saline | place...
GCCAGAATATTCCCTCGGCCACGAGTAAGCCCTCCTGTGTTGCCTCGGTCACCCTGGCGATCCTACGACACCATCCCCTGTCATTATAGAGGGTGACAAGAGTACCTTCGCCGATAGTGTATTTTTGAGCATCACCTGGATAAATCATGACCTCACCGGGATTACCGGCATACCGCTCGCCAAAGGTGGAATTCAGCAGATCCACATGCGGTGGAGTAATCAGTTTGAAGGGATAGCGAACCAGATAATCGGCATCATCGAATTCATCGCCATCGGCAAGGCAGGCATGGCGCGGCACAAGCGGGTCATCATTGAGGCAGAAGGCAAAACGATTGTTGCCGTCTCCAAATTGCGGCCCGCCATTGCTCCGTGTTGAAAGAACGGCCTTGCCCGCCGGAAGTCCATCAGTCCTCGCCCACTCCGGCAGACCTTCCAGCGTGGCAAGATAGTTTGCTATTTTCTCCTCTTCGCTTTGCCTAAATGGCGGATCGTCAAAGCCGAGATACTCGGCAAGCTCCTGAAAAAAGGTAAAATTACTCTTTGCCTCACCGCATGGAGCAATGACCGGATCCACCTTTGCCATGTAAAAATGGCCGTAGGCCGTGTAAATATCAAGATTTTCCAGAAAGGTGGTGGCCGGCAGCAGCAAATCGGCATACCGCGCGGTTGGGGTCATGACATGCTCATGGACCACGGTGAACAACTCTTCGTCCTCCAGTGCCTGCCTTACCAGGCTGCCGTCGGGCGTCACCGACAGCGGATTGGCATTATAGACAAAGAGCATCTTCACCGGCGGCGAAGTGGTGCGAAGACAGTTGCCGAGCTGCACCATATTAAACCGACGGGTTTCTTTTTCAGCTAGCGATGGCCAGGTCATGGAGGCCTGGTCCCCGTTAAAGGCGGCCGATGACAATAGCACACCCCGCCCCTTTTGACCGTCAAAGAGCCCCAGCGCCGTGGCCAGGGAGGTAATGGCACGAACATTGAGCCCCGCCCTGCTGTTGCGTGTCATGCCGATGCCGATACGGATGAATGTCCTGCTATACCTTGCCAGCATGGCGGCCAGCTGTTCGATTTGCTCCGGCGCCACCCCGCTTTTATATGCCAAATGGGCCGATGAATAGCGTTTTAAATATTCTTCAAGATCTCCAAAGCCAGTGGTGGCACGCTCCACAAAGGCAGTATCAAGAGCTTGCTTTTGGACCAGCAGCTTTAGAAGAACCAGAGCAAGGGCGGCATCACAGCCCGGCTCTATTTTAATATGCAGATCAGCGGAGGCGGACGTTGCATTGGTGTAAGGATCGATAACAACCAGCATCGCCCCCTTTTTGCGCGCCCGGGCAACATAGGGCCAGAAATGCATATTGGTGACTTTGGTGTTGCTCCCCCAGATAACGATGCACTCGGCATCCTCGGCAACCTCGGGGGGTGTGCCCGGCACATCGCCGCACTGGCTTTTCCAGCCCGCCTTTGCGGCAGTGGAACAGATGGTCTCAAGAAGCCGCGAGGTGCCGAGCTTATGGAACAGCGGATAGCCGGCAAACCGGTTAACCACCCCCATATTGCCGGCATAGACAAAGGGCAGAATAGCCTCGCCGCCATAATTCCGCCGAAGAGTCGTAATCTTCTCAGCCAGCAGACTATATGCTTCCTGCCAGCTAATCTTTTCAAAAACGCCCCGCCCCTTTGTGCCGCTGCGCTTCATGGGAGAGAGAATGCGATCCGGCGAATAGAGCCGCTCCGGATACCTCTTCATCTTACGGCAGATGACCCCGCGTGTATGGGGGTGCTCCATATCCCCGTTCAGGGCAACAACCCTGCCGTTTTCAACCGTGGCAACCAGTCCGCAGGTATCGGGACAGTCGAGCGGACAGGTGGTTTTTTTATATTCTCGCCTTTCTTCAGCCATGAGGTGCTCCTCTCTCCCTTGCTTTTTTACAATAGTTACGTGATTACCAACAAAACTCAGCTCGTCAACCCACCCCAGGCATTATGCTCGGCATCTATCAGAAGGCCACCTTGACGGGCATGCCAGGAGTAGAGTTCCTCAACACTGCAGGGGAATAGCGAATGGAAAACAAACCGTTCGGACTCAGCCATGCAATATGTCCTGCAGAGCGCCCTCAAGCCGGGGATATCGAAAAACAAAACCGTGTTCAGTGAGCTTTTTGGGGACCGCTTTCTGGCCGGACAGGAGTGACTTGCCGAATTCGCCCAACGCTGTTTTCATCACAAATGAAGGAGCCGGCATAAAGGCCGGACGATTCAGGGCTCCGGCAAGCTGTTTGGCAAAATCCTCCTGCCGCACTCTTCCCGGGGCGACGCAGTTGAAGGCGCCATCGAGTGCCGAACCATCCATAAGAAAAAGTATGGCATCGAGCAGGTCTTCCAGGTGTATCCAGGGAAACCACTGCCGCCCAGTGCCGATGGGCCCACCCAGTCCGAGACTGAACGGCTTCTTCATGGTGGCGATCGCCCCGCCGCCACGTCCAAGTATCACCCCGAAACGCATCAGCGCCACCCGTGCGCCCTTACCGGCAGCACGCTGCGCCTCTTCCTCCCAGTCTCGGCTGATAGTAGCGAGAAAGTCCGAGCCTGCTGGAGCACCCTCATCCCGTTCGCTCTCGCCGCTGTCCCCGTAATATCCGACAGCAGAAGCTGAAAGCAGGATGGCCTGCGACTGCTCGGGCAGGGCATCAACGATATTTCTGGTGGTATCGATCCTGCTTGAATACATCTGTTTTTTGTACGATTCAGACCAGAAATGGAAAATTGACCGACCGGCAAGATTGATTATGACATCCGCATCCTTGAGGTTTTCCTGCCAATCGCCCGGCTTGGTTGTATCCGCCGTGATATATGTCGGCCCTTTGCCTGTGCCCTGGTGCTTCCCGCTACTGCTCGCCACAGCCACTTCATGGCCTTGATCGAGCAGTCTTTTGCTCAGGTTGGAACCGACAAAACCTGTACCGCCTGTGATGAATATTTTCATAACTCCTCCCTGGTTAGCTGTTCAACAACATACCGTATTTGGTTATTATTACAATCAAACATTCGTACGAAAGATTAAGCACATATGGGCCATTGGGCAAAATATTTTTATCTGATTCCCTCTAAAGTTTAGCTCGAAGTACTAAGGGGCAAGGAGCCTGCCCTGTTGTTTTCATGGGTATCTGCAGCCTGGATTGCTGCAGTTACGTCCCCAGGGATGGGTTTATGACGTCCCTTGAAACCAACATGTGAATACCCCTGGGTCGATTACCTGAGCTTTGGAAAAATCAGGTATTTTTATTCCACTTCCAGTCATACAAGTGTAAATCCGGAAAACAGATTGCCAGGGCAATCGGCCATCGGTTATGGTTTGGTTCACTCATTCACAACTAACGAGACCATAACCTGAAATCTTCAGCGCTCAATAGACCTATGACACCTTCCCCATATCCCCATCTTTTCAACAGTCTCGACCTTGGCTTCACTCAGATTAAAAATCGTCTTCTCATGGGATCAATGCACACCGGTCTTGAGGAGGAGCGCGACGGTTTTAAAAAGCTGGCGGCCTTTTACCGGGAACGTGTCAGAGGCGGTGTCGGTCTTATCGTCACAGGCGGCATAGCCCCGAATATCCGAGGAAGACTGGCACCTTTCGGGTGCCAGCTGAGCTTTCCTTGGCAGGTGGGCAAACATCGCAACGTCACCGAAGCGGTTCACCGTGAAGGCGGCAAAATCTGTCTGCAGATCCTGCACAGCGGCCGGTATGGTTATCACCCCTTCAGCATTGCCCCATCGCCCATCAAATCCATCATCAATCCCTTCAAACCCAAGCAGATGTCGGTGCGGCAGATCCATAAAACCATCAACGATTTTGCCAATACCGCAGCTCTTGCGCAAAAGGCGGGATATAACGGGGTCGAAATCATGGGCTCCGAGGGCTACCTCATCAACCAGTTTATCTGCCGGCGCGTCAACAGGCGCAGCGACGAGTGGGGAGGTTCATATGAACACCGCATTCGTTTCCCACTGGAAATTGTCTCCGCCGTTCGAGAAAAAGTAGGTTCGGATTTCATTATCATCTTTCGCCTTTCCATGCTCGACCTGGTGGAACAGGGTAGCACATGGGACGAAAATGTGCTCCTGGCCCACGAACTCGAAGGTCGCGGTATCACCCTGCTCAACACCGGCATCGGCTGGCATGAAGCCAGGATCCCGACCATCGCCACCAGCGTGCCCCGCGGCGCTTTCAGCTGGGTGACGGCCCGGATGAAAAAGGAAGTCTCCATCCCGCTGATCACCACTAATCGCATCAACACTGCCGAGGTGGCCGAGAAAATATTGGCACAGGGCGAAGCGGACATGGTTTCCATGGCACGACCGCTCCTTGCAGACCCCTGCTTCGCCTCCAAGGCACAGCAGGAACGTAGCGATGAGATCAACACCTGCATAGGCTGTAACCAGGCCTGCCTTGACCATGTTTTCCGCAACAAACGCGCTTCCTGCCTGGTCAATCCCCAGGCCTGTTATGAAACGGAACTGCTTTTTCCACCAACCACATCGCCAAAACGAATAGCCGTGGTCGGCGGCGGGCTGGCCGGTATGGCCTGTGCCTGCTATAGCGCTCGGCGCGGCCACAGGGTCGAGCTCTTTGAGAAAGCCGAAGAGCTCGGCGGCCAGTTCAAACTCGCCAGAAACGTCCCCGGCAAGGAGGAATTCAACGAAACCCTGCGCTATTTCAACAGACAACTCGAACTGCTCGGCGTCACGGTTACTACGGGGAGTGAGCAAAGCTATGCCGGCCTTAAGCCGACAGAATTGGCAGCGAAATTTGATGAAATTGTTCTGGCAACCGGGGTCGTCCCAAGAATTCCCGAAATTGAAGGGCTCAAGGATGCTATGGTGGCCACCAAGGCAGCTACTAAGGCCGCCACTAATGGAACCACTACGGCAGTCACTACGGTGGCCACATACCAGGACATCCTCTCCGGCAGAGTGGTTGCCGGAGACAGAGTTGCCGTTATCGGTGCCGGAGGAATCGGCTTTGATGTCTGTGAATTTCTCTGCGAAACACCACCCTCGCACACCCTGCATCTTGATCTCTGGCTCAAGGAATGGGGGATTGACACCACCGTCTCCCATCCCGGCGGCATCGAGGGAGTACAACCGGAGCGCCCCGAATCCGCGCGCACAATTTATCTTCTGCAGCGCAAAGCCGAAAAATTCGGCAAAACACTGCAGCCCACTACCGGCTGGATCCATAGGATAACCCTGCGCAAGCGCAAGGTTGAGATGATCGGCGGTGTAAGCTATGACAAAATTGATGCAAAGGGGCTGCATATCACCAAGGATGGCGCATCCTCCGTGCTTGAGGTTGATACTATCATACTTTGCTCGGGACAGCTGTCACAGCAGAAACTCTATGAAGAGCTCAAGGCGGCGGCCATGTCCGCTCATCTGGTGGGCGGCGCCCGACATGCAGGCGAGCTCGACGCCAAACGCACCATCAGGGATGCAGCGGAACTGGCGGCATCACTCTGATTACTCAGATTTTTTGCCCTTATTGTTATTATGCCTCACACCCTGCTCCACAAGAAAATCGGTGATACGATCTATTGCCCTGCTCCGCAATGCATCCTGTTCCATAAGGAGCTCATGGCGCCCCCCTTCAATGGTGTGGAGACGGCACGACGAGTTGTGTCGGCAAAACTGCTCATGACCCGCCGCCGTAACGACAGGATCACTGCCGCCCTGCAACAGCAATATGGGAAGATCGCTGGTGACCTGTGAGGCAACGATGTTTTCTGCTGCGCGAAAAGCTTGCCACAGCCAGTTATTTGTCGGGCTGCCCAGTGCCAGTTGCGGGTTTTCTTCAACCAGTGCCAGGCTGTTTGCAAATCGTTTTCTGCTTGATGTCAAAGGATTTCCGGCAAAAGGCATGGTACCCCTGTAAGGACCGCCTCTGATAATATAGTTGTTGCCATACCCCAGTCCGACGGCACCACGCGCCAGCCAGCGGGCCAACAGGGAAGGAATGGGCGAAGTATCTATCTCAAACATCGGTGAACACAGAATCGCACCGCCAAGCACACCAGGATATTTGCGTTGAAAAAGCGCGGTGATTGCTCCCCCCATGGAATGGGCCAGTACAAAAACATTGCTGTGCCGCCTCGCCACTATATCATCACAAAAGATTTTCAGATCTTCGACATAGTCGTCAAAATTGTCGACGTGCCCCTTATGGGGATCCGGCAGTAACCTCTCCGACATTCCCTGGCCACGATGGTCGTAGCTGTAGAAATCGACATTGAGATCGTACAGATCATGGAATAGCTCAACATACTTCTCGGCAAATTCCGTACGCCCCCCCAGGAGCACGACACCATTGACGGCATCGGTACTGTTGTGTGAATGCACATAACGCAGTCGTACGCCTTGAAATCCCAAGAAATTTTCCTCCTTGAAATTTTGGCACCAAAAATCTGGTAATGATTGGGATAAACTTTTTCCAATATTATTGCCGCCTATTTTTGTATCATTTTTTATAATCACAGAATCTTTCCATGGGTTGAGGTTCAAATGACTATAACACTTTTTACCTGTGGGTACCGCCTGCTCATCCCCAGCAACACGCCATTGACCGCCTAACACTAACAGTATCTAAAAAAACAGCTAATAAAAGTATTGCTTTACCTCTTCAAATAGTTTTTAGAGTATAATAAGAAATGAACAGACAGTCACTTCCTTCACGTTTTTACCTCGGCTGGCTGGAAACAGTTACAAATGCCAGGGTTAGTTAAATTGCTTCGCCTCCCCCATAAGTAGTTACTTGAAAACCATTCAAGCTTGAGCGCTTCATGGAAGAAAGGTGATAGGCGAGAAAAAGAGGAGCTTGTAGAGCTTGGAAAAACGGAAAATACAAATATAAACTGTTTTGATGGCCACTATTGGCCGTGTTTAATATTGACTTGCACGTAAAAGTAAGGTATAGGAGTTTTTAGTGTTTTTCGACTATGCATGGCGTAAAGTCAAAGCTTTGCGGAGGAGGGGCATGACGTGGTCGTCAATTTGACAGTCTGCATGTAGCAGGCAATCGTTCATTTAGATCATGGGAGAGAGAAGAATGAAGAAAACAATTTCTATTGTGGCACTAACCTCGATTCTGGCAGCGGGTACGGCATATGGATCAGGTTACCGTATTCCTGAACAATCAGCCGATTCCACGGCTAAAGCCGGCGCTAATGTCGCCAGCGCCCTTGGCGCCGATGCCTCCTATTTCAACCCGGCAAATATGTCCTTTATGGCAAACGACGGTTGGGTTGTAGAGGGTGATCTCAGCTATATTCATCTCACCGAAATTGAATATGAAGATAATAATGTAGCATTTCTCAATCATGAATCCAAAGATGAGAATTTCCTGGTGCCCACGGCATTCATGGTCTCACCTGATTACAACGGCTTTCACGTCGGGCTTTCCGTAACAGCGCCATATGGTCTGGCCAAACGCTGGCCTGATGGCTATGGCGCCTTTTTTTCTGAAAAATTCGAATTAAAAGTAATAGAGTTCAACCCCACAGTTTCCTATAAAATTCATAACAACATCTCTTTTGCAGCCGGTGCCCGGGTTCTTTACAGCTCGGCAACGGTCATGCGCAAAGGCGGCTCTCTCCTCGGTCTACCAGCTGACGCCAGTCTTTATGTGGACGGTGATACCATAGATTACGGCTGGAATGCCGCTCTGGCCGTCAAACCCACGGAAGAATCGAACATATCCCTTACATATCGATCCCACGTAGATCTTGATTTTGAAGGTGATGTTCGCATTGACACCGTCCCTTCTTCGTTCCCCATTGCAACCGATGGCGATGTAACCGTTCCAGCTCCTGCTGTTTTAGCTCTTTCCGGAAGCTATGACTTTGATAAACTCACAGTGGAACTTACAATTGATAGAACCTTCTGGTCAGAATATGAAGAGCTGGATTTCGAGTATGATGTACCCGTAGGACCATTATTTACTCCCCTCTTTGATGCTCCGGTCACTAAGGACTGGGATGACACCAACGCCTATCGCCTGAGCATGGAGTACAGGCTCAACTCCGATGTCACCCTTATGGGCGGTCTGGCCTATGACGAAAATCCGGTCCCTGATAAGTATCTGAGTTTCGAACTACCCGACTCCGACGCCTGGATTATTTCCGCCGGTGCCCGTTTTGCTGTAAGCGAAAAGAGCGAGATAGCCTTTGGTGTTCTCTATGACTACAAAGAGTCAAGAGATGTCGTCAATGCAAAAGGCATCAATGGTGAATTCACCAACGCCTCGGCATATTTCGCCTCACTGGGCTATACCTACAGATTCTAGAACCTGAAAGTTTTCTCCCAAGCCCCGCCGGTCATCGTACCTGCGGGGCTTTTTTTATGGTATACTTGCGGAAGCAGTTCGTCACAATTGTAGGCAACCATGAAAAATGGCCCTTCTCGGAGTCTCGCGTCGCTCACTTACCGTCCAATCTCTTTGTTGCGCGATAAAATTTTATCCTCCGGTAAGCGAGGTACGAGACTCCGAGATATCAACTATATGTCTCCGGTAAAATTCCCTCACGCGCCTCGACCTTGGAGAAAAAATCTCATTTTTCAAGTTAGCCTGTAGTTCATCACAATCGAGAAAAGCCTCAAATGGAGATACAGAAATATGGAAAAATCGGGTGAAGGGAAAGTCGCAATAGTCACCGGTGGCTCACGCGGCATTGGAAGAGCAATAGTCCGCCAACTGTGCAGTATGGGAACACATGTCGTTTTCAATTATTCCAGTGATGGAAAGCGCGCCGATCGGTTAGTCAGCGAAATAGTGGAAAGAGGGGGCAACGCCACCGCTCTGCAGGCAGACATAGCCAGAGTCGCCGAAATAGAAAAAATGTTTGATCTGGCGCTGTCCACCTATGGCCGGCTCGACATTCTGGTCAACAACGCCGGCATCGCCACCTATAAAAACATCGCGGACTTCTCCGAGGAGGACTATGACCGCATTTTTGCCATTAATGTCAAAGGTGTGTTTTTCTGCTGCAGGCAGGCCGCTCGAACAATGGCTGATAACGGCAGCATTATAAATATCGGTTCAACGGTCACCCGGGTCATGTTGCCCACCTATGGCGCCTATGCCGCCACCAAGGGGGCGGTCGAGCAGATTACCAGGGTACTGGCCAAGGAGCTTGGCGGTCGCGGAATCCGTGTCAACACCCTTTCTCCGGGGCCTGTTGACACCTCGCTTTTTCAAGCGGGAAAGACCGCGGAACAGATCGACCAGATGGCGTCAATGGCCGCCCTGAACAGGATCGGGACGGTCGATGATATAGCAGGAATGGTTGCCCTGTTGGTCGATGAGCGCTCGGGTTGGGTAAGCGGACAGAATATTCTGGTGAATGGTGGCTTTGCCGCCTGATGAGCTCCCGCAGCATTATACATGGCACGCTGCTTTCATTCTCGATGGGATATAACTCCCAATATCGGGGGTAATTACATTACGTCGCTTCCCCCATAAGTAGTTACCTCCAAATAATATCTTTTTTTTATCAACAACCTGATTACCAACGAAACTCAACTCGATCAGCTGAGTTTTGTTGGTAATCATCATCAACACTGCCTCTTGGCTGTCGAGCCCTTTTTCCTGTTCATTGTCATTTGATTTTTCCATACTTTTACGGTAGGTTAGAAATACAAGGCAGTTTCGCCTTTACCGGTAAGTAATTCTCGTTTCAAGCAGACAAGAGAGGAAGAAAAACACTCCTATGAGCGCACATGAATCCGTCACCATTGCACCGGTCAGAGACGATGTTCCAGACGATATCCAGGTCATTGAATTGGACAAACTGGCAGACCAGTTGCTCCAGATGGATATCGAGCTGAACTGCCATATCCCTACAACGCTCTGGATCAGCGATCTGCACGGCGAGGGGGACCGTTTCAAGTCCATACTCCGGGGCCGTTTCGGCATGCTCTACCAGACCTGTCGGGAGGGGCTGCCCAACACCTTCAGCGCCGACAAAATCCAATACCTTGTCTCCATTATCCGTAAGCAGAAATTTTTTCAGGACGATGAAATTCGCATGGACCGGCAGGATGTCATCTTTTGTCTTATCCAGGTATTACGCTACAAGTTGACCAATATTCGCTACCGCATCGATGATATCTTCCTGCCCGAATTCTACGATATTATCAATCGCTTGCTGGCCGGCTCCCCGGTGCCAGACCCTATTTTCGAGGAAACCATCATATCAGAGCGTTTAATCGCTCACATCTCCCATGCCATACGGCGCGTCCTCCTCGACCGCATAGAGGTTTTAGGCGACATTTTCGATAGAGGCTCGCAACCCGATAAAATCATACGCATCCTGTCTTCGCCCTATTATCGCGACATGGTCGACTATGTCTTTGGCAACCATGACATTCTCTGGCTTGGCGCCGCTTCCGGCAATAAATCGCTTATTGCCGAAACCATTCGCATAACCTGCCGCTATGACCATTTTGAACTCATGGAGCGGCTTCACTTTGACACTTCCAAACTTGCCGAATTTGCCACATCAACCTATCCCGCGGAAAAAGTCACCGGCTATTTCAAAGCCCAAACAGACAAGGGGCGTTCCATGGAAAAGGCCCTGGCCATTATCCAGTTTAAGATAGAAGAGCAAACCATTCGCGACTTCCCGGACTATGAGATGGAATCACGACTGTGGCTTGACCGGCTGGCCGAAATGCTGAAGAACGGTGACACGGAGGGTCTCAACGACACTCACTTCCCCACAATTGATCTGGACGCCCCAGGAAAGCTGACCGCCGAAGAGCAACTGGTCATCGATGACCTTGAAGATCAATTCCGCCACAACCGCAAGCTCAGACGGCTGCTCAAATATTTTTTCACCCAGGGCAGGACCTACAACATTCTCAGTAATATCCTCAATATTCATGCCCTGGTACCCTCCACCGCCGATGGCAATTTCGAAGAGTTCCTTGGAAGAAAAGGCAAAGCCCTGCTTGATTATATCCAGGACACCGTTCGCCGGGTCGGCCGAAACTACCTTAACGACACACCGCAATCCCCCAAGGACCAGGCGCTGTTTTTCTATCTCTGGTGCGGTCCTAAGTCACCGTTTTTCGGCAAACACGCCATGAAGACCTTTGAGAGATACTTTCTCAAGGATACAACGACACATGAGGAACGCACACTCTATTGGAAACAGAACCTTCAGACCGATGGTTTCAAAAAGAAATTACAGCAGGAATTCGGCGTACAACGGGTTGTCTTCGGCCACACGCCGGTGGACTACTCCAAGGGAAGACAGATGGCCAGTGAAGACGGGATCGCCATAAATGTCGATGGCGGCTTTGCTGCAGCCTATTATAACAGAGGCCATGCCCTAGTGCATACGCCGTACCAGATCTATGGGATTATCCTGCCCACTCCCGACGAGATTCGAGTGGCGGAGAAGAACCTGGAATCGGCCCCGCTCGATATCCAGATTATCGATGAATTCAAAAACCCGATGAAAAAAAAGGACACCGTTGATGGCATGGTTTTGAAGACAGAACGGGATAAGCTTATGAAGGTTATACGCAGCTTCAAACTTTAGGCCACCTACCTTGGCCACGGAAAGGGCAAACATATATACATACACTATCAAATACGCACTTTAATAGTAACTACTTATGGGGGAAAGCGACGTAATGTAACTACCCCGGCATTTGTTACTGCTTGCAGGGTGCAGTAGATTTTCGCGATCAGATTGGTGAAGCGTATTAGTCATACGTAAGCCAGGAGGATCACGGAAATATCTGGTGCCCTGTGAGCAGTTACCTTTAATATACTCTTAACCGGATCTTTGGTGATATGAATAAAAACTATGGAATGGAAATTGTCAGGGCGACGGAGATTGCCGCGCTTACAGCGGCCAGGATACAGGGACTTGGCAATGAAGACGAAATTCTCAACAGCGCCAGAGCCGCTATCACGAAAACGCTCAACAGGCTGCAGATTAAAGGGCATCTCGTCAATGACCGCTTTATAAAACGAAAAGAAACCCTGAAGATTCCGGAACGACTGGGCGAAGGCGGACCTGACATGGACCTTATGGCCGTTGCTCTGGAAGGACACCACTCTGCTGCCGACGGGCTCAACAACGCCACGTCCTATGCCGTCATCGCCGAAAAGGATGCCATCAAATCCCTGCCCAATCTCAGCATGTATAAAATCGTGGTGGGACCTAACGTGGGCTCGGTCATCGACATCAATCAGCCTCCCACCGTCAATGTCAAACGGGTCGCCAGAACGCTGCGCAAATATACCGACAATGTCACCGTCTGTATCCTCAACCAGGCACGACACCAGCAGCTCATCAAGGAAGTGCGCAGTTGCGGAGCACGCATTAAGCTCATCGAGGAAGGAGAAATTTCCGGTTGTCTCTCTTCAATTATCGGAAAAAAGGCCGATATCTACATGGGATACGGCTACGCCCCCGAGGGTGTCCTGGTAGCCGCCGCCATCAGCTGCCTTGGTGGATATCTCGAGGGCAAAATATTCTATGAAAACAACCGTGACAAAGAAGAAGCAATGGATCACGGTATTACCGACTTTGAAAAAATCTATAGAGTGCAGGACCTTATTCGCTCCAAGGAGGTTGCCATCGCGGCAACCGGCATCACCGACGGTGAGTTCCTTGAAGGCGTGCGATTTACCGCCAATGGCGCCGTCACCAACTCGTTTGTTGCCCGCGCCGAAACCTTTACCTACAGGAAACTGGAAACAACCCACTTTTTTGATTATAAACCTGTCTTCTGATTCAGGGGTATCCATTCCCCTCACCCCTCCTTGATCAACGGCGGCATCTTCCTGAAAATCTGCAATTGTAGGGTGCGGGATCTTTCAACCATGGTCGGTGCCGCACCGCACATCAGCACCATGGCCTCCACCTGCCGCGAGCAAATGGTGACTTTTCGCTTATGCCCCGCCCCCCCATGACCGATAGAGATAGTAGTTATAGAGTAAAGCAGCTAAGCCCCCTTCCCCCTCGCACTACGAGCTAAATTTTGGTAGTAATCAAAAAAACCTAAGATATGACTGCTCATATTTTTACCCAACAACCGCCTTTTGAGAAAACGCAGCAATGGGCTGATGCCCGTGGCGCCGCACTACAGCGCTCGCAGGCAGGATACAGCCTCAATACTGTGCCGCCGCAACGTCACAACGCCTTCCCCATGTATGACACAACACTACGACCAGCCGAAGCGAGAAGAACGCACTGGTCTACCGCCTGGTCTGATCTGATGATGACCATGTTCATTCTCTTTCTCTCACTGTTTGTTTACCAGGCCGCGCATAAAGATTTTCTCACGGAACACAGCCAGGAAACAAGAAACACCGTTGCCCAGGCAACCACCAGCAATGCCGGCAGTGATACAGCATCTTTGCCGTTCACGGTAATCAAATCGGTACCGCCGCGTATTGCTGGTGATACCACAAACAAGGCTGAAGCGATTACCCTGCAAAATTCATCACTTGACACGACCTTTTCCGGCATCGATCTACAACAAAGCTTTGAGCAACTGGCACAGGATCTATCCAAGGCTGCTGCCACCGCCGACACAGGGGAACCCCCACCACAAAACGACCAAATGGCTGGACGGAAAGTCGACCAAACAGTTCCACCACCTCAGACGCTCTTTGATAAGAGCCTTGAAACGGTAAGGAACAACGACCTCGGCAAGCTTGCCTCAATTGATCTGCTCCCCAACAAAGCGGTACGTATCGTGCTTACCAGCGATCTGCTCTTTGCTACCGGTCAGGCAGAGCTCTCTTTTGCAGCATCCAAATCTCTACAAAAAATTGCCGCTGTAGTAAGTGACTCACCCCATCAGATACATGTGGAAGGTCATACAGATAATGTGCCGATTAATGCCGGCCGTTATGCCAACAACTGGGAACTTTCCGTGGCCAGGGCCAATGCCGTTGCCATGTTCCTTATCGAGGATATGCAGATGAATCCGGATCAGTTTGTCATCAGCGGCTACTCCTCATATAAGCCAGTGGCCTCCAACAGCGATGCCGCCGGCAGAGCCAAAAACCGCCGTGTGGAAATCGTGGTTTCACAGCCGCCTGAACAACCGGCCATCGCCACAGCCGATACATTTTCCGAAGCGACACAAACACTGTAAAGGTACCGTAATAAGCAACACCACAAGCAACGACGGATACAGCAACTATGATACGCAAAAACATACTGGGACTTTTGTTCTGCACCTCCCTTTTTTTTCTTGGTTTTTTCCTTCACGGCAATCTCAGTTTCTATTTTAATATTTCCGGATTGCTCATCGTACTCGGTGGTACACTGGCGGCAGCATTGCTCAGTTTTCGGTGGGAGCAGCTTGTCATCGCCGCAAAGGTCATCTCTTCCTCCTACAAAATCCGCCACAAAACAGAAAAAGAAATCATCGAAATACTGGTCGATCTCTCCCTCAAATCCCGCATGGACGGTATCCTTTCGCTCCAGGACAAAGAGAATGAGACATCCATACTTTTTCTGCGGCGCGCTCTTGGCTGCCTGGTAGATGGCTATCGTGCCGACCAGATACGGGAAATATTGAACACCGAGATGTATTTCTTCCGGCTGCGTCGGGATGATCTCGAACGCGTGGTGAAGAGCATTGGCGACTACTTTCCCACCTTCGGCATCATCGGTTCGGTGGTAGGTCTGATAACCATGCTCAACGGGATCGGCGATACCGAAATCATCCTCAAGGCCGTTCCCATTGCCCTGACCTCTACACTTTACGGCCTCATTTTTTCCAACTTTTTCTTTCTCCCCTTTGCCGCCAATATCAAGGAGCGCACCAACCAGGAGCTACTGCTGCAAAAAATCATCACAGAGGGCATCCTTGCCATTGACTCCGAGGTCAATCCCATCATACTCAAGACCAAACTCGACTCCTTTCTTACCCCCTCGGAAAGAGTAGAACAGCTTGTTTCCTACCGTCAGATCCAGGAGCGCTTCAAGATTGAGGATGATTACCCGGAAAACGGTTCCGCTTTTGATTTTCCACCACCAGCAGACTCCCCGGAAACAGCCTAACGTATTGTACCTTGTAGATGTTTAAGGCTCAAGTAATGTCTCGGCGACACCCTCGCCACCGCTTTTTCAAAGTGCAATGGCAGTGCTACTATGCTATGGTATGCGGTGTATAATGCCAATCCCAGCAGTGCGCAGCAAGTACGCTTCCACTCGTTTCAACTCTTCAGAAAATCAGGATTTTTTTATGAGTGCCGGTTTCGTTCATCTTCATGTCCATTCTCAATATAGCCTGCTCGACGGTGCTATTCGCGTCGCAGACCTCCTTGAAAAATGCAAGGAATACGATATGGACAGTGTTGCCATCACCGATCATGGCGCCATGTATGGTGCCCTGGAGTTCTACGTCAAGGCCAAAAAGGCTGATATAAAACCGATCATAGGATGTGAGTTCTATATCGCCCCCGGTGACAGGCGAGACAAAAAGGCTTCAGGAATAACCGCCTACCATATCATCCTGTTGGCCATGAACGCCACAGGATACAAGAATCTCATGAAAATGGCCTCCATCGCCCAGTTTGAGGGATTCTACTATAAACCCAGAATCGACATGGAGGTTCTCACCGCGCACAGCGAAGGGCTGATTGCTCTGACAGCCTGTTTAAAGGGTGAAATTCCCTGGCTCATCCGCCAGAACGACATGGCGGGAGCACGCCGGAAGACAACCGAAATGCTCGATATTTTCGGCGACAGATTGTATTTCGAGCTTCAGGAAAACGGCATAGACGAGCAGAAGGCTGTCAACCAGGGGCTTATGCAACTCAGCAAGGAGTTCGGTGTCAAACTGGTTGCCACCAATGACTGCCACTACCTCAACAAAGAGGAAGCCCACGCCCACGAGGTGCTGCTCTGTATTCAGACTGGAAAAACTGTTAACGATCCCAAGCATTTCAGCCTGGCAACAGATGAATTCTATTTTAAGTCGCCGGAATTCATGAAGCAGAGTTTTTCCTATTGTCCAGAGTCGATTGCAACAAGCGTTGAAATTGCCGAACGCTGCAACCTCGAACTTGATTTCAGCGATTACCACTTTCCCTGTTTTCCCATCCCGGAAGGGGAAACCCTGGAATCCATGTTCAACGCCGCCTGTCAAACAGGCCTGAAACGCCGTTTTGCCGCCATGCAAAAGGCCGGCACCTTCTCCAAAGAGGTGGAAAAGACCTACAGCGAGCGCCTCCAGATGGAGATGGACGTCATCAACACCATGGGCTTTCCCGGCTATTTCCTCATCGTTGCGGACTTTATCAACTGGGCCCAGGACAAAGGGATTCCCGTCGGCCCCGGTCGTGGTTCCGGGGCGGGAAGCCTGGCCGCGTACTGCATGCGCATCACCAACATCGATCCCATACCATACGGTCTTATTTTCGAGCGTTTTCTCAATATCGAACGAAAGTCGATGCCCGATTTCGATATCGACTTCTGTCAGGATCGCCGCGGCGAAGTCATCGATTATGTCCGTGACAAATATGGCGGAGCTGAACATGTTGCCCAGATTGTCACCTATGGCTCAATGAAGGCGCGTGGTGTTATTCGCGATGTCGGGCGGGCGCTGGACATCCCTTTTGGCGAGGTGGACAAAATCGCCAAACTGGTTCCCGACCAGCTCAAAATGACCATCGAAAAGGCGATCCAAGAAGAGCCCAAACTCCAGGAAGCCGCCGACAATGATCCACGGGTGGCAGAGTTACTGCATGTCTCCAAAACCCTTGAGGGGTTGGCGCGACATACCTCAACCCATGCCGCCGGCGTAGTTGTCTCGCCCAAGCCCATGGTCGAATACCTGCCGACCTGCAAGGGCAGCAAGGATGAGACCCTGACCCAGTATGACATGAAACATACCGAGATGACCGGACTGATCAAGTTCGACTTTCTCGGCCTCAAAACCCTGACCGTTATTGATAAAACACTCCAGCATATCAAGGCGGACATCGGCAAGGAGGTCGACATCGACGCCATTCCCAAGGATGATGTCAAAACCTACGACCTCCTCTGCAAGGGCGATGCCCTGGGTGTTTTTCAGCTAGAAAGCTCGGGCATGCGCGAGCTGCTGGTAAAACTCGCTCCGGAACAGTTCACCGACCTCATTGCTCTCGTGGCGCTCTATCGCCCGGGCCCACTTGACTCCGGCATGGTCGACGACTTTGTCGAAACCAAACACGGCAGGGCCACACCGCATTATCCGCTGCCGGCCATCAAGCCCGTACTGGAAGAGACCTATGGCGTTATCGTCTACCAGGAACAGGTGATGAAAATCGCCAATATTCTGGCCAACTATTCACTTGGCGATGCTGATATTCTGCGGCGCGCCATGGGGAAGAAAATCGCCGAGGTTATGGACGAGGAGCGGGAAAAATTCATGAAGGGAGCCCGGGAAAACAACATCCCGGAGGAAAAAGCCAAATACATCTTTGATCTCATGGCCAAGTTTGCAGGCTACGGGTTCAATAAATCTCACTCGGCGGCCTACGCCCTGATTTCCTACCAGACCGCCTATCTCAAGGCCCATTATCCAGCCCAGTTCATGGCCGCCCTGCTGTCCTGCGACATGAACAACACCGACAAGGTTGTACGGTATATCAGCGAATGCAAGGACCACAGCATTGAAGTGCTGCCTCCGGATATAAATGAAAGCATTAAGGATTTCAGTGTCATCGACGATCGCATACGTTTCGGTTTGGCGGCGGTCAAGAATGTCGGTGGATCCGCTCTGGACTCAATCATCGATGAACGCAATGAAAACGGGCACTACACAACATTAAGTGATTTTTGCAGCCGGGTCGACTCACGCAAGGTCAACTCCCGTGTTATTGAGAGCCTGATCAAATCGGGTGCTTTTGACTCACTGGGCTGCAAACGCTCACAACTTACGGCCATCGTCGACAAAGCCATGGAACAGGCCAAGGCCATCCAACGGGACCGGCAAAGCGGTCAGATGTCACTTTTTGCCGTAGCCCCCGAAGCCCAGACAAGCGATGCCTCGGCAATTACCATGCCCGACATCCCGGAGTGGGACGAAAAACAGCGACTTGCCTACGAAAAGGAGACCGTGGGATTCTACATTACCGGCCATCCGCTCGATGATACCATCGATGAAATCAAGACCATTGTCACCGCGGATATTCCAGGACTTGCCGACAGTAGCGATGAACAGCCGGTCCGTATCGGCGGCCTTATCAAAAGCTGCCGGCAGCTGAAAAGCAAAAAGGGTGACCCCATGGCATTTCTCGCCATTGAGGACACGCTGGAAGCAGTCGAGGTGATCGTCTTCCCCGACACGTACTCCAGATGCCAGCATATTTTGAGCTCCACCGAACCAATCATTGTAGAGGGCTCCATACAAAAAGACGAACGCGGTGCCAAGATAATTGCGGATTCACTTTTTTCTTTGGCCGAAGCGCGGGAGAAATTCACAGAACTCATAAAGATCCGCCTAGAGGCAGACAATGTCAATCGCCAGCGTCTCAACACCCTCAAAAAGGTCCTCTATCAGTATCACGGTGACTGCCCGCTCCTGCTGACATTGCATTTTCCCGGCAAAGGTGAGGTCGATATCGATGTCATTAAAGACCTCACCATTCGTCCCTGCCGTGAACTCTCCGACAGCGTTGAAGAAGCTCTAGGCTACAAGGCTCTGCAGTATAGAAAGCGCCCCATCGCACTCAACGGACGAAAGAAGTGGAACGGTAAAAACGGCAGGAATGGCAAGAATGGCAGGAATGGTAGGTGAGATTCTTAAGGAAAAACTGACTACCACAAAGCTCAGCTCGAAGTTCAATGGGTAAGGGGTCTGGCGTGTTGTTTTCATGGCGTCCCATGAAAACAACACGCCAGACCCCTGGGGATAGACCAGCTGAATTTTGTTGGCAATCAGGAAAGAAAATGGAGCCCGCAGTCGGGGCAATCCGGCCTGTTGGGGGTAAATTCATGGGCACAGGCGGGGCAGACTGCAACGGCCGCCTCCGGGTCGTAAACAGCCTCCGCTTGCGTCGCCTTCATATCAGCCAAACCGGTGGTCCGCTCATATTCCTCCTGCAAAACCGCCAGCGCCTTCTGTCCGTCCTGACTGCGGACCTGTAAAACAAGCTCAGGCCCTCCGCAGCCCCCACCCCGGCAGCTGTCATCTTGTATCAGTTCCACCGGGATACCCGCCCCGGCAAGAACATTTCTGAGCCCCTTCATATCAAGAAGGCTGCCTTTTCGCAAGGCGACCAGGGTATCACCTTCTTCGATGCGGGCAGTAGCTCCCTGTTGCCCTTCCAGGTCACCATTCTTTCGCTGCATCTCATCACCACTGAGAAGCTCGACCCCGCAAGCGGCACACTGTAGAATTTCAGCGCGGTACTCATCCCGGCACAACGGACAATATTTCAAATCATTTTCATACATGACGGACTCATTTTTTATCTGGTTACCAACGAAACTCAGCTCGAAGCACTCAAGGGCAGAGAAGATCCGGCCCCCTGTGAGCAATTCCCCCTCATCAAAGAATAAATCTGCTCAGATCCTGATCCTCGACGATATCGGCCAGTTGCCCTCGAACATATTCCGCGGTGACCACAAAGGTCTCATCCTCTTTCTCCGTGGCCTCGAAACTGAGTTCGTCGAGTACCCGTTCCATCACAGTATGTAATCTTCTGGCCCCAATTTCCTCGGTTCTTTCATTGACGGAAACAGCGATGGCGGCAATCTCCTCAATGGCATCATCATCGAACTCCAAGGTGATATTCTCCGTTGCCATCAACGCCGTATACTGTTTGAGCAGAGCGTTTTCCGGTTCGGTCAGAATTCTGATAAACTCCTCCTTGCCCAAAGAATCGAGTTCTACCCGGATGGGGAAGCGCCCCTGCAGTTCCGGAATGAGATCGGAGGGTTTACTCACATGAAAAGCACCACTGGCGATAAAAAGGATATGATCGGTTTTGATCATGACGTATTTCGTGGAAACCGTTGCCCCTTCGACAATGGGC
>Ga0136557_1000963_pt1 | contig 20047 bp, 16 predicted proteins | sample AntRauTorckE6832_FD_104796 | JGI IMG/M metagenome (GOLD analysis project Ga0136557, IMG submission 104796) | Saline lake microbial communities from Rauer Islands, Antarctica - Metagenome Torckler E6 #832 | ecosystem: Environmental > Aquatic > Non-marine Saline and Alkaline > Saline | place...
ACTCCATTTATTTATCAGGGAGAAGAAATAGGAATGACAAATATCAGTTTTGATTCTTTAGAGGACTTTGATGATATTGAAACCAGAGGTTATATTAAAGACCTTCAGGAAAAAGGGGAAATGAGTGAGGAAGAGATCTTAGAGATTGCAAATTACAGAACTCGTGATAATGCAAGGACTCCGATGCACTGGAATGACAGTAAATATGCTGGCTTTTCAGAAATTGAACCCTGGTTAAAAATGAACAGCAATTATCCAGAAATTAATGTGGAAAAAGATCTCAATTCAGATGACTCAGTCTTTAGATATTACCAGAAGATGATTTCTCTGCGCCATAAATATCCGGTCTTTGCTTATGGTAAATATGATATTTTATTAGAAGAAGATCAAAATATTTACGCCTATCTGAGATTGGGGGAAGAGAATAATCTGCTGGTGCTTTTAAACTTCAGTCAAGATGAGGCTGACTATGATTTAAGCAGCAGACTAGAGCTTAAAGAGGCAGAGCTGATTTTAAATAATTATCAAAAGAATGCTGATTTTGAACTTAAGGACAGCTTAAGGCCCTATGAAGCAAGAGTTTATCTCTATTAATTTAGAAAAAACCAATATAGGAAATAAAAGTTAATTTTGCTTGACTTTTAGATGAAAAAAATATAATATTAATGCAAGAATAGTCGCACAACTCCGAGTGTATTAAAGCTAAGACGAATAGTTATGCTTAATACACCGACAGGGTTTAAAGTGAAATCTTTAGGCCTCCCGGAATGGAAAGGAGTGATCGATTTGGATTGCGTTTATTTCAATCCGCCCTAAAACTTCCGGTTAAACTGCCGGAAGTTTATTTTTTTGAAGTTATATTCACTTTTAACAATATGTCTTCATTAATTATTGAACTGTTTTTATTAATTAAAAATTAGGGGGATTACTATGTCAATTAAGAAAATTTTATTATCATTACTTATTCTGATGCTGATTTTAACATCAGCCGCAGCTGCTCAGGAAGTTTTGACAATGGCTACCGCAACCAGCACTGAGAATTCCGGTCTTTTAGCTGAATTGATTCCACCTTTTGAGGAAAAATTTGATGTCAGAGTGGATGTAGTAGCGGTAGGAACTGGTGCTGCTATAGAGCTCGGTCGTAACGGGGATGCCGACATTATATTTGTTCATGCCAGAGCTGCAGAAGATGAATTTGTAGCCAATGGCTACGGTGTTAACAGAAGAGATGTGATGTATAATGACTTTGTTGTTTTAGGACCACCATCTGATCCAGCCGGAATCAGAGAAACAGAAACTGCAGTTGAAGCTTTTCAAAAAATTGAAGCAGAAGGAGCAGAATTTGTTTCCCGAGGTGATGATTCAGGAACTAACAAAAAAGAGCTATCTATCTGGGATAGTGCAGGAATTAGTCCTTCTGGCAGCTGGTATTTAGAAAGCGGCCAGGGTATGGGCCCCAGTATTAATATGGCAGATGAGCGCCAGGCTTATATTTTAGCTGACCGAGGAACATATTTAGCCTACAGTGGCGATATTGAGCTGGAGATAGTAAATAGTGGAGATCCTGAACTCTTTAATCCTTATGGAATTATTCCTATTAATCCAGCCTATCATACTCATGTAAATTATCAGATGGCAATGGCCTTTACCGGTTATCTAACTTCTCAGCAGGGTCAGCATATAATTAATAACTATATGCGTTATGAGGAGCAGTTATTTTATCCATCTGCAATTGAAGCTGAAGATCTCGAAGACTAAACTTTTTAACTGGATTAAAGCTAAAACAGATAATAAGAATTATATCTTTGGAATTCAAGATTAATTTTATTAAAAACTAGAATATTAATAGCTGGCTTCAGTTTTGATTTCTGGAGCCGGCTAATCTAATTTTACTTTCAGGAGGCAAAAAGTGGACTATTACACTGATGCAATATTTAGAGCCTTAGAATTAATTATCAGCCTGGATCCGGAGGTTATACAGGTTGTGACAACTTCACTTAAAATTTCTATCTCATCAACCTTTATTGCTTCAATCATATCTATGCCGCTGGCAGTCTTAATTGCCCGCAATAAGTTTAAAACAAAAAAATTTATTAATATTATTTTAAATACAATGCTCAGTCTGCCGACAGTTGTAGTCGGAATTTTTATTTATTCATTGATATCCCGAAGAGGTGTACTGGGGGAACTGGACCTCTTATTTACCCCAATAGGAATTATAATGGGTCAGGTAATACTGATCATACCACTAATAACTGCCCTGATTAGAAATGTCATTTTTTCGATGGATGAGAAATTGTATAAAACAGCTACTTCGATGGGGGCCAGCCGCAGCCAGAAGTTTAAACTTTTAATTTTGGAAGCCAGATATGGAATTATCGGAGCTGTCATTGCCGGATTTGGCAGAGTTTTAGGAGAAATTGGAGTATCCATGATGCTCGGGGGAAATATTAAAGGTGTTACCAGAACAATTACCACTGCCATGTCACTGGAAACAAACAAGGGGCGCTTTGCCTTTGCTCTGGCTCTGGGAATTATTTTATTATCACTTTCATTTTTGATTAATTTTGTAACCTATTTTCTGCAGGAGGGAAAAGATTATGCAAGAAGATAAAATTATTGAGGTTAAAAACATTAAAAAGGTCTGCAGAGATAAAACTATTCTTGATATTGAGCAGTTTGCAGTTTTTAAAAATAAATTTAATTTTATTATTGGCGGTAATGGCAGTGGTAAAACTACTCTTTTAAATATTTTGAGCCTGGTTGACCAAAATTATCGGGGGAAGCTCTATTATAAAGGGCAGGAAATTAATAAAGACGAACAGAATTTAAAATTCCGCCGCAACTTTTCCGTGATCTGGCAGGATCCTTATCTTTATCGCGGTAATGTCTTTTACAATATTGCTCTGCCTTTAAAACTGAGAGATATTAATCAGAATATAATTAATAAAAAAGTCAAAGAAATGGCAGCCAGACTGGAGATTGAGGATTTATTAGAACAGTCTGCTTATACACTCTCTGGAGGAGAAAAACAGAAGACTTCAATTGCCCGAGCTTTAATTACAGCGCCAGAAATTTTATTTGTTGATGAAGCAACTACAAATTTAGATGAAGAAAGTATTCAATTTTTCAACTCCCATTTTGCTGATCTGGTTACAGATGAAATGACAGTTGTGATGGTCAGCCATGACAGCAGGCAGATTAAAGAACTGGCTGATCAGATAACACTACTTAAAGGCGGAGAAGTAGAAATAACTAAAACTATTAATAATTTCAACTTTGAACTATTTGGTGCAGGAATTGAAGCCCCTATAGCAGAAATAGTATAATATAGAGGTGAAGAAGATGAAAAAAATACTGTTGAAGAATGCTAAATTGGTTGATGAAAAAGGAATTAGAAAATCAGATCTTTTACTTGAGGGAGAAAAAATAGCTGCTGAAGAAAAAAGAGGATTTTTTGAAGAAGAAGAATTAAAGGGTGACTTTAAAGTTATAGATCTTGCAGGCAACTATATTTTCCCGGGCGTTATTGATGCTCACACCCACTATCTGCTCCACTCAAGAGGAACTGTAACTGCAGATGATTTTTATCAGGGAAGTGTAGCAGCTGCTGCCGGTGGAGTTACAACGGTAATTGATTATATTGATTTTCCTGAAGATGGTGATTTTAAGCGTTCTGTTGCCGCAAGAAAAGAAGAGGCCAGTGATTCAATAATAGATTATAATTTTCACCAGGTAGTTCAGGACTACAACCAGAAGATTGCTGAAAATTTAGCGGATTTAAAAGAACTAGGCCTGGCCAGTATTAAACTTTTTACAACGTATAAAGATGTTGGGTATATGATAGAAAGAGATAAGTGGCCGGAGCTTTTTAAGCGGCTTAAAGAAATAGGGATTCTGCCTCAGGTCCATGCAGAGGATGATTCTTTGATTCAGGATTTAAAGGAGGTATACAGCAAGAGAGGCTTAACTGAGTCCAGATTTCATCCTTCTATCAGACCGTCAATTGCAGAAGCTTTAGCAGTTAACGATATGGGTCAGGAGGCCTTAAAAGCAGAAATGCCACTTTATATAGTTCATTTATCATCGGCAGAGGGTTTAGAAGCTGTAAGAGAGCTTAGATCCCAGAAAGCTCAAATTTATACAGAAACAGCACCTCATTATCTGCTCTTAGATAACTCTTATTTAAATAGAGAAGATGCCCAGCTATATTTAATGACTCCACCTTTGAGAACTAAATATGATAATCAAATCTTATGGCAGGGAATTAGTCAGAACGAATTTCAGGTAGTAGCAACTGATCACTGTGCTTTTAATCGAGAACAAAAAATGCAGTCAGAATCCAGCTTAGAAATTTTACCCGGAATCCCAGGCACAGAAACTCTGCTGCCTCTGCTTTATAGCTCAGGAGTCAGAAATAACAGAATTACAATTCAAGAAATGGTTGAAATGCTTTCTGTTAATCCAGCGAAAATATTCGGTCTTTATCCCGAAAAGGGCTCTTTAGAAGTTGGTACAGATGCTGACTTAACAGTTTTTGATCCAAATGCAGAAAAAAAATTAACTGCAGAAAACTTACATTCTGCAGCTAAATACAGTCCCTATCATGATTTTACCGTTAAGGGCTATCCAGTTATGACCTTTAGGCGCGGCCAGTTAATTTTTGACAATAAACTGAGAGCAAAAAGAGGAAGCGGTAAATTTATTTTTGCTAACAGCTCAAGTCTTCTGTAGATTCAGAATCATCCATTTGCAGCTGATTCATTTTAACTGATAATTTACAGAGACCTTCATTGATTAATTGTTCTTCCAATAAAATATCATCTGGGGCTTTTAAAGGCACCTCAGTAAAATCCCAGATTGCTTTGATTCCGGCCGCTACCAGGCGGTCGGTTATTTTTTGAGCAGCAGCACCAGGAACTGTTAAGGCTGCTACATCAATCTTATTTTCTTCCATAAAATTTTCTAAATTATTGATACTCTGAATTTCAATATCATTGATCACCAGGTCAATTAATTTTGGATTTTTGTCAAAAATTGCAACTAATTTATATCCTCTTTCGGTATAGCCCTTATTATAGGCTAGAGCCTGCCCGAGGTGTCCGGCGCCAATAATAATAACTTTCTTTTTATAATTAAATCCCATAATGATACTAATCTGCTGAAAAAGACAGTAAATATCATAGCCATAACTCTTGCGGCCAAAGGTACCAAAATAGCTTAAGTCCTTGCGAATTAAAGAACTGCTGAATCCAGTCAGCTCTGCCAGTTCTTCTGATGAAATATATTTTTTGCTTGAATTTTGCAGGTTTTTTAAGTGTTGATAATAGACCGGTAAGCGACTAATTATTATATCTGGAATATTATTTAATTCTTTCCCCATTTTTTAACCTCCCCAATATTGTTAAAAAAATAACATACACATATTTATTTTATCTTAATTGAGAACTTTTTTCAACTAATTTTAGTATATTTTTCCTTAAGATAAATTAGAAAAGTAGTTTCGGCTGTAGGCAGGATAAAATTGCTTTTTGACGAATTTAATAAGTAAAGAGCTTTAGTCAAAATTTTCTTAATTATTGATTTTAAATATTATAACTTAGAAACAGGAGGAGTGAATAAAATGGATAAATATAAAATTCCTTTTTCCAAATTAGATTATAATTTTGAAGCAGAAAAACTTGATTTTAAGACAACAGAAGAACTATCTGCAATTGATGAAGAAATTATCGGACAGAATAGAGCTGCTGATTCACTGGACTTTGGGATGAGAGTTAATAAAAGGGGTTATAATATTTTTATGGCCGGTGAGTCGGGAACCGGTAAATCTACTTATGCAGAAAATATGACAGAAGAAAAATCTGCAGAGATGGAGCAGCCGAAAGACATATTATATCTCTTTAATTTTTTGGAGCCGGAAAAACCAAGAGTAATTAGAGTACCTGCCGGAATGGGTAATGATTTAAAAAATGATATGGAAAAAATCGTGGAAGAACTGCAGGAAGAAATTCCGCGTGCTTTTGAGGGAGAAGAATATGAGGCAGAAAGAAAAGAAATACTCAACCAATATCAGCCAAAATCAAATAAAGTGATGCAGAAATTTGAAGAATCTGCCAGAGAAAGAGGGTTTATGCTGCAGAATACTTCTCAGGGTCTGGTACCTGTACCTATTGATGAAAAAGGAGAGCCTATATCTCGGGATAAATTTCAGGAAATGGATGAGCAGCAGAAGGAAGAGATACGAAGTGAAAGCCAGAAAATTCAAAATGAAATCTCACAGGTGATGCGGGAGATCCGCTCTATTAAAGAAAAAGCTCAGGATGAGCTGGAAGCTTTAGAAAAGAAAATTGGAATTTCTGTGGTGCAGCCAATAATCTATCATCTGCAGGATAAATATGATAATTGTATAGAAATAGTTGATTATTTAGAAGAAGTTCAGGCAGATATAGTTGATAATATTGATCGCTTTCGCATTAATGAGGAAGAACAGCAGAATCCTTTTATGGCAATGCAGCAGGATGATGACGGCAGTTTTTTTACTCGCTATCTGATAAATATTTTTGTTAATAATAGTAAAACCGACGGTGCACCTGTGATTTACGAAAAAAATCCGACCTATTATAATCTTTTTGGTAAAATTGAGGGCAAAAGCCAGTTTGGGACTATTACTACCAACTTTACTATGATTAAAAGTGGTTCTCTGCATCAGGCAAATGGAGGCTTTTTAATTGTTCATGCCAAAGATTTACTGACAAATCCATTCTGCTGGGATACGCTCAAGCGGGCATTGATTAATCAGGAGATTACAGTTGAAAATATAGGTGAGCAGTATAGAAGTGTACCGATTATCACTCTCAAACCGGAGGCAGTTGAGCTTGATCTTAAAATTATAATGATTGGCTCACCTTATATTTATTATCTTTTATACAATTATGATGAAGAATTTGCTGAATTATTTAAGATCAAGGCAGATTTTGATACAGAGATGTTACGGAACAAGGAAAATATAGCTAAATTTGCTGATTTTATTTCATCAGTTATTAATCGAGATGGGCTCAAAGAATTTAGTGCGGGAGCAGTCGCCTCGATGATTGATTTTAGTTCAAGGCTAACGGGTGATCGAGAAAAACTTTCAACTAAATTTAATGAGATCATAGAAATTTTATTTGAATCAGATGTTTGGGCAGATAGTTTTGACGAGGATGTTGTCAGTGCCAGCTCTGTGAGAAAGGCCATTGATGAAAAGGAAAGGCGTTCGAATCTACTGGAAGAAAAAATTCAGGAACAGATTGATCGTGACCATTTATTACTGGATGTCAGCGGTAAAGAAATTGGACAGATTAATGGTCTTTCAGTTTATCAGGCTGGTAATTACAGCTTTGGTCGTCCTGCCAGAATCACTGCCCGCAGCTATCTGGGTAAAGAAGGAGTAATAAATATTGAGCGTGAGGCTAAGATGAGTGGTCGCATTCACAGCAAGGGTGTTATGATTTTAACCGGTTATTTAGGGGGTAAATATGCTCAGGATTCTCCCTTAAGCTTAACAGCTTCAATTGCCTTTGAGCAGAGTTATGGAGGAATTGATGGAGATAGTGCCACCTGTGCTGAAGTAGTCGCTTTACTTTCTTCATTAGCCGTAATTCCAGTCCGGCAGGATATCGCTATCACAGGTTCTATGAATCAAAAAGGCGTTGTGCAGCCGATTGGTGGAGTTAATGAAAAGATAGAAGGCTTTTTTAAAGTTTGCCAGGCTAAGGGCTTAACAGGTGAGCAGGGTGTTATAATTCCGGGACGCAATTTAGATAATCTGATGCTGGACCAGGAAGTTATTGAAGCCATAGATCAGGGTAAATTTAATCTTTTCAGCATTGAAGAAATTGACCAGGCGCTGGAGATTATGCTGGACCAAAAAGCAGAAGTAATTCATAATTCAGTTAAAGAAAAATTAATAGAATACGCTGAACTAGGTGCCGAAATTTATGCAGACCTTGATTCAGAAGAAGTAGAATCAGATGCTGGCGAAAATAATGAGGAAGATGAAGAATAGAAGCTAAAAAATATTCAATTGAAGAAAAATATAATTTATATGAAATAGAATGTAGTACATCTTCTTTAAATTCAGCTTAAAATCAGATAAATTATACTCAGAGGTGAAGTAATGAAGAAATTAATTAAAAATGCAAATATAATTCTAGAAAATAAAGTAGTTCATAATGCTTCTCTTGTTTTTAACGAAGAGACTGCACTGATAGAGAAAGTTGTCTCTTATAATATGGAAGCTGAAGCAGAAATGGAAGTTATTGATGCTGAGGGCGGTTATCTGGCACCAGGTATGATTGATATTCATATTCACGGTGGTGGTGGATTTGATACCATGGAAGCTTCAGCTGAGGCTTTAAATGAAATCAGTAAAGTCTTAGCTGCACATGGAGTCAGCTCTTTTCTGCCGACAACAATGACAATGGCTGCTAAGGATATTCATGCTGCTCTAGAAAACATTCGTCAGGCTAAAAAGAAGGGAACAGCTGGAGCCCAGGTTTTAGGATCTCATATTGAGGGTCCTTTTATCAGTCCCGATTACATTGGAGCTCAAAATAGTGATAATTTAATTGAACCTAAAATTGAGCTTTTGAGAGATTATTATGATGTGGTGGAGATCGTAACTATGGCCCCTGAAGTGGATGGAGCGCTGGAGCTGATTAAAGAGCTGCATCAGAATAATATTACTGCTGCTGCCGGTCACTCTGCTGCTACTTACGAAGAATTTCAGCAGGCCTATCAGGTGGGAATGGATCATTTTACTCATTTATATAATGCAATGACAGGTCTTCATCACCGCAAACCCGGTCTTGTTGGCGCTGCTTTTGATTCTGAGTCAACTGTTGAGCTGATAGTAGATTTAATTCATCATCATCAGGCAGTCGATCGTTTTACAATTCAGGCAAAAGGAGTTGATCAGGTAATTTTAGTTTCTGATGGAATGGAAGCAGCAGGACTTAAAGAAGGCGAATATGAGCTTGGAGGACAGAAAGTTATAGTTAAAGATGGTGCAGCCAGACTTGAATCTGGTGTTTTGGCAGGCAGTGTTTTAAGCTTAGATCAGGCAGTCAGAAATTTAATGGAAGTTACAGAATTGTCACTGCCGGATATATTTAAAATGGTCACTTTAAACCCGGCTCGTAAGTTGAAGTTGGATCATAAACTGGGAAGACTTAAGAGAGGTTATCAGGCAGATCTTGTTCTTTTTGATCAGAATTTCAAAGTCCAAAGGACATTTGTCGCTGGCAGAGAAATTAGCGAGTAAATTTAAGAATTAATGAGTATGGAAGAGCTAATTTAGATTATTGAGTTATTTAGAACTGAGTTAGCATCTTTTGATTTTTGACCTTCTTTGACTTTAGATTTATAATATAAGTAGAAAATGAGAAAAATTAATATCAATTAAATTCGGAGGTGGTTTTATGTTTGATCTAGTACCATTTAGAAACCGCAGTCGGAGAGATGTTGCTGAGAGAGAAGAGGATCCTTTCAACAGTCTGGTTTCTGATTTCTTTGGTGATGTGATGGATTTTGCAGGACGCAGTTTTAGAGCTGATATTAAAGAAAGTAATGACGAATATACTATTGAAGCTGAAATGCCAGGCATGAAAAAAGAAGATATTAAGCTTGAAATCAATGATGATTATTTAACAATTTCTGCTGAGCATAAAGAAGAAAAAGAAGAAAAAAGTGATAACTATATTCGCCGCGAAAGAAAACATGGTAGATATACACGCAGTTTCTATCTTGAAAATGTAGCTCAGGAGGATATTAAGGCAGAATATGATAAAGGAATTTTAAAAGTTCATCTGCCAAAAGAAGAAAAAACTCCTGTCAAAAAACGCACAATTGATATCGAATAAATTTAATAATATCTATTTACCCGGCCTTTGGTCGGGTTTATTTTTTGTTTAAAAAAGTAGTTGATTGAAGAATTAATGATTCTGGAGTATAATAAAGTTACAGTTTAGAAATAAATTGGATAAGATTAATGTAACCTATTTTTCAGAGAGCTTAGAATAGATTAATGATTGTTGAATAAAATTTTAGGAGGATTTGAATTGAATTACCCACAGCTGGATATTTATTTAAATAAAATCGAAGAAAATGCAGCAAAATTGAAAGAAAAATTAGATCAAAAGAATATTAAATTAACGGCAGTAGTAAAGGGTTTTGCCGGTGATTTAAAGATTTTTAAGGCTTATCAAGAGGCTGGTATTAAAAGTATAGCTGATTCTCGGATTGAAAACATCATCAAATTTAGAGAAGCAGGTTACCAGGATGAGATAATGATGCTTAGAATCCCAATGCCTTCAGAAATTGAAGAAATAGTTCCTCAGATTGATCTTTCGTTGGTCACCGAAGCCAAAACTGCAGAGTTGATTTCTAACGCAGCAGTTGCTGCCGGAAAAGTGATTGAGCTAATAATTATGGTTGATATTGGGGACCGAAGAGAGGGGATTTTAGCTAAAAAATTAGAGAAGCTGGCTCAAAAGATAGAAAATCTTCCCGGAGTAAAGCTTAAAGGTATAGGAACAAATCTCGGCTGTTTTGCCGGTATTATTCCTGATCAAAAAAACAGCCTCCATCTTATTAATTTAAAAAAGAAACTGGAGAATAAAATGGGGCGTAAGCTTGAAATTTTATCAGCTGGGAATACAGCTACTTTAAGACTTTTAGAAGATCAGCAGCTGGCCCAGGAAATTAGCAATTTAAGGGTTGGTGAGGCAATTCTGCTGGGTACAGATATTATAAATGAGAGTTTGCTTGCAGGTTTTAACCATTACAATTTTCGACTGCAGGCAGAGATTGTTGAACTTAAAGAAAAACCTTCTAATCCCGAAGGAAAAATGGCTTTTGGAGGAGAGGGTAGAGGCCAAATCATTGAAGATAAAGGCCTGAGGCAGCGTGCAATTCTGGCAGTTGGTAAACAGGATATCGATTATCACGGACTTTACCCTGAGCTGGAGGGAGTAGAAGTTTTAGGTGCCAGCAGTGATCATTTAATAACTGATGTTACAGATGCAGCTCAGGCTTTAGAAGTTGGAGATATCTTAACATTCAAAATTAATTATAGTGCTATGCTGAGGGCAATGACCTCTCAATACGTCACAAAAAATTATATAGAATAGGACTGGAGGGTTAATTTTGGACTTTTATTTAATTATCTTATTTTTATTAACAGGAATTCTACTCGGCTTTAAGCTGAATCAAGAAAATAAATTTGTTAAATTTGCGGATTTAATTACAAAAGTGGGGCTGGTGATTTTGCTGCTGGCAATGGGCGCCAACTTAGGCAGTAATGATCAGATTGTGCTGCAGCTTGGTGAAATTGGTTTTCAGGCTTTTATTTTTGCAGCAGTCAGCATTATTTTTAGCCTGCTGGCAGTAATTATTTTTGTAAGGATCTTTAATTTAAATAATCTGCTCTTAAGAGCTGATCTGGAAACAGAAGCAGAAATTGAGGATCAGAACGCTAATAATACTATGACGATTTTAATTTTTGTTTCAGTTGTGATTGGTATCTTATTTGGATATTTTATGCTTAATGGGAGTGAACAGGGCTGGATTGATCTGCTGACAAATTATTCTTTAGCAGTACTGCTCTTTGGAGTTGGAATTGATCTTGGGGCCAGCCGAGAAATTATCGAAGACTTAAAATTGATGGGCTGGAAACTAATTATAATTCCAATTTTAATAGCACTTGGTTCACTGTTGGGGGCAGTTTTAAGCGGATTATTTTTTGGTTTTGCTGCTGCTGAATCAGCTGCAGTCGGAGCTGGTTTTGGCTGGTACAGTTTATCCGGAGTTTTAATCTCTAAATTACATAGTGCTGAATTAGGCTCACTTGCTTTTTTAACAAATGTTTTTAGAGAGCTGCTAACAGTGATGATTTTACCTTTAGTTGCCAGGTGTTTTGGTAGTCTGGCAGCAATAGCCCCTGGGGGTGCCACAACGATGGATGTCACCTTACCTTTAGTTAAAGAATCTGGAGGAGAGGCAGTTGTAATACCCGCCTTTGTTAGTGGAGCTATACTTTCTACTCTGGTACCTATTTTAGTACCTTTATTTTTAAGCTTTTAAGATCCTATTTTTGAAGAGCTTTAATTCAATCAAAAAAAGCGAATAATAATTCAGCCGCTCAATTATTTAAGAGAATTATTATAAGATTAACAAAAAGAAAATTAGAAGGGGATGAGTATAATGAATAAGAAAGAAGAAAGACTTAAGGAAATGAATCAGGCTTTAAGGGCTTTAATTGAACCTGAAGGAGACTGGCTGGCTAATCTGGCAAATAGTTCAGCTTTATTATTTGATTTGATGGATGATCTCAACTGGGCCGGATTTTATATCTGGAAAAAGGATCAGCTTGTTTTAGGACCTTTTCAGGGTAAGACAGCCTGTGTAAGGATTGATGAAGATAAGGGAGTCTGCGGTACTGCCTATTCTCAGCGCAAGATAATGCTGGTTGATGATGTAACTGAATTTCCAGGTCATATTGCCTGTGATCCTAACTCTCGTTCCGAAATTGTGCTGCCTATAATTGTGGGAGGAGAAGTAATTGCTGTTTTGGATATAGACAGTCCTAAAAAGTCGCGTTTTGATGAAGTTGATCTTAAATATTTAAAAGAATTTGTAGAAATCTTAGTTGATGAAACCAACTTCTTACCGCTGATGGAGAAGTTTTAGCTAATTAAATTTTAAAAAATTATAAGCAGTTAATTTGAAAAGTTGATTGGAAATTACAGGAGGTGTTGTTTTGTTTAAAGATAAAGAAGTTTTTCTGTTTGATCTGGATGGGACTTTATTGAGCATTGAAGCCGAACAATTTTTGAAGTATTATTTCGGTGCTCTTTCAGCAGAATTTGAAGATCTCTGTGCTGATCAGGATCAGTTTATTGGACTTTTAATGGGTTCAACCGAAAAGATGATTCGTAATGACGGCAGCTGCAGTAATCAGGAAGTTTTTATGGAAGATTTTATGAAAAAAATGGGGATTTCGGATCAGGATGAGGCAGAGAAGATCAAGGAACGTTTTGATCATTTCTATCAGACTGAATTTGCTGATTTAGATCAGTATTTTGAACTGGATCGAGAGACACCAGCAGCAATAATTGAACATTTAAAAAAGCAGGGTAAAAGACTGGTGCTGGCCACCAATCCACTTTTCCCAAAAGAAGCTGTAGCAGCCAGACTTGCCTGGGCTGGTCTTGATGCTTCTGACTTTGAGTTTTTAACCCATTACGAAAATATGAGTTATGCCAAACCTAATCCTAATTATTATCAAGAAATTTTAAATAAAATTGGAGCTGAGCCAAAAGACTGCTTAATGATTGGCAATGATTTAAAAGAAGACGCAGTTGCTTCTAAGCTGGGAATAAAAACTTTTATTATTGAAGACAAGCTAATTGAAAGAGAAGAAAGTGATTATCCTATCGCCTGGCAGGGAAGTTTAAAAGAGTTTAAAGAACTGCTTCAAGATCAGCTTTAATTAATTTGGATTGAATAGTCTGTCTTTAAGGTGGTGCTATTAATAATGGTCAAAATACCATATGGTTTAAGTGATTTTTCAGATTTGCGAGAAGATAATTATTTTTACGCTGATAAAACAAAATATATAGAGACTCTAGAAAGTTATGGAGAAAGGTATATATTTCTTTTGCGACCGAGAAGATTTGGTAAAACACTTTTTCTCTCTACCCTTGAACATTATTATGATGTAGAGCAAAAAGATAAGTTTGATCAATTATTTGGTGATTTATATATAGGAGCAAATAAAACTGACCTGGCAAATAATTACTATATCCTTAAGTTTGATTTCTCCGGTGTGAGAACCAATAATTGGGAGGAAAGGAAAAGTCTTTTTAATAAAAAGGTGAAAAAAGGGATCAAATCTTTTATAGATAAATATGATTTTAATATTGAAATTCCAGATTCATCTGAAGCGGCAGGTTTAATGCATGATTTTACTGCCGAAATAGCTCATCTTTTAAGACAGAGAAATAAAAGCATTTATCTTTTAATTGATGAGTATGATCATTTTGCCAATGATCTTTTAAGTAAAAACTCGGTTGAATTTCAAAAAGTAGTTGGACAGGCAGGTTCAGTTAGAATCTTTTTTGAAGCTTTAAAAGAGGCAACTGCAGATGGAATAATTTCAAGAATGTTTGTGACTGGGGTCAGTCCAATTGCTCTGGATAGTATGACTAGCGGCTTTAATATTGAATCTAATCTAACAACAGACCCAAATTTTAATCAGGCTTTTGGTTTTACTTCTCAGGAAGTCGAAACTCTGACAGCAGAATTTGTTGATAATGAAGCAGAAAAAAAGGAACTACTGTCTAAATTATATGACTATTATAATGGCTATTTATTTAGTAAACACGCTGAAGAGAGAGTTTTTAATAGTGATATGATTTTATATTATTTTAATAGTTTTAAAAAGTTGGGGGAAGAACCTGATGAACTAATAGACAGCAGTATTTCCAGTGATTACTCTAAACTGCAGAAGCTATTTGCCTTAAAAGATAAAGATAGAAACTATGCTGTTTTAGAAGATATACTTGCCGGTAATAAACAAATAGGAAAAATAACCGGAGAATTCAATCTTGAACATGATTTTAGTAGGGTTGATTTTCTTTCGCTTTTATTTTATCTTGGCTTTTTGACTATTGCTGAGGAAAAAGATGGTTTTATTTATTTTAAGGTTCCCAATTATGCTGTTAAGGAGATTTATTTTGATTATTTTACAAAAATAATTAATGACACAGCAGAGTTTGATTCTATAGAAGTAGAGACTGCTGTTGTTGAAATCTTAAAAAATGGTAAAATTGATAATTTAATTCAGCAGGTAGAAAAAACTCTTGCTGCTCTTTCTAATAGAGATTTCATTAAATTTGATGAAAAATATTTAAAAGTATTATTTTTCTCTTATCTTAATTTAACCAGTCTTTCGCTTGTGAAAAGTGAATATGAAGTAGAAGCTGGTTATATTGATATATATTTAAAAAGAAGAAATAAAGAAAATGGGAATTATGATGCTTTAATTGAACTAAAATATATTAAGCAGAAAGATTATCAAACTAAAGGTGAAAAATTAATTGAAGAGAAGATGATTGAGGCTCAAAAACAACTCCAGCGCTATCAAAATGCAGAGGAATTTAAAGAACAACAGGATCTTAAAAAATGGGCTGTTGTATTTGTAGGAAGTAGGGCATATTTTGAAGAAGTTAAATAGAAAATAATAAGCTAAGAAAAATTTCAAATCATTAAGAAAAAAACCAATATTGATCATTAAAACTCCAGCCGGGACTTAAATCCCAACTGGAGTTTTAAATATCTAAAGACTATTTTTCTACAACTAAATCTGCTTCAGGATTTAATTCATAATCCTGATCATAAACCTTAATTGTTAGTTTTTTTCCTGTTTCCAGTGAGAAAGCTACTTTTTCTCTACTGACATTAACTTCAATTCTGCGGCCTCTAAACATAATCATAAAGTCAAATCCATCCCAGGCTTCAGGTAAGAATGGTCTAAATTCTACCTTTCCCTCTTTAACTTCAAAACCGGCAAAACCTTTAACAATTGACATCCAGGTTCCGGCCATACTTGTAATATGCAGACCATCATCAGTATCAGTATTGTAATTATCGAGATCCAGACGGGCTGTTCTTAAATAAAGCTGATAAGCCTTTTCTTCCCGCTCTAAGTCGGCAGCCTGAATTGAATAAATACAGGGAGAAAGTGAAGACTCATGTACTGTTCTTGGTTCATAGAAATCATAGTGGCGGGCAGTGCTTTCTCGATCAAAGTCTTCTTTGAAATAATAAAGTCCCTGCATTACATCTGCCTGTTTGATAAAAGGTGAGCGTAAAATTCTGTCCCAGGACCAGTTTTTATGCAGAGGTTTATCTTCTTCCTTCAGGTCTGAGACCAGTTTCTGTTCTTTATTGAGATAACCATCCTGCTGGGCATAGACATCATATTCTTCCAGATAAGGATAGTACATTTTTTCTGTCATATCCTGCCATAATTCCAGTTCGGATTCTTCAATCTTAAGTTCTGCAATCCATTCTTTGTATTTTTCCGGATCATTTTCTTTTGTTTTTTCTAAATTTTCCAGGGTGTAATTTAGAGTCCAGACTGCTATCCGGTTGGTGTACCAGTTATTATTCACATTGTTTTCATATTCATTAGGGCCAGTTACTCCAAGAATCATATACTTTTCCTGGCGTGGATTAAAGTGAGCTCTGTCTGCCCAGAAGCGGGAGATTTGAGCCAGAACTGGAATCCCATATTCCTTAATATAATCCTCGTCTCCTGTATAATCCACATAATCCTTAATTGCATGAGCAATTGCTCCATTACGGTGGATTTCCTCAAAGGTAATCTCCCACTCGTTGTGGCATTCTTCACCATTAATTGTAACCATTGGATAAAGTGCACCCTCCAGGCCTAATTTATCTGCATTTTCAACAGCTTTTTCCAGGTGGCGGTATCTGTATAGTAATAAATTACGGCTTACATCCTCACTGTGGGTTGAAAGATAAAAGGGAAGACAATAAGCTTCTGTATCCCAGTAAGTTAGACCACCATATTTTTCACCTGTAAATCCTTTAGGACCAATATTAAGTCGGGGATCATGACCGGTATAGGTCTGATTTAAGTGGAAGATATTAAAGCGAATTCCCTGCTGAGCTTCTGTGTCACCTTTGATTTTAATATCACTTTCCTGCCAGATTCTGGCCCAGGCTTTTTTATGTTCAGTAAATAATTCATCATAGCCCCGGAAAGCTGCTTCAGCAACCTTTTTTTCTGCTTTTTTGCTGACCTGATCAGCCTGATAATCGCGGCTGGTACAGACAGCTATATATTTATTTAGTGCAATTTCTTCTCCGGTTTCAGCTTCAAAAGTAATTTTATTGCCCACATAATTTTCCTGGCCGGGACCGGTTAACAATTCAACTTTGCGTTCTTTTTTATTTAAATCCCACTCCATAGCTGCAGAAACTACAAAATCTGATTTTCTGGTTTTCATGGAGAGCATTGCTTTAGCGGGTGTATTTTCTTTTTCAAGCCCTTCCCAGAAAAATTCATCATAGTTGGCATCTTCGTTTTTAACATCACCATCAAGATAAGGAATCATTTCAATTTTAGCCTTTTTATCAAGGGAGCACAGACTGTATTTTAAAGCAGCCAGTTCTTTGTTTTCCTGATCTAAAAATCTAGTTTCAACGATTTCAACTCTGTTATTCTCCAGTTGAACAGTAAAGGAGCGCTCAAGATAGGCTTCTTTCATATTTAAAACTCTTTTAAAATCACTAAAATCAACTTCTGCCAGGTCAATTTTCTGACCGTTTATTTTTAAATCCAGACCAATAAAATTCGTTGCATTAGCGATCTTTGCAAAATATTCTGGATAACCATTTTTCCACCAGCCGACAATAGTTTTATCAGGATAGTAAACTCCAGCAATATATGTACCCTGCAGGCTGTCACCACTGTAGCTTTCGGCAAAATTGCCGCGCAGACCCATATGGCCGTTACCCAGACTCATTACACTTTCAGTAACTCTGTTATATTCTTGATCAAAACCATTTTCAATAATTTTCCATTCATCAACTTCAAAATATTTTCTCAAAATTACCACCTGCCTTTCAGCTGAATTATATCAGATAAGGAAGCTTAATGAAAGAGCTTCCATTTTATTTTAAAGTAAGATAGCCGGGGTCCACTTAAGTTTTCTATGAATTTTAATCTAGATAGTTTTTATTTGCTTTATCACTTTTTATTTTCTCTTTTTTATTATATGATGTAAATAATAATTGATAATAATTACTGGAGATAGATAACTGGGGGGACCTATGGAAACACTTATATACAGTTTTTTTGCTGGAATATCGACAATAATTGGAGTTTTTATTTTAATGATTTTTGGAGAACCGGGGAATAAGACGCTGGCTTCTCTACTTGGCTTTGCTGCCGGAATTATGCTTGCTATTTCTGTTTTTGAGTTGATGCCGCAAGCTTTAGTTTTAGGTTCAATGACGATTACTGTGGTTGGATTTTTACTTGGAGCTCTGATGATGTGGAGCCTGGATAAGCTTGTACCACATTCACATTTATCATCTGCTGATCATCTGGATGTTGAAAATCCGGAGAGAATACATGTGGAAAATCCGATGTTAAGAACAGGTTATTTAATTTTATTTGGTATTGCCTTACATAATCTGCCAGAAGGATTAGCCATTGGAGCTGGTTTTGAGTCCAGTCCTGAAGTTGGTTTGCTGATCGCAGTTGCAATTGCTTTTCATAATATTCCGGAGGGTCTGGCAATTGCTGGCCCCTTAAAAGCAGGTGGAATCGATAATTTGAGGCTGCTGATTTTCACTTTAATTGCTGGTCTGATGACACCGCTTGGAACTTTAATTGGACTGGCTATCTTTAATATTTCAGCCACACTTGTTGGCGGTTCACTGGCCTTTGCTGCCGGAGCAATGGTTTATATTGTAAATGATGAGCTGGTTCCACAGTCGAACAATATGCACAGCCACTTTGCTAATGCAGGGATAATGGCCGGATTACTGATTGGTTTCGGTATATTATAGAATTTGCTTTAGCTAAAAGATTTATATAGAAGGGAGAAATTAGATGGATCCAGTAGTCTTTGCATTTTTATTAACTCTTTTTGCAGGTCTGGCAACAGGTATTGGTAGTATTTTAGCTTTTTTCAGTAAAAAAAGAAATTCTTCTTTTTTATCAATTTCTTTAGGATTTTCGGCGGGAGTTATGATCTATGTTTCCTTTGTTGAAATATTTTTTAAAGCCGAAGAAGCATTAGTTTCATATTACGGCCCAGAACAGGGAAAGTGGATTACAGTTCTCTCATTTTTTGTAGGTATTTTAATTATTGCTTTAATTGATAGACTGGTACCTGAATATGAAAATCCTCATGAACCTCGCTCTGATATCGATCTTTCTCATTTGAAGGCAGATGATTTTGAAGAGAAGGGGGAATTGGAAAGAATGGGATCTTTTTCAGCCCTGGCAATAGCTATTCATAACTTTCCTGAGGGACTGGCAACTTTTGCAGCAGCCTTAAGTGATCCCGCTTTAGGTATTTCTATTGCAATTGCGATTGCTCTTCATAACATTCCTGAAGGGATTTCGGTTTCTGTTCCAATTTATTATGCCACAGGCAGCAAAAAGAAAGCTTTATTTTATTCATTTGCTTCTGGTTTAGCAGAGCCTTTTGGTGCTTTAATAGGTTATTTTGTTCTGCGTTCATTTTTTAATGATATGGTATTTGGATTTCTATTTGGTACAGTAGCAGGTATTATGGTCTATATTTCTATTGATGAGCTGCTGCCAACTTCCAGAAAATATGGTAAAGAACATCAGGAGATTTATGGTTTTATAGCTGGAATGGGAGTCATGGCTGTAAGTCTGCTTTTATTCTAGAACTTTTGCATTTTAATTTTATAAAATAATTAAGTTATATAATGTACTAAAAACAAATAAAAGATGGAGATGGTTATAATGATTATTGAAATTTTAAGCGGTTTATCACCTATCATGCAGGCTTTGCTGGCGACATTATTTACCTGGTTTGTAACAGCACTGGGGGCTGGAATTGTTTTCTTTTTTAATGATGTAGATCGAAGACTTCTTGATAGCATGCTTGGCTTTGCTGCCGGCGTAATGATAGCAGCCAGCTTCTGGTCGTTATTGGCTCCTGCAATAGAGATTTCTGAAAATTTGGGAGTAGCAGGCTGGATTCCAGCTGTAATTGGCTTTTTAATGGGCGGTATATTTTTGCGTTTGGTTGACATGGTTTTGCCGCATTTACACCCTGCTTTAGCAAACAGTAAGCCAGAGGGAATTAAAACTAAATGGCAGCGAAGTGTTCTCTTAGTTCTGGCAGTTACTCTACATAATTTTCCAGAAGGTTTAGCAGTTGGAGTCGCTTTTGGAGCGGTAGCTGCTAATATTCCATCTGCTTCACTG
>Ga0136557_1000964_pt1 | contig 20001 bp, 20 predicted proteins | sample AntRauTorckE6832_FD_104796 | JGI IMG/M metagenome (GOLD analysis project Ga0136557, IMG submission 104796) | Saline lake microbial communities from Rauer Islands, Antarctica - Metagenome Torckler E6 #832 | ecosystem: Environmental > Aquatic > Non-marine Saline and Alkaline > Saline | place...
AGATTTGTTTAACAGATTTTTACGATAACAGTTGTTGAAAGTTTCGCTGTCACGAACATTAGCAGCAGCCCGATAGCCGATGCAACTGCGGCGGCAGGATCAATCTGGCAATTCGGGAGAAAAGCCTGCCGCCCGGAAATGCGCGAATCGACTGTCACACAAATGTCGTATCAAAGACGCAACGGTGTCACAAAACACTGCCAAACTGGTGCCCATTCAGACATCGGAGATCCCGATCATGATTAAGTGCAGCATAATCGCATTGCAATGGCTGGCCGCGCTGGATGCGCGACTGTTTGTTGGCCTCAACAGTCTTCACCAACGCATGCAAATGGAGACCCTGACACGTTTCATATCCTTCACCGGTGACGGTTATCTCTATCTGCTGATGGGCCTGTCTCTGCCGATACTGTTCCCTGACCAGGGCACAATATTCCTGCTGGCCGGATTACTGGCCTTTGTTGTCGAATTGCCCATCTACTGGGTGCTCAAGAAGAGCTTCAAGCGCCGACGCCCGTTCCATGTCGTGCAGGCACTGACACCGGTGCTGAAGCCCTCCGACGAATTCAGTTTTCCATCCGGCCACACCACCGCAGCCTTCATGATTGCCGGCATCACCAGCATCTGCTTCCCTGCCGTCAGTTTACTCGCGTACACATGGGCCGCCTTGATCGGTTTGTCCCGCGTCATGCTTCGGGTGCATTTTATCTCCGATGTGCTGGCGGGCGTGCTGCTTGGGTCATTGATTGCATATTTGAGCCTGAGCGTGATCTCAGGCTATTAACGCAACAAATTCTGGGGTAATCTTCACGGCTACATCTAACCGTGATCGGAGTCCAGAATGATGAAAACCCTGGTAAAAACCTCTCTTTTGACCTTGATGCTGGGAGCCATCAGCATCAGCAGTGCAAACGCGCAGGGCAACGGTGCTTTGCGCGCCGCCATTGATGGCGAACACCGCTCTGATCTCAATCGATCACGCGATGTCTATCGTAACCCCTACGAGACTTTGACCTTTTTTGGCGTAGAGCGCGATGACACTGTGATCGAGGCCTGGCCCGGCGGCGGCTGGTACACGGAAATTCTGGCATCTTATCTGCAAGATCATGGCACCCTGATCGCCGCCACCTACGACCGCAGCGCCGAGCCCCTGGCGGGCTGGATGAGCGGCACAAACGCCACATTCCAGCGTGTGCTCGACAGCCATCCCGACGTGTACGGCGATGTTGTGATTGCTGAGCAGCTGCCCCAGGCGCAGTCGCGTATCGTTGAGCCGGGAACCGTCGATGTCATCCTCGATTTTCGTAATGCGCATAACTGGATTGGCATGGGTGCCGATAACGTCATCATGGCGTGGCACGGGGCGCTGAAGCCGGGCGGTACGGTGGGCATTGTCGATCACCGCTGGGATGCCGATGCAGCCGCAATCCCGGGCAATGGTTATGTCCATGAACAGCAGTTGATCGATTTGATGACTGAACACGGTTTCTCGTTCGCGGGCAGCTCAGAGATCAATGCCAACCCGGCGGATCCCAAGGATCATGCCGATGGCGTCTGGATGTTGCCACCTAACCTGCGCGGCTTGTCGGCCGAGCAGCGCCCGGTGTTCCTGGCAATCGGTGAGAGCGATCGCATGACCATGAAGTTTATCAAGAACTGATCAGAGTGTTGTCATACATCGGGCGGACCGGGGGTCAGTATCGGAACGACGCCTCCGGCGCCTGATTGTTCCTCCACGGACACCCCGCCCCGCCCGATGTATGACGCTCTCGCGCCAGTGCTCTTGCGATCATTCCATCCGCAAAAAATCCAGCAACTGCGTACTCACCGAGCGCCAGGCATCATCGCCCAGTGAATGCGGCCCGATGATCAGGTGATTCAACACATCTGCAGCATCCTCACTTTTGTCGACTTCAACAAACTGCCACTGGCTCAGCCGATGCTCAGAGATGAATTCACGGACCCCATTCGCCGACACCAGCTCATCACGCGGATGCATGAAGACCAGCGCTGGTATGTTCAGCGCCTGGCTATTATTTGGTACTGGATCTGAGCCTGGATCTGGCTTACCGGCCAGTTCATTGAACTGGTTAACACCCTCGTATAGCGCGAAATAGGCCGACAGCGGTGTGTAGTCATTGGCACGATAAACCCGTGGCGCAACGCTGGGCAAATATATATCCGGGAAAATTTGCAGCGGATACAATAAATAGGACGACCATTTCAACGTAATGGCGGGTGCCAGCAGTACCATACGGTTAATGTCAGCCACTTCGACACTGCCACCGCGCAACGCGCTTTGCACTAGATGGTCAGCACTCAACAAACCACCCAGAGAAAAACCGACCAGATGCAGGGGCCGCGACAGTGCTGTCGCGTGCCGGGCAGCGGCCTGCACCGCCCGCTGGACATCGGCCTGCCAATGCACAAATGTCGCTTCCTGGAATTGCAGCAAACGGCCTTCGTCGTCCAGGGCATTGCCGTGACCAGTCAACGACAGGCTGAGCACATCCATACCGGCGTCAAACAGCGACGCCTGAATATCCAGCATCGCAGCGGGATCAAGATTAAGACCATGGATAAGAACTACAACCGCAATCGCGTTTTGCTGTTGTCGCCAACTCAGGCCCAGCTCAGCGTTATCCAACGCCGACAGCTGCCGCGGTGACAGGGTTTCGCGTGTGATGTCCCCGGGATAAGAGGTGCAGGCTGTTGCGACCAGCGCGAGGATCAGCACCGCAACCGGTCTCATTACGCCCCTCGGGCATGGCGGTAATCCATCCATAACAGGAACTGCAGGCCAAATATCAGCGAAGCAGTAAGCAGGTGCGTCGGTTGCACAAGTGCTGGCATACCCAGATGCCCCAGTGTCGCGCCAGAAATGATGGCAAGCACGACGACGCCCAGCATGCCCAGGGCGAGCCGTGTGAGGCTGTGTGCCAGGCCCAGGGCCTGATACAGCATCCACACCAGCCAGATATTAACGAACAGCAACACCGCCGAAAATGTGCGGTGAACATAAAAAAACCAAGGCAAAGCTGAGACCCAGGTCGAACGTTCCTCTCCCTGCGTATGGTTCAGGTAATCAACCATTTCGCGCACCTGGGTACCCATCGCCACCTGCAGCACCGTCAACGCCAGCACGAGGTAAAGCCAGCGCTGAAAATTTGGATTGACAGCGGTTGCGCTCTGCGCCGCCAACGCACCGCGGCGCGCACGCGCCAGGGCAAACAGCAAGGTGGCAACGATGGCTAACGCCATCAACATGTGCACAGTTATCATGCCCGGCTGCAGGTTCGATGCCACGACGCGCGAACCCAGCCAGCCCTGGTATATGACCATAATCAGTGCGGTGACCGAGGCGATGGTGATCCATTTGTCATGATCACGCAGCGCCAGGGATTTTAGCGCCGTAATCAGAATCAGCAACCCGATAGTGACACCTGCCAGCCGGTTCAGATACTCGGTCCAGGTTTTCACCGGATTAAAACGGGTTTCAGCATACCCCCTGTCCGCATAAATCTCCTGATAATTATCGGGCAGTTGCGCTTCGCTGAATGGTGGTATCCAGCTGCCAAAACAGGTAGGCCAGTCAGGACAGCCCATGCCGGCACCGGACGCCCTCACCGAGGCTCCAACCAGAATCAGAAAATATACGGCGCAGATAGTAATCAGTGCCATACGGCGAAACGAATCCAGTTGAGCGGTGTTATCGGTTATGCGGCTTGATTCAGTCATAGTCTTCTGTAGTCGGAATGTGCGAGGACGAAGGCAGCGGCTCATCAATCACGGCCGACTGCACGGGATATCAATCTGCCGGCGCCACATTTTACTCTGTGTCGCCTTACCGGGCAAAACTTTCACGCCAGATCAGCTCTGGCATGGCTCCCTGCGCGCCAGGTCGACGGCGTGACGCTATGGGCATCCTTGAATGCCTTGTTGAAAGAAGACAGGGAGGCATACCCCACGTCCAGAGCAATACTGGAAATGGGGATATGTTCTTCCGCCGGATCCAGCAAACGCCGCGTTGCTTCTTCTATACGATAGTGATTGAGAAACTGATTAAAATTTCTGTAATGCAGAGACTGATTTATTAGACGCCGCAGACGATACTCTTGCACTGATACCCTGGCGGCGAGATCACCAATCGTCAAGCCAGACTCGGCGTAAAGCCTTTCTTCCTGCATCGCCTTCAGGACCCGGTCTATCAGCACCTGTTCTTGCCTGGATACCGTGTCGCCGTTGCTGTGCGCCGGAACCTTGACCGACGGTGCATCTGCGACTGTCTGTATCAGTTGCGGCGCCTCTTTCTGAAAGCGGAACATGGCCAGATTCACGGACAAAATGAGTGCAAACACGACGATAAAGTACAGGCTGTCCAACTGCGGACTGCCCAACCAGAAAAACCCGGTGCCTATAATCAAACCGACGATGCTGCCCATGCCGATGGCGAATGGGACCCTGATCTGACGCCGCGACTCGATAAGGTCGCCGTCACGGCCCCGGCAGGCCATGTACACCACGTGGCAGGCCAGAAACAACATGACCAGCTGCGGAATGTAGAAATAGAACAGGAAGAATCCGCTGTTGCGCGGCACTGAACCGTCGTACATGAACAGGCCCGCCACGCGAATCGCGATATAAGCAAAGATCAGCCCCCACATCACCGGGTGAATACGCCGGTGATCTTCGAATAGATACCTGGCAATGATCCACAGCGCAGCTGGCGCGAGAGTCGCAACCATGGAGAATACCGTTCGCAATTCCACTGGCATGGGTGCCATTGAGCGCGACAAAATGTAAGCGGCTATGCAGGCGCTAAACAATACAATGAGCCGCGACAACAATTTGCCGGGGAAATAGACCAAATACAGACAGGCCAGGAATACCAGCTGTGAGATAGCCAGATAACTGCTCGCAGAATGGATCCATTGCATAGAAGGTGTTTGCTCGTATTGCTGCGGACACCCCGGAGGTGCCAGAAGACGCCTGTGATCCTGCCAGGGCGTCCGTGAGTCGATAACAGGACAAGTATAACAGGCATAAAAAAACCCCGGGCAGCTTTCCAAAAGAAAAGTTACCCGGGGTTAATCTATGACATCGCAGACCATTGCGCCCGCCATGCAATTCACATCACGTTTAGCGCAACCTTTACGGGTTTACGTTAACCGTGACGTACTGGTCATGGTACAGACCGCCATCATCGGCACGGCCCCACAAAATATACTGGCCAGGCTCATCGAAGGTTACTGTTGCCTCGTAGATCCCATCTTCGGGAATGGGTGGAGGTGTCCAGTAAGCGCCCCAGGGCGAGTTTGCGCTGGCTCGGGTATCTTCCCAGGGTTTAACCTGATGCGGAGAAAATGTTGCCTTGCCTTCGCCGCGATACACGTTCCAGGACATAAACAGACCATTTGTCTTGCCCACGGTGATCCGTGACGGCGCGTTCATGAAGCGACGCATCTCAGAGCTCGCCGTGCGGCCGTCCAAACGATTGAAGCTACCAACGTTACCCGGTGTCGGCAAACCATCGTCCTGAACCTGCACGCGCAAGGTCAATGGCTCACCCACACGCGCACTGCGAACGGTATCGCCCAGCACAGAAACCTGTGGTGGCGTGTTGGCACGCGACTCAGGCGTACTGGTACCAGCGCCCAGCGATCCGGTTTCCGAAGCGATGACCACGTTGTCCACTATGTAGTCCTTCGCCAGCGTTGCGAAGGCTGTACGGGTGACACCGTTGGCCGTTATCGTCCAGGCCAGCTCCTTGTCACCCCAGTCTGCGGGCACCTGCACCTTGAAGGTGAAGCGGTTGCGCCGAGGCAGGAAGTGGGTCGGCTGACCACGGTCTGCATCTCCCGGCGAGAAAAAATTGTTCTCGCCCACCGGGACATCCTGCTCTTCTTCCCAGTTTTCGTTGTGATAACCGAACAGGAAGCTGAAAGTGCCATCATCGTTCCGTTCCCAGCCTTCGTAGGCCACCTCGATGTGCTGTCCTTTGAGATAAGTCTGTGCCGACGCAGCCACAGACCATAACATCGCCACGCTCATTACAGTTGCCAGCGCAACAGAGCAGGTTTTTCCAAAACGTACCAGCATTACTCTACCTCCACCTGGCTAACCATTGCTTCCGGCATTTTTCCCCGCTCATCGTCAGTCACCGTAAGGTAGTTGATCATGGCCTCGGACATTTCTTCTTTGTCGTCGTCAGTCAGTTCGATCGGCGCTACCAGTGGTGCCATGCATAGCGGACAACCAATCACGTGATCATTCGGGCCCAGATCGAGCCTCTCCCGACGATTGGTCATTTCCTCAAGGAACTGATCGTCCGTCATCGCGACGCGCATACCCAGATCAATGAACATGTTGGTCACCGAGCGGTTGCCGGAACCCTGCCAGTTGCGTGAATCAGGCACATTGGAGTTGGTCGAGGTATTGTTCATGTAACCGGTAATGTGCAGCACAGTGCCTTCGGGTAGCAATGGTGCTGAGTCCTCGCTAAAGGTGTAACCGCGCACCCAATTGTGGTCGTAGCCGACACAAGACAGCGTTTCAACGGTGTATCCCCAAATCGCTTCCAGACACATGCGCTCGCCAGGGGCGTGCAAGTGCGGCTCGAACGTGACGATCTTGGTAGGTTGATCCAGCACTGCATACGCGTGCAGCTGCTGGTTATCCTGGTTACCGGTGATGCTGATATCAACACCATTGCCCAGGCCGATGAAGACCGGACGATACTTGGGCTCATACCCTACCGGGTGGAAACGGAAACCGACTTCCAGGTGCCCGGTGGTATCAACACCTGTGGCGTGAAGGTGCACAGAGTTTGATACAACGTGTGAATTGGCGCGCAACAGTCGACCGCCGTCCTGGTCAAAAATATCCGGGTTGCGGGCAATCTCATGCACCGGCCATGGAACCTGGATGCCTTCAGCAGTGCCATCTTCGTTGAAGACCTGAGTGCTCCAGATCATGTGGTGAACAATGTTACGCCCACCAACGGTACCACCGGCGGCGGCCATATCCAGATCATTCACTTCACGGACTTCGACCGACTTTACATAGCGATCTTCAGCCAGGCCGGTCGGGATGCTGGGGATATCACCCCACCAGTCAGCCGCAGTGCCTTCTACAGTAATGTCTTGCGTGCGCACGATCAGGTCCGGCTCACCGGCTGACCAACGGGTGCCGTCATCGAACTCCAGCGGCGCCGGCGCATCAGCCACATCGCCTTCAGGCACACCACTGCGGGCCCAGGAAGAGATTTTTGCCAGCTCTTCGTCGGTCAGCGAGGGATCCTGCTTGTAATCCTGAATGCCAACATCTTTTTCTGCGTACCAGGGCGGCATCGCGCCAGCACGGTCGCGCAGATGCGTACGATATTCAACCAGACCCGCATAGGGCACGACGTCATCGTAGGACACCAGAGACATCGGCGCCACGCCCTCAGGCCGGTGGCAGCTCTGGCAGCTACGCTGCAAAATGGGCGTGATATCTTTGTGGAAGGTTACTTCATCAGTCGCTGACTGCGCTGATACGGTTAATGGCAGCACGAAACCAGCAGCTGCGACGAGCTTTATAGCCCAACCCATGACGGGCACACTTCGATGGGAGAGTTGCAGCATCCTCATGGGACACCTCCTTTGTTGTTGTTACTAATGACACGCTGATTGGAACATGAAAATACGACCTTCGTCTTGCTGATTAATAACAATCTCTGACGAATTTTTGAAATTACGCGTATTTTGTCCGGATTTCACCGGGCGCACGCTACGCTGACTGTGGCGGACATGGTATAAAGCCGGTATTGCTTGGCCATGCCCAAATCCATTGAGATTTCACATTGTGACCACTTTTTAGGACAGTAGCAGTAATGACAGTAGCAGTAATGAAGATTGCAGTGAGCACCAGAACCCGACAACCACACCTGGCAGCCCTGTTGCTGGGCGCTTTCCTGCTACTTTGCGGCAGCAGCGCCATTGCTCAGCACTATTCGCACACGTATCGTTATACCGGGGATGTGGAAATTGACCACATCCCCGACCATGACGATATATTGCCGCAAGCCCCCGACAACCTGATTCTTCGCTTCAGTGCCGGTGTCACGCTGGTCAAACTGGTCGTTAAAACCGCCGACGAGAAAGTGGTCAACATCAATTTCCGTTACAACCCGGTGGCCAACCGTGTATTCATCTGGCCCATGCCCGAGCTGCCCGAGTCTGATTACTATGTTGTTGACTGGGGCGTCATTGATCCAGTGCAGAAGCTGATGTCAGGGCAGTTTCTGTTCTCTGCCGGCCCGGATGCCTTGCTGCCCAGCAGCCTGGTCACCGAGGAAGATGAAGAACATATCATGGTGCCCGATTATCGCCTTGTCGACCCGTCCAGTTTCCGGGCGATCACCCCGCGCAACTGATCAGCCCGGCCGCACCGGTCAGCGCACCAGCACTGGAAAGTGGCAGGCAACATAGTGATTTTCGGAGTGCGCTCAGTGCAGAGTAGCGTGCGGTGGACGGACCAGACCGCCGGCAAAATCCGGATGCAACAGGTCAGTCTGCTTGACCATCAGCAGATCGTGACGCACCAGCTTGTCGTACTCACCGACCGAGACCACATCAACTTCTTCCAGCAGGACACAGACCACGTCTTCGCCGTCCATGTCTACCACCACACAGCGCTTGAAACCGTCCAGGGTATTGAGTGACGCAAAACTACCGATGTCACAGGCGTGGGGCGGGTATCTGCCAACTGAATTGTTGAGCATGCCGTAGGAGGAATATGCCGTGCCGAAACCGGCTGCCGCAACCATATGGATAATGTCTATGATTTCCGGATCGGTCAGATCTACGCGCACCGATTCGGCAACTGGCGCCGTTTCGCCCTGCTGCTGGCAGGTTACCAGCTTAAGGAACAGGTTCATGTCATCCTGGTTCCATTCCAGCATTTCTTCGCGCTCGGAGCGCGTACTGTCGGATGAAAAACTGACAACACTGGTTTCGATTGTCAGGTCGTTGCGATCGTCTTCGGACTCGAAGGGCACAACCATGGACACCATACAGAAACCTTCGCTTGATTCTGCACTGAGGCGCCAAAGAAAAGGAATATTGCCGGAGAGCTCAACCATGATGCGTAAGACCCATGAAAAATCTGGTATTGATACGATAGCACTTGTGCCTGGATTGCACCAGTGGAAATCCGGCTCGCGCTTTGGAGACAAGGCACTATATGTGGGCACAGTGGTAACATTTCAAGACCCAGGATGAGTCATCTCTTCTCACTTTATCGTGGGCAATGCACCAGCGGTCGACGCGAGCAAAAAAAACCAAAATGTGGATTGACGGGACACGGTAACTATGGTCGTTTTGCGAGCCAATGTTGTCCACAGAATCTGTGGATAAGTCTGGTGATAACTTGCAAAGAAAAGCCTAAAACGCTGGTAAAATGGTCGCTTGACTTAACTTGATCAAATTTTGATCAAATTTATTATCCATAATATTCAACGTGTTAGCATATTTTAAGGCGTTAATTTGAAATATTGCAAACATTGACACAATTGGTTGACAACGCAGACACCCATGTGAATAAAATTCAGCGTTCCTCATAGGCGACTGCAAGTTTGTGTCGTTTTCCCTATGTTTTTTCAAGGAATTTTTTCCTATAATACGGGCCTCAATTTTATTGTCAGAAATGGACGACCGCTTACCGATGAAACGCTCGCTGATCATTATTACTGTCATCGCCTGCCTGGTCATCGCTGGCCTGTTCGCTCGTACGTTGCATCAGCAGAATGTGGCGGTGGAACAAAGCAGCGCTCTGGTCATGACAGTCACCGCTGACGTGCTGGTCAACTGGTATTCAGAAACGCTTCGCCAGAACGCCACCGGCGCGCTGCGCGACAGCGAAGGCGCAGACGCTATGCAGCGGCGCTACGTGCGCCTGGGCCGACGCCTGGGCGCACTGCAGGAGATTTACGACATCAAGTATCAAGTGGACATCCCGGGGTGGTGGCAAGCAGACGGCACTGCCAGCGCAGCCTACACTATGAGCGCCAGATTTGAATCCGAGGTGGCAACAATCAACGTCGAACTGGTTCGGCAACAAGGGCGCTGGCTGCTCAGCGGCTACGATATACGGCCACCGGCGGTCGCGTCATGAGCGCGGGCGTTTAATGGCGACTGTCATTAATGGTTCGAGACATCACGGTCGTTGTCAGTATTTTCAGCCGATACCTTTGAAGCCGGCAAAAGCCTGCGCCACATCAAGCGCAAACCTTTGACCACCACCAACAACAGCAGCGCTGCCAGCATGGCGGCCAGCAACACCAACGCGCTGCCAACCAGGAACCACAGCAATTCAGCGCCAGGAATGTTGTAGGACACCGTCAGCGCATAAATCGAACCCAGCGCAACAATCAGACCGCCGATCACGGCCCGGTTTCGACGTAAAATTCTGTATCGTGATTTACTCAAAGTCTGGTCCTTTTGGTTTGCCGCCCATGTCTGCAAAACTTGCCGCGCACAGGGGATACTGACTGCAACCCCAGAACACACCGTTCTTGCCGCGCCGCTGCCTCAGCAGATGACCACAGCGCGGACAGCGCCATGCGTCGGCTGGTTTGCCATCATCATCAGGCAACGTCACTTTACAGCCCTTATTGTAACCGGTGCAGTACCAATAATCGCCCCGCTTAGAGTGGGCGCCTGGTTCACCTGCCGCCGTATCCGCTTTCACTTTCGCCTCAGCATGTACCAGCGGGCGCGTGCACACCGGACACCGATAGCGCTCGTTGGGCGTATCCGACGGCTGCCCGTCAAGGTCATACAGTTTCTTGTCGCAGGCCGGATAGGTGCTGCAACCCCAGAACGGCCCCATTTTACCTGTGATGCGGCGCATCGGATTGCGACAGCGCGGGCAATAAACCGCGCGCTGAGGGCTGGAGTCACTTGCCGCCCCGGACGTTGCCGTAGTTAAATCCTGTTCAACATGGCCTGCCTCGCCGTTTTTTACGGACTCAGGGGGTTCTGGCTCAATGCCGTCAAATAGATCTGCACACATGCAATTTGCCTCCAGATCAGACCCGGATCACACTCAGGTCCCCCGTCGCGCCTTCATCCTGTTATGTTACCCGTGCCAGCCTTGACTGCAGACTTTGCAACAGCTGAGTATTTTCCTGCGCAGTGCCGACGGTGACCCTGAGTTTATCGCGCAAGCGTGGCTGATCAAAGTATCGCACCAGAATGCCGTCATCTTTCAACCCCTGGTACAACTGCTGCGCCCGCTCTGTCTTCGTTTCCTGTGAAGCTGTCGGACTCTCGGGCACCGTTGCGAGCACAAAATTGCTTTCGCTGGGAACGACATTAAACCCCATGTCGGTCAGCGCTGTGCTCAACCGCGCGCGCTGGTCACGGATTTTCTGCCAGTTCAAGGCAGCCTCGTCACGGGCAACCAGCGCCGCCGTGGCCAGATGTTGCGAAAGTGCGTCAGTATTGTAGCTGTCGCGGGTTTTATACAACATCGGCGCCAGCAAGGACGCCGAGCCGATACCGTAAGCAAATCGAAGCCCAGCCAGGGAATAGCCCTTGCTCATGGTGCGCAAGAACATGACGTTGTCGAAGTCATGAATCAAGGGTACGGCATCGTAATTGAGCGCCGGATCAATGAAGTCGGCGTAGGCTTCATCAATCACGAGCACACCTTTGAACTCCGCCGCGATTTCGCGCAACCGGGACACCGGCAGCAGCTGACCGGTGGGCGCGTGAGGATTTACCACAAACGCCAGCCTGGCGTTGACCGTATTCAACTGCGCCGCAAAATCCTGTGGCAATGACCAGTCATCGTTGAGATTGACACGACTGACCTTGCAGCCCTGAACGGCGGCCAGCACGGGATACAGCGAGTAACTCGGTTCAGCCATACCCAGAGTCTCACCTGAATCCACGAAGGTGGTGATCGCCAGACGTAACAGCTCGTCACCGCCGTTGGTCGCCATGATATTGTCACGAGAAACGCCATGGACGGCTGCCGCGACATCCCTGAAGCCGTTGGCAAAAGGTTGTGGATACCGACGCAACTCGTCCACCCGCAGGTGCTTCAGAGCGTCAACGACCGCTGCCGTTGCCGGATACGGGTTCTCGTTGGTATTGAGCTTGATCACGTGTTGTTGAGCGGGCTGTTCGCCCGACGTGTAACCTGCCATGTCGCGGATATTCGGTCGTTCGTAGGTCATACCGGGTTTTGCCTGTTATCAGTTAAATCAGTTCCTGTCGTCATTCACGGCACATAGGTAAGTGTGCGATTATTCCAGCCACGCCGCCAACGCTCTTCGCCGCGCTCTACTGGTGCGTTTTCAATGCGGCGCGCCAGCACCTGACGAGCCGCCGCTGCAAACTGCTCAAGCACGGTGCCGCCATCAGGGGTGGCCAGGATTGTTTCCAATACTTGCAACAGACCCCAGCCATGGCCCTGGTAGCGCTCGCTGAGGGCAGTGCCCTCGCCTTTAAAGTTGACATAGTCGATCAGTGCGTACATGCCGTGTGGCGCTTCACTGTTGGCGACACGATAGAATTCTTCGGCGACGGCATCAGATTGCTCGCTGGCGGCCATCAAGGCCGGGAGGCTGCGCGCCAGCCGGCGGACAATAAACTCGGCCTGAATACCCCGAGTATCGTTCAAGAATATCCGCAAAGCTTGCATACGAGGACTGTCGATGTCGGCCAGAAAGGTTTCGCGATCTGACCACGGCGCCGCCCAGCCCGGCAGACCGGCAATCCAGTCCGGCAGATCAACTCCACGTGCCACATAATACCCGAGCAGGTCCGGAAAGCTCTCTACAAAGCGCTCCTTTTGATCCTGGCGATACCAGATAAAATGCCCGATGCCCAACGATGGAAAATCCTCGCCAACATTCCAACTGGTCAGACATGACAATTGGCGATTACATTCGTTTTGAAATATCTGGTCAGCAACCCAGCTGGCCTGCGACTCATCAAGTGCCGGCATACGCTCAGCACCCCATGCCCGCCCAGACAGAAGCACCCCGGCAAACAGAACCAATAACACAAGAACAGTCAGTACTCTGTCCGCACTTTTGTACATTAACCCTCTCATACATAGGTCCTGTGTCTGCGCCGCCGGGCAATGGCCCCACTGGCAGAGTGATTTAGTCTAATGCTGTGGGCAGGCGCATTGCTGTCAATCAAGTGGCAGGGACAGAATCAGGGCATCTTCCCGGAACGAGCTGCCTGCTTCGCTGGGGTAATAGTGCCTGCGTTCACCCACCTGTACAAACCCCATTGAGTAATACAATGCCCGAGCGCCCTCATTGGAGGGGCGTACTTCCAAGAAGCAGGTGTCAGCACCCAGTTTGCGTGCCTGCGCCAGCAGATGCTGCAACATGCGCCGACCGTAGGCGTTGCGCCGGAAGGCCGGGTGCACACACAAGGTCAATACATGGCTCTCGCCCACAGCCGCGCTGAGCACACCGTGCACCAGTATATTGTCGCGGGTCGCCAGCACCCAGCACTCGTACCCAGCCCGCAAGCAGTCCAGAAAAATGCGTTTGCTCCAGGGATTGGGATAGGAGATATCTTCGTTGTGAACCACAAAATCGAGGTCACTGGGCCGCATGCGACGGCATATCACCTCGTTTGAGTCGGTCATTGTCTGCAACATTGAATCTGAAAACCTGTCCTGTACCAATGGTTACTCCGCGCTTCGATGCAAGCGATCACGCAACGACTTCATGGATTGCCAGGCCGAACGCTTCAACGCATTATCGACCTCCATCGCGTGCAGGGATTGCGTGCGCAGCATGGCGAAACCAAACTGTCGGTGCACGAATAGTGCACCATTGTGGTCTTCATCGGACCCACCCGTGTCGCTGTACAGGAACGGCGGAGTGTCATCAGCCAGAATCAGCAACGCGGCCGATGCCTGTTCGCGCAGACGCCTGGCCACGAATCCATCAACGGCCTGACGCGCCGCCAGTTGCCCGGTGGGCAGACCCAGGTCCCCCGGAAACGGCCAGTGAAACGTTTGCTCCTGCAAGCGTAACTCCTGCCAGTCCGGACTGAGGGCCACCAGGATGCGCTTCAGCATCTTTGCGCAGGCGCTGTTCAGCCGATCAGCATCCGGTGGCAGCATTGCCAGCACGGACAGACGTTTGTCGACATTAAACCAGCTGAAAGCAAACTCCGGCGTCTCCCAATCAACGGTCGGCCCTTCAATAGTCGGCCCTTCAGCTGTCGGCCTATCAGCAGCACGTCGGCCGCCGACACGCTGAACGTCTGCTAGTTGCTCCCGAGCCTGGTGTGAACCGGATAGCCCAGCAGGCTCGTTCGCAGCCGCCTGGCTTGTGCCCGGCACTGCCGCGCGCTGAGGCGCGGCGGGCTGAGGCCTATCCTGCGTATGAGGGCCGTGCGTATCAAGGTCCCGCATATCAAGGTCCTGGGCAACGACATCACCGCTGTGCGATGATCCAGCGCCGGGCAATGCTGCCCGCGGAAACCAGCACTGAATGCCCATTTCCCGCAACAATGTCTGTCTGCGATTTTCCCTCGCCATTCAAAGGCTCCATCAATGTAATGCGAATTCGATTGCTGGTGGATCTCTATTATAAAGCAGAGAGGACCCGATGCACCAAAGCTATCTTGCGGCAACACCACAAACAATTGTACGCCTGCAGCAAACATGTTTGAATCTAGGTTTTTTACAAGCAAGGTATAACCCTATGAAAGCGTTGCTGTGCAAATCCTATGGACCTGCCGAAGATCTTGTTCTGGAAGTGGTCGCTGACCTGGAACCCCTGCCGGACGAAGTCATCGTAGATGTGTATGCAGCATCGCTTAACTTCCCCGACACCTTGCAAATCCAGGGTAAATACCAGTTTCAACCACCCATGCCGTTTTCTCCCGGTTCTGAAGTGGGAGGCATCATCTCCGTTGTCGGCCCTGCTGTGGAAGGATTTGCAGTCGGCGATCGCGTCATGGCGACACCGTCCGTAGGCGGTATGGCTGAGCAGGTCAAGGTACCTCAGGCCAGCTTGCGCAAAATCCCGGACAGCATGGATTTCAAAACGGCGGCGGGTTTCGCCATGGTGTACACGACCTCTTACCACGCACTGAAGCAACGCGCCAATATTCAGCCCGGTGAAACCCTGCTGGTACTGGGCGCCAGCGGCGGCGTCGGCATGGCAGCGGTGGAACTGGGCAAGCTGATGGGTGCGCGCGTTATCGCCGCGGCCAGCAGCGATGAAAAACTGGCGTTTGTGAATCAGGCGGGACCGGATGAGCTGTTGAACTACGGTGACGGTGAGCTGAAAGAGAAGGTGAAAGCATTGACCGACGGTAAGGGCGCTGACGTCATTTACGATCCGGTGGGCGGCGACCTGTTTGACCAGGCCACGCGCTGCGTCAACTGGAACGGACGCTTGCTGGTGGTGGGTTTCACCAGCGGCCGCATTCCGTCGTACCCGGCCAACCTGGCGCTGCTCAAGGGCAGTTCGATGATGGGCGTGTTCCTCGGACGTTTCCGCAAGGAGGAGCCGGAGGCCTATGAGCAGAACTTCCACGAGCTGTTCGATATGTACACGGCGGGCAAGATCAAACCCATCGTAACCAAATCGTTTGCCTTCGAGGACTACGTCGCCGCCTTCAACGTCTTCCGCGACCGCAAAGTCATGGGCAAAGTCACTTTCGAGATCCGCCCGGAATAATCACGCTCGGTCGATTGCACTAGCCCTTCGGGTGGTGGGTGGCGGCTTGAGTAGCGTATGGGACCCTTGGACGGTCGCATCCGAGCCCCCCAGGGATGGGTTCACGGGCGTCTACGAAAGCCGCCACCCACCACCCGGAGGGCGACCGGATCAGCTTCCCGACTAAAGTAACAGACCTCAACACTAAAGCCCCACGCAACCGAGCGGTTGTACGCCAATTCAGCAATGATGCGGCCTGCCGACAGATCTCAACGACAACCGCTCTTGATTCCCCTTCCCGCCTCCGTATAATGTTGCTCTTTCGTTTTCAGCATTCCGGCGACAAAATCACTATGCTTACAGCCCAGCAAATCGAGCAAGATCTGGCAAAACTCAAAAACATCGTCATCAACATGCGCGAGAAAACCGGACCGCTCGGCGTCAAAACGGTCACTATCGACGGCATCGAACAAACCGTTTTTGCCAACATTCCGCAGAACCTGCGAGAGATCTACAGACTCAGCCTGAACGCCGCCGACAAAGAATTCCTCGTCTACGAAAACGAACGCTACACCTTCGCTCAGACACTCGCCATTGCTCAAAACATCGCCCAGGTCCTGATCAACCAATACGGCATCCAGAAGGGCGACCGCGTTGCCGTGTGCTCCCGCAACTACCCGGAATGGTGCATGGCCTACATGGCCACCACCATGATCGGCGGCATCGTGGTCCCCATGAACTCCTGGTGGCAGAGCAGCGAACTGGTCTTCGGGCTCAAGGACAGCGGCGCCAAAGTGCTGTTTGCCGACCAGGAGCGTATTAACCAGCTACAATCAGGAAGCGAACAACTCGACGTCAAGATCATTGCCATCAAACCTGACGCCCGTACAACCGAGTTCCCGGAATTCTACGCACTGGCCAGGACTGCGGCCAACGGGCCACAGCATGACCTGAACGCCATCGAACTGGCGCCCGAGGACGACGCCTCCATCATGTACACCTCAGGCTCCACCGGCACCCCGAAAGGCGTTTTATCTACCCATCGCAATATCGTCAACGCGCTGTACAGCTGGATTTTCGGCAAAGAAGCAACCGACATTCTGCGCCCCGAACTGGTGGAAAAAAGCCCCGAGTTTGATCCCGGCATTCTCTCCAATGTGCCCCTGTTCCACGTCACCGGCTGCCACGCTCAGTTTCTGCTCAGCTTCGTCTACCAGCGCAAATTTGTCATGATGTACAAGTGGAATGCGGAAAAGGCCCTGGAACTGATTGCGGCTGAACGGCTCTCCGTGCTGCACGGCGTGCCCACCATGACCTGGGAAGTGATGCACTCACCCATGTTCGACAACACCGACCTGCGCAGCCTGCGCACCGTGCAAAGCGGCGGCGCCGCTCGTCCGCCAGGCCACCTGGCCACAATGCAGAAAAAATTCAACGCCATTGTTCAGCCCGGACTCGGTTACGGCCTGACGGAAACCAATGCCATAGGCGCCACCATTACCGGCGCCTTTTATCTGGCAAAACCGGAAAGCACTGGCCGCCCGGCACAACCCGTCACTCAGATCCGCATTGAAGACACCGACGGCAACGTCGTGCCTGACGGCGGACCCGGTGAAATCTGCATCAAGGGTGCGACCGTCATGAAAGCCTACTGGCAGCGACCCAAAGAAACCGCCGACGTCATCAAGGACGGCTGGTTCCACACTGGTGATATCGGCCTGCTCGACGAACACGGGTTCCTGATCATCAAAGACCGCGCCAAGGATATTGTCATCCGTGGCGGCGAAAACGTCGCCTGCGCGGAAGTGGAATATGCCCTGTCCGAGCACACCGATGTGTTTGAAGCCGCCGTCTATGGACTGCCCGACGAACGCCTAGGTGAGATCGTCGGTGCCACTGTCATGATAAAACCCGGCGCCACACTGGGCGAAGCGGATCTGCAGGAGTTCCTGCGCGGACACATTGCGCACTACAAGGTACCCAGTCATATCTGGTTCGAGACCGAGCAACTGGCGCGTATCGCCTCCGGCAAAATTGCCAAAAAGATCCTGCGCGAACAGGCTATCCAGCGTCTCCACGGTGCCTGATACTGCCACGCAGTTGCTCATCGCACGCAGGTAAGTACCCGATTTGGGCCTGCGTGTGACCCCCGCCACATGGCTTGAAAAAATATTTTAAAGCTATTGCTTTCTTCGATTTTATAACCATAATCCGCATCGTGAAGACCGGTCCGGCCAGACCGCTCCAAAAGGGCAGTTTAGCAGGCATAAAACCTGCTTCATGCGTCCTGATATCACGCTGATTTCAGGGACGCTGGATGGTGACTGACGCTGTAATCCATCGCGGTCACGTGCTCATAGGGATTCCGCAACCGGGGTTTACGAGAGAGGTTTCACATGAAAAGTCATTCGTGGGACGAATTAAACGACAGTCCAAAAGATTTTTTTGACTCAGGCGCTTTCTTGCCGGAGGCCGAGTTTGATGAAGAGCCCCAGGACAAGCACGGTCAGCGCCGCCGCTTGACCGAGCTGCGACGTCGGACCGAGGAACGTCTGGACTGGAAACGTATGTCCGGCGATCTTCAATTTGATGACGGGGAAGACAAACACTTCTCAGGCGACAGTTTCAGCTCCGACTATCTCAATAATGCGGACGACCCGGTCGACGATTAAGCACCGAATCAGTAAAAGGGGGACGTCACCTGACGTCCTCACCCACAAAGCTTTCACAAGCTGGGAAAGTATGACTTATTGCTTAGCAATTGCGGTAGATGCAGGCCTTGTGTTCTGTTCTGATTCACGCACGAACGCCGGCATTGATCGGGTCAGTACTTACAGCAAAATGTTCCGTTTTGGTGTTGATGGCCAGCGTCAGTTTGTGATCCTGTCATCTGGCAACCTGGGCACCACCCAGGCCACGATCGGCCGCGTCAAACGTGACATCAAAGAGCGCGCCATGCAAAGCCTGCTCACCGTGGAAACGATCAGTGAGGCAGCCGACTACCTGGGCGCCATCAGCCGCACGGTGCAGGAAAAACACGAAGCGCACGGAACCGGTTTCGAGGCCAGTTTCATCCTCGGCGGCCAGATTGCCGGCAAGAAACATCGCATCATGATGGTCTATCCCGAAGGCAACCACATTACCAGCTCGCGCGACACACCTTATCTGCAGATTGGCGAGAGCAAATACGGCAAACCCATTCTGGATCGTATCCTTACCCGCGAACTGAACCTGGACACCTGCGCACTGTGTGCATTGGTGTCCATGGACTCCACCATGCGCAGTAACCTGAGCGTGGGGCCACCCATTGAAATGCTGGTTTACCGCACTGACGTTTTAACGCTGGAGACGCCACTGCGCTTTGATGAAGACAGTGAGTTCCTGAGGGAAGTCAAACGCAGCTGGGATCAGCGTTTGAAAGACGCCTTCCGCCAAATGCCCCCGTTCGCCTGGGCCGCCGCCTGGGACAAAAATCCCGGCCGCGCCGTCAACTACAACGACGACCAGGACTGACCGACATACTTCTTTGTTTTGAGTCCGCTTGCCGTGACTGGGTGTCACCTGAAGGCTTATACCTGACCATGGCTGCAGACCTCGATCATGCCCCTGATGGTGGACGACTGATCGGGGCTGCGGGACATCCGTCGAGGAACAATCAGGGCGCCAGCGGCGACCGTTCCAAGGCAGACTCCCGTAGCTCCGGACAGGCGAGGCGCTGTCCCTAGCGAGCCTGTTTCAGGCGGTCAATACGCTCGCTCAACGGTGGGTGCGTCATGAACAGCTTGCTGAAGGTATCACGCGCCTTGTTATTGATGCCAAATGCCACCAGTTCATCCGGCAAATGATTCGGCTGCCCCGCCTGCAAACGCTCCAGCGCCGCAATCATATTCTGCCGACCAGCCAACGCAGCACCACCCGCATCAGCACGGTATTCGCGCTGACGGCTGAACCACATCACAATGGTCGACGCCAGAATTCCCAGCACTAACTGCGCGACGATCGAGGTAATCCAGAACGCCGGCCCATGGCCCTGCTCGGTTTTGAAGACGACTCGATCCACAACATGACCGATAACCCTGGACAGGAAAATCACAAAGGTATTCACCACGCCCTGAATCAGGGCCAGCGTCACCATATCGCCATTGGCCACGTGACTGATCTCATGTGCCAGCACCGCCTCTGCTTCCTGCTTTGTCATCGTTTTCAGCAGACCCGAACTGACCGCCACCAACGCGCTGTTTTTGGTAGCCCCGGTAGCAAAGGCATTCACATCAGGGGATGGAAAGATGGCCACCTCCGGCATCGCGATG
>Ga0136557_1000967_pt1 | contig 19924 bp, 19 predicted proteins | sample AntRauTorckE6832_FD_104796 | JGI IMG/M metagenome (GOLD analysis project Ga0136557, IMG submission 104796) | Saline lake microbial communities from Rauer Islands, Antarctica - Metagenome Torckler E6 #832 | ecosystem: Environmental > Aquatic > Non-marine Saline and Alkaline > Saline | place...
AATTGCAGCCGGTCGTAAATATCTGACTTACACCCTTACAGCCGGACTCCTCCTGATCGCTGCTGCAGGAATCACCTATTCCCTAACCGGAACACTTGATTTCCAAGCCGGTGGTATCTTTGAAGGTGTTGAGCTTTCACAAACCATGGCCGTCACAATCTTCATTCTATTCCTTGGCGGGGTTGGTGTGAAAGCAGGTATCATGCCTTTACACAGCTGGCTCCCTTCAGCGATGGCTGCCCCTACCCCTGTCAGTGCGTTATTGCACGCCGTGGCTGTAGTAAAATCGGGTGTTTTCGGAGTGATCCGCGTCGTTGGATTTATCTTTGGTCCTGAGGTGATGGCTGAATTCGGCCTCAATGATATTTTAATGGTGCTTGCCGGATTTACTGTAATTGTAGCTTCCCTCCTCGCCTTTGCACAAGACAACTTGAAACGACGGCTCGCATATTCTACCGTGGGACACCTCTCCTATATTGTATTGGGAGTTGCTCTTCTCACTGAAACCGGACTCATCGGAAGCATCATGCACATTTCCTTCCACGCCACCATGAAGATCACGCTGTTTTTCTGTGCGGGTGCCATTATGGTAAATCTGCATAAAAAGAATATCAGCGATCTCAATGGAATTGCCAAAGTTATGCCGTGGACCATGGCCGCTTTCGTGATCGGCTCTATGGGACTAGCCGGAATTCCTCCGGTAAACGGATTTGTAAGTAAATGGTATCTCGCCTCCGGAGCTCTGGAAGGCGGAATGATACTCCCTGTGATCATTTTGGTAGTCAGTGGATTGCTAAACGTCGGGTATTTCTTCCCCATCATTCACCGGGCGTATTTCCGCAAAGGCGGCCCTGAATTGGAAGGCCATTCGGAAGCTTCACCATTCATGGTGGTTCCGTTATTTGCGACTGCTGTTTTATCCATTTTATTTGGATTAAATCCCGACCTGTTCTTCAACTTCTTTGATATGGCAACCTCGGTAGCCTCAAGCATTTTTAACCCACTGTAACTATGAAAAACTGGCACTGGATAGCACTTGGTACTTTACTTATTGTGAGCTTAATTCTGGAGTTCACCTATCTCGCAGATTATGCCTCCCATTGGTGGAATCACGTGCCTGCATTTTATGCACTTTGGGGCGGACTCGGATGTGCTGTTTTAATTTTTGTTTCCAAAGGATTAGGTAAAATTTTAATCTTAAGCGACGAAGACTATTATGATGCTTGAGCTTCTCACCATACCAGCTGTTATACTTATTCTTGGAGCTTTCCTACTTCCACTGATGCCGGAACGTATGCGTAGTGGCATGTTTATTTTGTTTCCAATTATAGCGCTTTGGCTTCTGTGGAATCTTCCTGAAGGAAATCTTCTTCAAGTATCCTTTGCCAGTTATGAATTAGAGCTTTTAGCCGTAGACGGACTGAGTCGCATCTTCGGAATTATCTTTGCTCTGATCACAATAATAGGTGGAGTCTACGCTTACCATATTAAAGATCTCGGACAACAAAGTTCGGCTTTAGCCTATGCAGGCGGCGCTTTAGGAGTAACTTTTGCCGGAGATTTCTTTACCCTGTTTATCTTTTGGGAAATTATGGCGGCAGCTTCCTCTTACCTGATCTGGGCAAGAAAAACTGAAGAATCTGCCAAAGCCGGTATGCGTTATTTATTGGTTCATATTTTTGGCGGAGGGTTATTATTCACCGGTATCTTATTGCACCTTAGCAGCGGAGGTTCTCTATATATCGATAGTATTGAGCCTGCTTACACAGCAGCTAATATATTCATGCTGTTGGGAGTGGCGCTAAATACAGCTGTTCCACCGCTCCATGCATGGCTGGCCGATGCGTATCCAAAAGCCACTATAACCGGTGCCGTTTTCATGTGTGCACTAACCACTAAGTCTGCCGTTTATGTGATGATCCGCCTCTTCCCCGGTTGGGAGATCCTGATCTGGGTTGGAGTGATCATGGCCATCTATGGAACTATTTATGCATTGCTTGCCAATGATATTCGCGAAATTTTAGCCTACAGTATCATTAGCCAGATTGGTTATATGGTTACGGCAATAGGTATCGGATCAGAATTGGCATTAAATGGAGCCACAGCTCATGCTTTCAATCACATCATTTATAAATCCCTGCTATTTATGGCAGCCGGAGCTGTTATTCACGCAACCGGAACCAGCAAGCTAAGTGAGTTGGGTGGGTTTGCTAAAAAGATGCCGTTGGTCATTGGACTATACATGGTTGGTGCTTTATCCATTTCAGGAATGCCATTACTAAACGGATTTGTAAGTAAGACCATGATCTCAGGAGCGCTTGGGGATGCTCACCTGGAATGGCCTATTCTACTTTTACTGATCGCAACCATTGGAACCTTCCTACATACCGGTCTTAAACTGCCTTACTATACGTGGTTTACTGAGAAGAAAAGTAAATTTGAGGTTTCTGCCATCCCAATAAATATGAAAGTAGCGATGGGAATTGGAGCCTTTTTCTGCATCCTGTTTGGAGTGGCCCCACAATTACTTTACAGTCAGCTTCCTTACCCAACTGACTTCCAGCCATTTTCTATCTATAACTTTGTGGAGATGATACAGATTCTTGTATTGGCATTTGTAGGATTCTGGTTCCTGAAGAAACATCTAAACATTTCTTCTACTATTTCTTTGGACACTGACTGGTTTTATCGCCGCCCAGCAGGCGTAGTTCGTACCGTATTTGTTGAAACTCCTAACAATCTCTTTGGTTTTGCGGAAAGAATTACACTTAGTTTGGCAGAAAAGCTTTCTGGAACATCTAAAAACCCGTTGCGATTATTGTTGCCGGCTTTTGTAACGGAAGGACGAGAAATTAAATCAGATGGGTTTACAGCCTCTATGAGTGCCGCATTGGCCTTTATCTTATTTGGATTTCTGGTTGCTATATTAGTAGCTCTCATTTAGATCCTTGGGTTTATAAAATTCCCCAAATCAGACGGGTTGCCATAGCTACTGCTAAAACGGCAAATCCCCACTGAAGATATTTTCGGTTTACTTTGTGATTCAGGAAAACACCCCCAAATCCACCGGTCAATCCTCCTAAAGCAAGTGGCAAGGCTGCTCCAAAATCTACATATCCTATTGTAAAATCAGTTATCCCCGAAACAGCTCCGGCTTCGAAAGCAAGCTGAAGCCACCCGGTAGTTACCATAATGGTCATGGCAAGCTGAGAAACACTTACCGCTTTTCTGAATGGCTGATGATAGAACAAGTTCATTATGGGCACCATCACCCCGCCTCCGCCAACACCCGCTAAAGCAGCTACAAATCCTCCTAGGCCTCCGGTAACTGAAGATTCCTTTACACTCAGTTTGGAATACTCTCTATCAAATTCATTGTAGGTATCTTTACCTCTTCGAAACATCATCGTAGCCGCATAGAGTAAAATAAGACTGAAAAATATTACGAATTCGGTGCGGCTGTAATACGGAGAAGTAATCACCAATTTCCCCAAAAAAACCCCAACGGCTCCTAAAATTCCCAGCCTGATTCCTTCCTTCCAAAAAATATTCTTCTGAATCCACTGGCGTGTCGTACTCCCAAAAGCCGCAATAAAAGTGCAGAACAGCCCCGAGGCAACCGTCCACAAAACGGGGTTTTCAACTCCTTCACCCTCAAACAAAAAGAATAATACCGGGGTAAAAATAATACCACCGCCTATTCCCAATAAGCCGGCCAATATTCCCGCCACCAGTCCAATAAGTAAAAGAATAGCTAATTCTATCAAATGATGATCTCCCCTTTAAGATAGGTCACCGCTTCGCCTAAAATCTCTACACGATCGCCTTGCATCCGACATATGAGATCTCCTCCCCGCTTTGATATCTGCCGGGCTTTGAGTTCATTCTTATCCAGCCTTTTTGACCAATAAGGAGTGCTTTTGGTATGAGCTGAGCCAGTAACCGGGTCTTCATCTACCCCAGCTTGTGGCGCAAAAAACCGTGATACAAAATCGACTTCATCTCCCGGAGCCGTTACAATAATTCCCCGGGCATCTACTTCGCTAAGCATCCTGATATTAGGGTCAAGATTAGCAACTTCTTCCTCGGAATTGAGAACTACCATATAGTCGTCCGTTTTAAATGTATCTGTTGTTTTCGGAATACCAAGCGCTTTGAAAAGCACAGATGACGCTTCCACTTTTGGCATTTCATCAGCAGGAAAGTTCATGGTTAAAAAAGCACCCTCTTTTTTAACCGTCAGCAATCCACTTCGGGTTTTGAATACAACCTCATCTTCTTGGTATCCCAATTCCTCGAAAAGTACATGAGCTGCTGCTAGTGTGGCGTGTCCACAGAGATCTACTTCTACAGTTGGTGTAAACCACCTCAGCCGATAGCTTTCTCCCTCCCTAACAAAAAAGGCTGTTTCAGAAAGATTATTTTCGGCGGCAATAGCTTGCATATGTTCATCTGAAAGCCACTCTTGCAGTGGAACTACAGCAGCGGGATTCCCTTTGTAAAGTTCAGAGCTAAAGGCGTCAACCTGAAAAATAGGTAAATTCATAAATCTCGATCCTATGTATTTTTAAAATCTTATTATGCTAAAATAAGAAGCCATAATCTAATTCGCATATACCGTTACAACAACCTTATATTTGCTGCGATTCCTAATTATTTAGACATTCCTATGAGATATATAATCACACTAATTTTATTATTTACTATTCAGGATTATGCTTCGGCACAATTAAAAGCACAACTCGATACTATTTCTGTTACAGCTTCCCGTATCACTACTTCAATATCAGAAAGCGGAAAGTATGTTTCTGTGATTACGAGTGAGGATATTCGCCAGATGCCAATACAGTCGGTTGATGACTTGCTTCGCAACCTGCCCGGTATGAACATAAATGCTCGTCAGGGCTTTGGCATACAGGCCGATGTTGGTGTTAGAGGAAGTACGTTTTCCCAAGTTCTCTTTCTGCTTGATAACACTCCCTTGAATGACCCCCTAACTGCACATTTCAATACCAATATCCCGGTTTCACTTTCTGAAATTGGCCAAATTGAACTCATTCGAGGCCCGGCAAGTACTTCATTTGGAGCCGATGCCGTTGGCGGTGTGATTCACATCAAAACCAAAGCCTATATGAGGAGAGAAATAGAAGGGCAAGATCAGTTAAGTTCAAGAGCAAATGCCGATATTTCTGCTGGTCAAAACAACCTTCAAATCATAGATGCCACCGCTGGAGTCTCAAAAAATAAATGGGATTTTAGCACCTCTTTCAGAACCGCTCAGTCAGACGGACAAGAATTTATGAATCCCGGATTTGAAGAAGGCATCTCGAATAACAAAACCTATAATAGCTATTTTGAAATGATGAACCTTTCGGCTGCTTTGGCTGTGAGACTTAATGACAACTGGACCTGGTACGTACGCTCAGGACTTGAAAACCGCGATTTTGATGCACGATATTTCTATACGCGCAGTATTTATGATGAATCGGTTGAACAAATCGAAAGTCGCTGGGCTCTTTCTTCATTGACCTACGAGCAAGGTAATCACAGAACGGAAATAAATGCATCGTACCGTGATGTTGAAGATATTTTTAATTTCAATGATGCGATCTCTCCGATAAATAAGCACCAAACTGACTTACTCTATTTAAATGCATCCCATGAATACCGACTCCCTGAGAACAAGCTGAAGTCGGTTTCATCTTCACTAAATTACATGCGTTTTATGGTGGGCGGACAGGTATTGAACAAACAAATTGAAAGTACTGACCGCGGCGACCACGAAACAACTTCATGGGGAATGTATGGCATTCACACTATGAATTATGACTTTGGGTTGAGCTTGACCTCCAGCCTTCGTCTGCAATATGATCCTATTAGTGAATTCTCTCTATTGCCTCAAATCAGTGCTGCATATGATGCGGGTTCGGTTGTATTTCGATCCTCTATAGGGCGTGCGGTTCGTGAAGGCGATTTTACCGAGCGTTATATATCATCTGAAATTCCGAACCTTACCCCGGGCCGAAATATCGGAAACCCAGATCTTGTCCCTGAAACATCAACCACCTTTGATCTTGGAATGGACTGGACTCCCAAAAATAACCTTCGGTTTTCGCCAACTGTGTTTTATAGAACGTCGTCTAATTTGATTGACTATGCGTTAACCAATTCAAATAACATTGACAATGCAGACAACCTGCAAAATAATGAAGATTATTTTTACGCCTCTAATATTTCAGAGACGGATGTGTACGGGCTTGAGTTTTTGGGTTCACTTGCTTCAACGTTGAGCAGCAATACAACACTGAGAACAAATTTCGGATATACCTACATCAAAACGACAAGTGATCAAAATACGGTATCAAGGTACATCGCAAATCATCCTTCTCACCAGTTTAGTCTTGGTTTATCGTTTAACGCTGGTGATGTTTCAATTCAGTCTCAGTCTGAGTTTAACGTACGTTCGGAAGAAGCACTCACCCTTATCAACGCCGAAGTACCTGACCAATATTTTCTTACCAACTTGAGAATTGGCTACAAACCATTCGGGAATAAATTCCAGGTTTATACACAAATTCTAAACCTGACCGACACCCATTACCAGGAAATTCTTGGCGCTCCAATGCCGGGTCGATGGATGCTTGGTGGCGTAAAGTATAATTTATAGAATAGTAAGCTAGCTATAAGCAGCTATCAGCAAGAACTATCCGTACGGACTTGCTGACGGCTGAAAGCTTGAAACTATCTCAACCACCCATTCCTTTTCTGACTTTCTGAGCGGCTTGTATTATCCTTCATCTCTGTTTTGAAAGCTGAATCTTCTGTCACAATTAGTTGAACTGCTGCCTCTTTTCCCCATCGGCGAAAGATGACTTCAATTTCATCTCCGGGTGAGTAGGCGTTTAGAATTTCATCTACATTATTCACTGAGCTCAATCGTGTTCCCGCTATAGATACAATTTCATCCGTTGATTCAATTCCAGCTTTGTAAATAGGAGAGCCTTTGATGGCATTCGAGGTTAAAACCCCCACTCCATCTTCAATACGAATATTAGTTCCTAAACTCGCTTTACCCGGATTGGCCTTCCCAAAATTCACCCCAATACTTGCAAGCAACGACTCATAATCCGGCATTTGGCTGTCAAAGATGTATTTATTAAAGAAGTCGGATGCAAATTCTTCACCTGCATATTCGCCCAATGTAGCTTCAATATCCCGATTTGTGTAAGGCACTTCCGGCTTCCCAAATTCCTGCCACATCAATTTCATAAAGTCATCGAGATTTTTATCCCCATCCAGGTTTTGCAAAGAAAGGTCGAGAGCTAAGCCAAGTACACTTCCATAGGTGTAATAGGAAGTGAATGTATTCTCTTTGTTTTGAGGATCAACGGAGGTAGCTGCATCCACAAACGGTGCCTGGTAACTCATCTCAACCGGAGAGAAAAAATCTATTCCCGGACGATTAAAAACATAGTTAATGCCACCAGCCAAGCCTTCAATATATTCCTGCTCTGTACGAATTCCAGCTCGTGTCAAAATCAAATTGGTGTAGTAACTCGTAAATCCTTCGGCAAACCAAAGTTCGCCACTCATATTGGCTTCCTCAAAATCAAAGGGCTCCAGGCTGGCTGGCCGAATTCGTTCTACATTCCAGGTATGCACAAATTCGTGTGAAATGGTACCGATACTCGTTTCACCAAGTGGGCGTTCAAGCGATTTTGAATTGGTAACTACAGTAGAATTTCGATGCTCCATCCCGTCACCACTGGCATTGGGCATAAAGCAGTTTAGAAACACGTATTCCCCATAATCCAGTTCAGGCAGTTCACCAAAAACTTCTATTTGAGTATTAACGATCGCCATTACTTTGCCAAAATATTTATCCGCTTCAGAATTAGTAGAAAGGGTGTGAAGTGCCATTTTAACTAGCTGACCATCAACTTCTTCCTCCCTCTCATATAAATCTGCGATCTCAACCGGGCTGTCCAAAAAGTAGTAGAGATCGGGAGCATAATACAAAGTTCCTTCTATTGGCTTGAGTTGAGTGGCTATTTTCCAATCCAAATCTTCACGAACATCAAAATTGATCTCAATAGGCCGATGTTCATAATCACGAGCCCAAGCAAAAGTGGCCGGCATGTTGAGGTGAGCATGGGTCTCATCCACTTGCGAGTAGGTTCCATCACCCCGATTGGCAAATAAGGTATATTCAAATTTTACGGTTCCATCATGGCCGCTCACATTCCACTGGTGTGGATTTGAACGTGTAACTTCCAGCTCATTTCCTTCGCTATCAGTCGCCTTAACCGCGTACACATTCTTAGCAAATTCATGGAGTGCATATCTTCCGGGGGAAGTGCGACTCATCCTAACTTCTAAAACCTTGTCATCCAAATTGGTATAAATCACACTTATCTCAGCTTCATGATGAACGGCGTTCTCAAAAGAGATCTCGTATTTGGTGGTTGTCTGCGCTGTGAGTAATATAGTGAGAAGTGATAGAGTGAGAGTTAGTATAACTTTTCTCATGACAGAATTTTGAAGTTTTGATTTAATAGGCGGGAATATGGAGAGGAATAGGAAAAGGTTCAAGGTGTTAGGTGTTAGGTGTTAAATTTTGTGCTTGATAAATTTATTTTTTTAAAGGTATTGGATTTAAATCGCTCTTACTATTGGTATATAATCCCAATTAAATCATATAAGATAAAAAATTTTAAAAAACTGATAGTATGGCAACGGAGTATGGAACTTGCATCTGAAACCTGTAAAATCGTTGAAAAGCTTCCAAAAAGAGAATGATTTACTTACAGAGATCAGGTAGTAAGGGTTTCAATATCTATTCCTTCAAATATAGCTGAGGGTAGCAGCAGGGATAGCCGAAAAGATTTTAAGCGGTTTTTGAGAATTTCATTAGGCTCATGTTTTGAGCTTGAAACTCAATTATTAATGTTAGAACAGAATAAAATCATTGAGACAAATTTTCTAACTACAACGATGAACTTTAATGATGAAGTCCAGAAAATGCTCCATACATTACTCAAAAAGTAACTACTCGCGACTAACACCTTGCACCTAATACCTATTTTTCTTCGAGCCAAGAATAGGGATAACTTGGATCGTCTAATCTCATAGCTTCTTCGGTAACGTACATCGGGTGGAAAGTATCGATCATGACCGCGTACTCATCCGTTTCTTCAGCACCTATACTGGCTTCGGCTTTACCCGGTTGCGGTCCGTGGGGAATGCCACCTGGGTGTAGCGTGATATCCGCAAAACCAATACCTTCGCGACTCATAAAATCTCCTTCTACATAATAGATCATCTCATCTGAATCTACATTGGAGTGATTGTACGGCGCCGGAATTGATTCGGGGTGGTAATCAAACTTACGCGGACAGAAACTGCATACCACATAATTATGTCCCTGGAAGGTTTGATGCACCGGCGGCGGCTGATGAATACGTCCGGTGATAGGTTCAAAATCCCGAATATTGAAGATCCAAGGATACAGGTAGCCATCCCACCCGACTACATCGCAAGGATGATGATCGAAGGTGTAATGATGGAAACGACCTCCTTTTTTGATACGTACTTCAAACTCTCCTTCTTCAGGATGAAAAAGCTGCTCGGAGGGCAACCGAAAATCTCGCTCACAAAATGGAGAATTTTCCATGAACTGCCCCATGTCTGACATATACCGTTTGGGAAATTCTATAGGGCCTGTTGACTCAGAGACCAAAAATCGGTTTTCATCCGTCTCAAAATTCATTTGATAGGTCGTTCCGCGCGGCAGGAAGATGTAATCACCATACCCGAAATCGAGTCGGCCAAATACGGATTGAATATGTCCTTCGCCCTCATGAATAAATAAAAGCTCATCATGCTCACCATTCCGATAAAAGTAATCCATATTGCCTGTTGGACGTGCCACACCGATCTGAATATCGTTATTGAACATCAGCACTTTTCGACCGGTAATGGGATCTCCGCCAGCAGGAATATCTTTGGTCTTAAGCAAGCGGTGCCGCAGGGTTTTTTCATCTGCTTTCTTGACCTTGATCTCCGCTCCTTCTTCAATTTTAATCACCCTGGTTGGCATATGGTGATGATACAAAAGCGAACTGTTGCCATGAAACCCTTCCGCTCCAAACAGCTCTTCGGTATAAAGCTCACCATCTTCTCTGCGGAATATTGTATGACGTTTATGTGGGATTTTTCCTAATGCGTGATAATACATAATGTTAAATTTTGAATTTTTGAATGTTAAATGACTCTACATGCATTTAACATTCAATATTTAAGCATTTAAAATTAATCAAAGATTACCTCTAAGGTCTTGTTCACGTTCGATGGCTTCGAAGAGGGCTTTGAAATTCCCTTTTCCAAATCCACGAGCGCCTTTACGTTGAATGATCTCATAAAATAGCGTTGGTCGGTCTACAACAGGCTTGGTGAATATTTGCAGCAAATATCCCTCATCATCCCGATCCACTAAAATGCCAAGATCTTCAAGTTTTTCAAGTGGCTCATCAATTTTACCGACCCGGTCCTCTAATTCTTCGTAATACGTTGTGGGCACTTTCAGGAACTCTACTCCCCGGTCTCGAAGCTTACTCACGGTGTCGATGATATCACCCGTTAGCATAGCCACATGCTGCACACCGGGACCTTCAAAGAAATCCAGATATTCTTCGATCTGTGATTTTTTCTTTCCATCCGCGGGTTCGTTTATTGGAAATTTGATCATGCCTCGGCCACCGGCCATCACGCGGCTCATCAGGGCAGAATATTCGGTGGAAATATCTTTATCATCGAAGCTGATGTATTGGGTGAAACCGAGCACATCACGGTAAAAATCGACCCAACGCTCCATCTGACCTAATTCCACATTTCCAACACAATGATCCACAAACTGAACGCCAACCGATTCTGATTTGATCAGGCTTTCTTTCGGTTGAAATCCCGGCATAAAAAGTCCTTTATAATTTGAACGATCTATAAAAGAGTGAATCACATCACCATAAGTTTTGATAGCAGCTCTGCGAAGGGTTCCATGCTCATCCTTCATATCAAAAGGTTCGGTCACCGGTTCTGCCCCTCGTTTTACCGATTCATTGAAAGCACGATCCACATCTTCGACATGCATGGCTATATCCTTAACCCCATCCCCATGGCGGTGCACAAATTCTGAGATCGGAGAATTACTATTCAAGGGAGCGGAAAGTACAAAGCGAATATTCCCTTGCTCCAAATAATAGGAGGCCCGGTCTCGAACCCCCGTTTCCAATCCCGAATACGCTTTAAGTTCAAACCCAAATGTAGTGATGTAGTAATGAGCTGCTTGCTTTGCATTGCTTACATAATGCTCCACATAATCTACATCCTGAAGTCCAAGATGATCATCAAATTTTTCTTCTACAGGTCGTTCGAGGGTGTCTTGTTGGTCAGCCATTACTTCAATTTTATTGATTGAATTTCCAGTTTATACGATTCAGAATTTTAGTGAGTTTTAAAGTATCTTCTGAATGATTGTAAATATTGGTTTGTTTAATTTACAAAATAAAAAAGCGCTTCCATATGGAGAATCAAGAAAAGTTAGACGAATTTCAAGCTCGCATCGATGCGGGTGAAAAAATAGAACCTAAAGACTGGATGCCGGAACGGTATCGGCAGCAGCTTATTCGGATGATGAGTCAGCACGCCCATTCTGAAATTGTGGGGATGCTCCCTGAAGGTAACTGGATAGAACGGGCTCCATCTCTGAAGAGAAAATTGGTGCTCCTCGCCAAGGTACAGGATGAAGCCGGTCATGGCCTATACTTATATAGCTCCACTGAAACATTGGGCATTGATCGCAGTGAACTTGTAGATCAATATCTATATGGTAGTGCTAAATACTCCAGTATTTTCAATTATCCCACCATGACATATGCCGATATTTGTGCAATCGGATGGCTTGTTGATGGAGCAGCTATAGTAAATCAAACCATGTTGGCGCGATCCTCATATGGACCCTATTCCCGGGCAAATGTTCGTATCTGTAAAGAGGAAAGCTTCCACAAAAAGCAGGGATATGAGATGCTAGCAAAAATGGCTTCTGGAACTCCTGAGCAACAAAAAATGGCACAGGATTCAGTAAACCGCTGGTGGTGGCCCAGCCTAATGATGTTCGGCCCACACGATTCTGATTCCCCTAACAGTGCCGAGCTCATCAAGTGGCAAGTGAAATTGAAAACCAATGATGAACTGCGTCAGCATTTTGTAGATCGTATGGTGATGGAAGCTGAAGCTATTGATGTAACCCTCCCTGATCCTGATCTGGAATACAATGAGGAAACCGGTCATTGGGATTTCGGAGATATTCCCTGGGATGAATTCTGGAACGTGGTTAAAGGCAATGGTATAATGAATCGCGATCGTATTAAAGCCCGACGAAGTGCTCACGAGAATGGTGAGTGGGTTCGTGAGGCTGCAAATGCTTATGCCCGTAAGAAGAAATTGAGTCAAGAAAAAGCATCCTAAAACAGAATTAAGGACACAGGAATAAGAACTCAGAATGTTCTGATTCCTGATTTCCTTCAAACCTGAAACCAAGAATTTTAATGTCAGACAATAATTCAAACAAAGACAATTGGCCCCTTTGGGAAGTCTTCACCCAACCAAAATCAGGAAAACCCCATGAGCATGCCGGAAGTCTGCATGCTGCCGATAAAGAAATGGCCCTTCAAAATGCGCGAGATACATATGCGCGGAGAAATGAAGGGGTGAGTATTTGGGTAGTAGAATCGAAGCATATCACTGCATCAACTCCCGAAGATATGGGGCCGTTTTTTGATCCTGCAAATGACAAGCCATATCGGCATCCACAGTTTTACAGTGTACCGAGAGCGGTTAAAAAGAGATCTTAGTTAATGGTTATTCGTTATTGGGAATCCCAATTAACCATTTCACAAATAATGATTAACTAAATGAAATTGATTTAAACAATGACTACTAAAACCAAAGAATTAACACAACAAGAAGCATTCTTAACTTATCTGCTCCGTTTAGCAGATGACCGGCTCATCCTTGGACAACGGAATGCTGAATGGTGCGGGCATGGTCCCCAATTAGAAGAAGACCTGGCACTCGCTAATATTTCGCTCGATCTTATTGGCCATGCCACTGCGCTTTATGAATATGCGGCTGAAATCGAAGACGAAGGACATGATGAAGACCATTTTGCCTTTTTCCGGGATGACCGCGATTTCACCAACCTTCAGCTTTGTGAACTCCCAAGAGGGGATTTTGGATTTACCATCGCCAGACAATTTTTATTTAGTGCTTTTAGTTATTTTCAATATGAACGGCTAAAAGATGCCAAAGACGAACAGTTTGCAGGAATGGTGAATAAACACCTTAAAGAGATTAAATATCATCTGCGACACTCAAGAGAATGGGTATTGCGTTTAGGAGACGGAACTGAAGAAAGTCATGACCGCGTTCAGGAAGCATTCGATGAGCTTTGGATGTACATAGGTGAATTGTTTTATATGGACGAAGTAGATGAATTGATGATCAAGGAAGGCCTGGGTGTAGACTCATCGAAATTCAAGGATGATTGGAAGAAATTGGTCGAAGAAACATTGGAAGAAGCTACTTTGAGGATTCCAGATTGGGATCAATTTATGATGAGTGGCAGCCGAAAAGGAATTCATACTGAGCATTTAGGTCACTTACTGGCTCAAATGCAGTTCTTGCGACGTTCGCATCCCGAAGCAGAATGGAAATAGTTTATTAGTATTGAGTAGTGAGATTTGAGTACTGAGTTTTCCAAGTCTCAAACTCACTCACTACTCAATACTAAAATCTAACTACTAAAAAATGCCAACCCTTCAAATACATACAGAAAAACAGATCTGGGACTTCCTGAAAGAAGTAACCGATCCCGAGATCCCTGTTTTAAATATTGTTGAGATGGGAATCGCTCGAAATGTTGAGATTAATGAGAGCGGTAAGGTATTGGTTAAGATTACACCCACTTACTCCGGCTGCCCGGCTATGAATGCAATTGAAAAGCTGGTGCATGAGAAATTGAAAGAACGTGGAGTTCAGGAGTTCACTGTAAAACTCGATTTCGCTGAAACCTGGACCACTGACTGGATGACCGAAGAAGCCAAAGTTAAGCTCAAAGACTATGGAATTGCCCCTCCCGAAAAAACCGAAGAAGAGGGTAATTTTTTAAAAAATCTCTCAAGTACCAAAGTTATCCCCTGCCCTTTTTGTGATTCATTTGAAACTGAATTAGTAAGTCAGTTTGGATCTACTGCCTGCAAATCACAATATTTCTGTAATGACTGTGATCAACCTTTCGAGCATTTTAAATGTATCTAACCACGGGGCTTACAGAGATACCCAAGATTTGATTCTTCTTTTTGAAAAAAGTACCGAAACTAAGCATATTCTCTCAGTGAAACTCCACGTACTCCGTGGTTAATCAGAATAAAATCCCACAATTCCGTGATCACTACTGAACTTACTAACGGCATTTACACCATCACCCTAAACCGACCCGATAAACTCAACAGCTTCAACTTTGAAATGGCCGGACAGATGAAAGAAGCTCTGATGGAAGCCGAGTCCAATAATGAGGTTCGGTGCGTATTACTAACCGGAGCAGGTCGTGCTTTTTGCGCCGGACAAGATCTAGCGGAAGCCACGAAAATTTCTAAAGATCCGGAACGTAATTTAAGTGAAATTGTGAATCATACTTACATTCCCATCATTAAAGGAATTCGGGAATTGGAGAAGCCTGTTGTTTGTGCCGTGAATGGAACAGCCGCTGGAGCCGGAGCCAATATTGCCCTTGCCTGTGATATCGTTATCGCTAGTGAAGAAGCGAAATTCATTCAATCTTTCTCTCAAATTGGATTGATTCCTGATAGTGGCGGAACTTATATCCTGCCTAGATTAATCGGATTGGCTCGAGCTACGGCTCTTACTTTTTTAGGAGAGAAAGTTTCTGCACAGGAAGCTGTTGAAATGGGAATGATCTGGAAAACCTACCCTGCCGACGAGTTTTTGGAAGAAGCTGAGACCATAGCTGGCAAGTTGGCTCAAATGCCTACTCGTGGATTTGGGCTTACCAAACGAGGCTTCAATGCAGGATTCTCAAATACCCTTGAAGAGCAAATGAAACTGGAGGCTAAACTACAGGCCGAAGCCGGTGAAACCTATGATTATAATGAAGGCGTGCAGGCTTTTCTGGAAAAGCGAAAACCCGAGTTCAAAGGTAAATAATGGAATAGACCTATTTATACATTGGTATGGTACACGGATAACACAAATTCAGCGGATCTTTTCAAAATAATTATTCTTTTATCTGCACAAACCGCCTCATCCAAATTCTAATTAATTCACTTTTATTGCGAACTTTGCGAAACCCTTTGCGTACTCTGCGGTTAAACACAATTGCCTGAACTGCCATGAAAATTGAACTCACAAAGAATCTAAAATTCCTTCTGATCCTCGAAGAATTCACCCTTTTTATTGGCTCCGTAATTCTATTCGGTTTGGCCACAGAATACAGTTGGTGGATGTACGCCCTGCTCTTTTTCCTACCAGATGTTTCCTTTGCTGGGTATCTAATAAATACTAAGTTCGGTTCATGGATCTATAATCTTCTTCACCATAAAGGAATAATGATTGGTTTGATCCTGATAGGATATTTTGCAGAAACTCACATCTTATTAGCAGTAGGAATTGTTTTTCTGGGTCATGCTGCCTTTGATCGCGTTTTCGGCTACGGGCTTAAATTCTCCGACGATTTCAAGCATACGCATCTTGGAAGGATTGGCAAATAAGCTCGAATTACCGGTATTTCTAATTAAATTCCGCCTTCAATGAATCCTAGTTTGCCTCATTTTTTTGATCAGCATTCCGCTTCAGATTCCTTATCTTGGAAGCGATTTTTCAGACGATAAACCACGATATTTACTTATGATTAAAGACGATGCGAAAATTGGTGTAATTGGAGCCGGAACCATGGGAACCGGAATTGCTCAAATTGCTGCCACCCAAGGACACCAAGTCTATTTATATGATGCTTATCCGGGTCAACTTAAAAAATCTAAAGCGGGGCTGGAAAGTATTCTTGCACGTCAGATTGAAAAAAAACGAATGACCCAAGAGGAAGTGGATGGCATTCTAGGGCGCATTGAATTCGTGAATAATATCACCAGTTTCGGAGAATGTGGGTTTGTGATTGAAGCCATTGTGGAGGACCTTGATGTAAAGAAAGATGCTTTTTCCAGGCTGGAAGGTATTGTCTCTAAAGACTGTATACTTGCTTCCAACACCTCCTCCCTATCCATTGCCGCCATCTCATCCACTTTAAAAAAACCCGGACGATTTTTAGGCGTTCACTTTTTCAATCCCGCCCCACTAATGAAATTAGTTGAGATCATTCCAGGAATTGCTACCGACGGTGAGGTCTTCAGAGTAACAAAAAAATTTATTCGAAACTGGGACAAGATTACCGTTTCAGGAAAAGATACACCGGGGTTTATTGTAAACCGGGTAGCACGGCCTTTTTATGGTGAAGCCCTCCGCATTTATGAAGAAGGCATCGCCGATGCCGCCACCATCGACTGGGCCATGAAAGAGATCGGCGGCTTCCGCATGGGGCCATTTGAACTGATGGATTTAATTGGCCATGATGTAAATTATGAAGTGACTAGTTCGGTATTTGAAGCATTTTATTACGACCCAAGATTCAAGCCCTCCTTTGCCCAAAAACGAATGGTAGAAGCCGGTTGGCTGGGAAGAAAATCCGGACGTGGTTTTTATCATTATGAAGATGATTCCAAAAATTCCGAGCCAAATAGAGACAAAGAACTAGGTCAAAAGATATTTAACCGAATACTCACAATGCTTATTAACGAAGCTTGTGATGCAGTATTTATGAACATAGCCTCCATCGAGGATGTGGATCTTGCCATGCAAAACGGAGTTAATTATCCCAAAGGATTACTGAAGTGGGCGGATGAAATCGGATTGAAGAATGTGCTTGACAGAATGACTGCCCTTCAGGTAGAATATCGCGAGGACCGATACCGCCCTAATCCACTGTTGAAGAAGATGGTGGCTAATGGAAAGAATTTTCATGAGGAATAGCTGATCGCTGAAGCTGAAAGCTCAACCCCTAAAATTATGAGTAAAGAAAAGTATCCCATCATTAACAACATGCTTTCCAGCGACCCCTTCTCCCAATGGATGGGCATCGAACTGCTCGAATCAGAATCCGGCTATTGCAAAATTTCAATGAAGATAAGGACAGAAATGACGAATGGATTTGGGGTTTGTCATGGTGGAATCACCTTTTCTTTCGCGGATAGCGCCCTCGCTTTTGCCTCCAATTCCCGCGGCTCCATTTCACTTGCTTTGGAGAACAACATAAACTTTACCAAGAAAGTCAGTGTTGGTGATACACTTATTGCTGAAACTAAAGAACTCCAAAATGGCCGAACAATTGGCGTTTATAAAGTACGGGTGACCAATCAAAATGAAGAATTGGTCGCAGAGTTCAGAGGCACGGTTTATAGGACGGGTGAGAAGCATAGTATTGAGTAGTTAGATTTTAGTATTTGGTATTTAGTATTTTAGATATGCATCAATTCAAGGAATTAACAGTTTGGCAAAAAGCAGTAGATCTTGCTACTGATGTGTATTCGAGTACAAAAAACTTTCCTTCTGAAGAAAAATTTGGTCTCACTTCACAAATTCGACGTAGCGTGGTTTCAATCAGTTCAAATATTGCAGAAGGTGCCGGAAGAAAGTCTAAGAAAGAGTTTAAACACTTCTTGAATATCGCCTATGGATCGGGGTCGGAATTAGAAACTCAATTATTGATTGCAAGAAACTTAGGTTTGCTAACCAACGAAAATTACGAAGTACTTTCTGAAATGATCACTGAAATTCAGAAGATGATTTATTCACTTTCAAATTCATTAAAGTAAAATCTCAATACTAATTACTATTATCTAAATACTATGGAAGCATATATCATTGACGGAATCCGAACTCCAATAGGAAAGCTCAAGGGTGCTCTATCATCCATTCGCGCAGATGATCTCGCCGCTATTCCCATCAAAGAACTCATCAAACGAAATCCCGAAATAGATTTAGAAGCTATTGAAGATGTGATCCTCGGCTGCGCCAATCAGGCCGGAGAGGATAATAGAAACGTTGCACGAATGGCCTCACTTTTGGCTGGAATTCCGGTTTCAGTTCCGGGCGAAACAGTGAATCGATTGTGTGCTTCCGGAATGAGTGCCACAGTAAAAGCCTATCACGCCATCAAAGCTGGTGAAGGTGATCTATTTATCACCGGTGGAGTGGAACACATGACTCGCGGACCTATCGTTTTAGGGAAAGGATCTTCTCCCTACTCTGGAACAACGGAAATGCACGACTCTACTTTTGGATGGAGATTCATTAATCCAAAAATGAAAAAAATGTATGGCACGGATGGAATGGGGACGACGGCTGAAAACGTCGTTGAGATGCACAACATCAGTAGAGAAGATCAGGATAAATTTGCCGCCTGGAGTCAGCAGAAAGCCGGAGCGGCCCGGGATTCAGGACGACTTGCTAAAGAAATCGTACCCGTCGAAATTCCACAAAGAAAAAAAGACCCCATTCTGTTTGAACATGATGAATTTATGCGTCCGGATACCACAGCAGAAGTTTTAGGTAAACTCCGTCCGGCCTTTAAAAATGACGGTTCAGTAACGGCCGGAAATGCTTCCGGACTGAATGATGGAGCCGGAGCTTTATTGGTTGCATCAGACCAAGCCGTGAAAGATTTTGGATTGAAGCCAAAAGCACGCATTATAGCTCATGCCGTTTCGGGAATTGAACCTCGAATTATGGGATTAGGTCCAGTTGAAGCAGCTCAGAAAGCGCTAAAAAGAGCCGGGATGAAATTAGAAGATATGGATGTGATCGAGCTGAATGAGGCCTTTGCCGGTCAGTCGCTCGGTGTAACCCGAATGCTGAAAATGGATGATGATGATCCGCGCCTCAACCCAAATGGTGGAGCTATTGCATTAGGCCACCCGCTAGGAATGACCGGGCAGCGATTGCTACAAACAGCAACCGTCGAACTTCATGAAAAAGAATCACACAAATATGCGCTATGTATGCTTTGTGTAGGAGTTGGGCAAGGAATGGCTGTAATTTTAGAAAAAGTATAATGGTTATTTGTTAATAGGAAATGGTTAATTGGAGTTATGGGCAATAAAAAATCTAAGATTCGAACTTTTGAAGATTTGCGAGTTTGGCAGCTTGCCCGTAAGATTCGGAATGAGATTTTTGAAGTTATTAAAACATTCCCACCAGAAGAAAAATATCGATTAACCGATCAAATGATTCGTTCATCCCGATCTATATCTGACAATATTGCCGAAGGTTATGGACGATTCCACTATCAAGAAAATATTCAGTATTGCAGACAAAGTAGAGGATCTGCTTATGAGCTGAAAAATCAGATTAATACCGCTTTAGATTGTAAATATATAGATGAACCCAAGTATCAGTATCACAAAAGCCAGATCATAGAATGCATTCAACTGCTCAATGGATATATCCGGTATCTAAAAAATGCGAAGAATAATGTAGTCAATGAAAATGAAATCCCATATATCTTTGATGATTCTGATATAAACCCTAATAACCAATAACCATTTCCCAATACCATGATTTACGAATTTAACGGATATAAACCGGTTGTTCACGAAACGGCATTCGTGCACCCTCAGGCGGCAGTTACAGGCAATGTGATTATTGGCAAAGATGTGTATATAGGTCCGGGTGCAGCCATTCGTGGAGATTGGGGAAAAATTGTGATCAAGGATGGGTGTAATGTTCAGGAAAACTGTACCAT